>Ga0272444_10004038_pt1 | contig 13047 bp, 10 predicted proteins | sample SSMForm13_FD_201033 | JGI IMG/M metagenome (GOLD analysis project Ga0272444, IMG submission 201033) | Marine sediment archaeal communities from Little Sippewissett salt marsh, Falmouth, MA, United States - SSM-Form-13 | ecosystem: Environmental > Aquatic > Marine > Wetlands > Sediment ...
TACCACAAGAAAATGGAAGACCGTTGTTCTCGTTTTATGCGTGTCTTGATGAAATCATGTGGAATGTCAATAACATACAAAAGATGCACTTTCGTGGCATGCTTGTTGCGATATTTGTCATCAAAAAAAGGGACTGACGCAAAGGGGGTAACCATGACAGCCACCGTAAGGAAATCGAACGTGAAGGGCCTGAAGATCACGCAGGATGAATGCATATGGATGAAGGCAGGGGTCGTAGATTTCAAGCTGTGTGATAGACGTTACGACTGCATCAACTGCACCTTTGACAAGTCCATGAATAAAATTGTGACGGAGAACCGGCAGAAACGTCGTGCCGGTGCAGAGCTGAAAACAAAGAAAGACCGCATGAAAAGCTGGCGAGAGCATTTCAGCGAGTTGGATGCCAGTCAACGTTTGTGCCGCCACATGCTGTCGGGCCGCGTGGCCTACAAAATATGCCCCAATGCCTTTGAATGCCACCAATGCGAATTCGACCAACTGATTGAAAATGAAGTGACCGGTCTTGACCCTATTTCACCGGTCATGCTGACAAATGTATCAGGTTACTCCATGGCTGAAGGGCACTACTACCATCGTGGCCACAGCTGGGCCATGATCGACTACGGGGCACGTATCCGAGTCGGGCTGGATGATTTTGTAACCAGGCTGTTTGGACCCAACAAGAAGCTGACGTTGCCCTGCCTGGGTGACGAGGTGATTCAAAATGAGGCCGGATGGGTACTCAGGCGAGAGGACCATCAGGCAGAGATGCTCTCCCCTGTTCAGGGCGTGGTGACCGCCGTTAATCAACGGGCCCTGGAACGCCCGGAACTCATGCACAAGTATCCCTACGAAATGGGTTGGCTCTTTATGGTGGAACCTACGAGGATGAAAAAGGATCTGAAAAACCTCATGAGCGGGCCAGAAACCACAGAGTGGATGGAAAACGAGGCGAAACGTCTGAGGGATCTGGTGGCTGAACAATACGGCGAGACGGCCTCGGCCGGCGGTCTTCCCGTAGACGATATTTTTGGAAATATGCCAGAAATCGGTTGGGAGAGACTTGTGCACGAGTTTTTGTTGACTTGACCTGGAGACAGGTAACGAGAAAGTATTTAACTGCATCCCTTCTCAGGTCTATGACCGAAAGACACCCTGTAAGATGCTTGATGCATTTTACAGGGTGTTCTCTATTGATTGGCCACATCGTGCCGCCAAGGGATGTCCAGATTTTCATACTCGTCCTTCAGAAACGTCACGCAATATCGGCAAAAGCGGATAGGCTGCTCGTCAACATGGCCCAGGACGGGGAAGCTTCCCATAAGGCAGCCATCTTCCTTGCAGTGGGCAAGGCGAAAGGTGTGGGCCATCTCATGGACTGCAATCTTGGCAATTCTCTCGAAAAGCAGTTTTGAAGGAACGAGCTGTCGGTCTTTGCCCCTGGCTGGCCGGTACGTGGAGATCACGGTCGCATTGCCCCCCATTTCCGCCTCCCCAAAAACGTAGGTGAGAATCGGTATAAATAGATCCACGTCTGTCACACCAATGATCTTGATGGCATGCTCCGGTCTTAAGGTCCCTAAGGATTTTAGGATGGGATAGCAGTTGTACTGGCCGCGGCGAGGGTTGTGTGCCTTGTCTGGGATAGGCTGCTCGGGGAAGACTTCAGTTCGGATTTGAAAGAAGATCTCAAGGTTTGAGGCAATGACTTCAACGACATCTCCTCTAACGTGACCAAAGGGCTGTACGGCTATGATCTTTTCTTCGGATTTCATCTCGGCTTGTAAAGGGCAGGGTGACAGGGCTTCGCATATGGACCATCCTTCCAGTGTCGTGTCCCAGAAATAAGTTGAAGAAGTGCAAATCGTACAGTGGCCGTCCTCCAAAGCCATTTGCCTCGCTCCGTGACCATTTTGGGGACGCCTGCCCAACAGCGCTAAATCACAGAAACTCGGGCCTTTAGGCCCTCAGACAGTCTGTGATTCTTCACGCGCCGTTGAGCATCCGTCTGGCTCCCAAAATCCTCAATGTCGCTCACAAAAAGGCTTTGGACCGCGTCCGACTCATGCAAAGTATTTCTGAGACACAACACTAGGAGGCTGGCTGTTTCAATCCGTATTTCTTGATCTTCTTATAAAGCGTGGTGCGGTTGATACCCAGCAATCCTGCGGTGCGGGCAATATTCCACTCGCATGCTGCAAGCATTTCTGCTATGTAATTTTTTTGCACCTCTTCCAGCGATCCCGCCATAGACTTCTGGGGAATGGTCGCACCTTGAAAAGGGAGATCTGAGGGCGTGACCTTCCGCTTCTTTCCTATGACAACAGCACGCTCGATCACATTTTCAAGCTCCCTCACGTTGCCTGGCCATTCATAGCTGGTCAGAACATCCAGCGCCTCCTTGCTGATCCCAGTCATGTGCTTGTTCAATTCCCGGCTGTACCGCTCAAGGAAATGGCGAACGAGAAGCTCTATATCCTCCTTCCTCTCTCTTAGAGGGGGCACGCCAATCGTGATCACATTGATCCTATAGTAGAAGTCCTGCCGAAAGACCCTTTTTCCCACCGCCTCATTCAGATCACGATGAGTGGCCGAGACAAGTCGAAAGTCAGCGGTCATGGGATTAGGATTGCCCAGGCGGTGAAATCTCTTTTCTTGGAGCACCCTCAAAAGGTCTATCTGCATTTTCGGGCTGATTTCGCCCACCTCATCCAGAAAGAGTGTGCCTCCATGGGCCATTTCGAGACGGCCCTTTTGCATATGGTGGGCTCCTGTGAAGGCGCCCTTCTCGTGGCCAAAGAGGGCGCTTTCAAGAAGGGTTTCTGTAAAGGCCCCACAGTTCACCGCCACAAACGGCGCATGACGGCGTGGACTCAGTGCGTGGATCGCCTTTGCGACCAACTCCTTCCCCGTGCCCGTTTCCCCAACAATAAGGATCGGTGTATCACTTGGGGCCACGTCCTGGATAAGTTGAAACACCTCTTGCATCCTCTTTGACTGTCCAATGAGATCTTGAAACCGGGAAGTCCCTTCGTAGGCTTCTCTTAGCCATCTATGTTCATCTACAAGTCTTTTGGCCTGGGCCAGTTTTTCGACCAAGAGCTCAAGGTCTTCCGGGTCGAACGGCTTCATCAGGTAATCGCTGGCACCGGCCTTCATGGCGTCGATGGCAGACTCTATGGAACCGTGGGCAGTGATCATCACCACGATCACATCCGGCTGATCTTCTTTCACCCGCTTAAGGAGCTCAATGCCGTCCATGCCTGGCATCTTGATATCCACAAAGAGGAGATCGTAGCCTTCCGTATCGAGCTTCTCCAGGGCCTCCCGGGCATCTTCGGCAGTCTCTACAGCATATCCGAATTTCTCAAGCCAGCCCTTCAAGGACTCCCGGACAATGAGCTCATCGTCCACCACCATCACCCTTAGTTCAGATTTCATCCCGTCCTCACCTCAAGCTATTCATCAAGCCCAGTCTCAACCCTAATGTCGCATAAAAAACATGGCAAAAGGTCTTCAAAAACAGTAACGGCCCGTCTTTGCAGTGGTTACGAGCGATCCTGAGGAATCAACTATTAGTGATGTCCAGCAAACATCAGAAAAACGGCCATATTTTTTACCCTATGGGAAAGCCGAGTATACCCCATCTCCTTTGTTGCCAAGGGTTCGGCGTAGTTTACTACCGCCTCACCCTTGGACGCCTGGGATCTCGGGCATCCTCGACTTTTGCAACGTCAGGGTCAAACCTGCATATTGCTTTTTGACTCATGTGCGGGCAGCCTTATTGTAAAACAGGCCCCTTGTCCCTCCTGACTCTTTACCGCGATCTCTCCCTGATGATCCCTTATGATTCCGTAGACCACGGACAGCCCCAGCCCGACCCCTTTGGCCTCCCCTTTTGTGGAGAAAAAAGGCTCAAAGACAAAGGGTAGGTTTTTCTTGGAGATCCCTGGCCCCGTGTCTTGAATCTCAACCACCACCTCATGTCTATCAGCATTGGCCGAGGCTGTGGAAATGATCAGCTCGCCGCCGTCAGGCATGGCCTCAATGGCATTAAAGACAACATTCATGACAGACTGCTCGAGCTGCGCGGAATTCCCCTTGACCCTGGAGAGTCTTTTGTCCAGGTTGAAGCGGACCTCAATATTCTGGAGCTTGGCCTTATGGCCAATAATGCTAAAGACCCGCTCAATGACCTCGTTCATATCAATGTCTTGCACCTCCACCTTAATTTGCCGGGAAAAGGAAAGGAGGTTGGACACGATCTTGCTCGTGCGAGCAGTCTCTGACACAACCAACTTCAGGTGCTCTTTCATCGTGGCCAATGACTTCCCATCTGTTGACCCTTCTTCCAGGTTACGGAGGACCAACTTGCTCAGGCTCATGATGCCAGAGAGGGGGTTGTTGATCTCGTGAACCACGCTGGAGAGCAGTTTACCCAGGGAAATCATCCTGTCTTCTTGAACCAGGCGGGCATAATCCTCTTTAAGTTCCTTGGTTCGCCTTTCCACCCGTCTTTCCAGTTCATCCGATATGTCACGGCCGATCTCAATGACCTGCACCACTTCCCCGTTTTCGTCTTTTAGGGGATAATGGACAAGCTCATAGTATCGAAGCTCCCCGTCCGACTTATAGTGTTTGTGGGTTGCCTGTGAATAGCTCCCGGTTTTAAGGACTTTCTGCATGGGACAGGGGTGATTCTTGGAGCTACAGGGCGTTTGAGATTGATGAGACACCTGATAGCAGTATTTACCTATGACCTCTTCTTTTGGCACGCCTGCGGCCTTTAGCGCTGCATCGTTGGCATCCACAATCTTGAACTCTATGTCAATCACCAGGATTTCTTCCTGGATGCTATTGATGACACGCTCCAAAAACGTCTTGGTTTGTCTTAAGGATCTGCGGGTGTCAGCCAGTTCTTTCTGGTCGTGGAGGATGTCGTGTAGGAAATTGGAGGTAACCGGGTCAAGGACGGGAACTCTGGAACCTTTTTGGACCAGCAAAGGGATCAAGACATCCCGGCTGCCCGCCAAATCCAATATGAAGTTAAGGCCCTTTACTTCGCTGACCCTCTCAAGGTCGGTGGTGGTCTCAATGCCCAGGTGGTGGGCGTACTGGTACCCTGCAGACTCGGGGTTTTTGTCGGCTACGATCACCACGTCCACCCCATGGAGCCTCTGGCGCCGGGACATCTCGACGATGGTCCGGCACCGCATATCCCCGCCCACAATACCTATTTTAACCTTCTGTTCAGTGCTCGTATCGTGTCTCATTTTGCCACAATGATGTTCTGACGCCCAACACTTAAACGTTGCATTTTGCAACACCAATAACCGCAACAAAGCAAATGGTCAAGAAGAATCGCAGCTTGGCTTACAACATCTGGGATTGGGAAAGAGCCGAAGGATCTCTGACTCTAAGATCAGGACAATTGAGAACGGAGTAAAAAATCAGGCTGGAAAGAACTTATCCCTAGGAGGGGTTATCCGTGGAGGTCACACCGAAGGCACCGTTTGGCCTCGTTTTGGGCCATCTCTTCAGTGAGTCCAATTTCAGCTTTTTCAAAAGTGGTCTTTCGTTTTGTTAAAGACAATACGGGCATATGGGGACGTTTCAGGGCCCCTTGCTCCTCTTCTGTTACGGCTACTTCTTCCACCTTCATCCGTTTGACAGCATGATAGGTCTTTTTCCCCAGTGACTCACCTCTCAGGTAGCGATGTATGGCTCCGGCCGCCTTTTTGCCCGCGGCAATCGCCTCGATCACGCTGGCGGGACCGCTGACGCAATCTCCGCCGGCAAAGACATCGAGGCGCCTTGTCTGCAGGGTTTCGCCATCCACTTCAAAGGTCCTTCGCAAGCTTACCCCAATGTCCTGAACGTCTATGATGGATCCCAGGTCCACACTCTGGCCAACGGCCAGAATGATCGTGTCGGCCGCCAACTCAAACTCCGTGCCCTTGACCGGCACAGGGCGACGGCGGCCGCTTTCATCCTGCTTTCCCAGTTTCGCGCGTATGCATTCCAAATGGGTGAGCCTACCGTCTCCGCCCTTCACGGCCTTAGGAATGGTCAGATAGTGGATCTTGACCCCTTCTTCCTCCGTGATCTGGATCTCTTCCTCGCCAGCAGGCATTTCCTCTTTTGAGCGGCGATACACCAGGTTCACGTCGGAGGCGCCAAGGCGTATACACGTCCGGGCCGCGTCAATGGCGGAGTGGCCACCACCCACAACGACTACCCGCTGCCCCAGGTTCACCTCCTCGGACAGATTGACCTTTTTCAGGAAATCAATGCAGTCCGTCACGCCGTCAAAGTCGGACTCCCCTGCGATGTTTAACCGAAACCCCTTGTGGGCTCCAATGCCTAGAAAAAAGGCCTTAAACCCTTGGTCTCTGAGATCATCCAGGGTGAGATCTTTCCCAACAGGGGTATTCGTCTTAATCTCAACGCCGAGTGCCTCGATCGATTCGATTTCCCTTTCAACAATCTCCTTTGCAAGTCGGTATTCAGGAATTCCCATACGCAACAGCCCCCCTGGCACAGGTGCTGCTTCAAAGACCGTTACGGGGTATCCCTCTTGAGCTAAGTAGTAAGCAGCCGTAAGCCCGGCAGGCCCTGAGCCGATGACGGCCACCTTCTCATCCCTGAGCGGTGCCAACTTCTGCTTTTCATACCCGCCGGTTTTCATGGCCTGTTCCACGGCAAAGCCCTTCAAGTCCTTAATGGAGATGGGTTGGTCAACCTCACCCCTGCGGCACGCCTTTTCGCAAGGGTGCACGCACACCAGGCCGCAAACCCAAGGGAAAGGATTATCTTTGCGGATAAGTTCCACAGCATCCTTGTATCGGCCGTGGCCGATGAGGGCTACATAACTGGCAACATCTATCCCTGCCGGACAAGCCATCTGGCAAGGCGCTGGGACAAGGCCCGTGCACACCAAAGCCGGACATTGGCGGTCTCGGACATGTGACTCATACTCGTGACGAAAATATCGGAGTGTGGACATGACCGGGTTGGGTGCGGTCTTTCCCAGGCCACACAGGGAGAAATCTCTTAAGGTGGCAGAAAGCTCTTCTAAAAGTTTCAGGTCTTTTTCCGTGCCCTTACCATCACAGATATTCGTCAATACCTGAAGTAAGCGCTTCAGCCCCTCCCGACAGGGCACACACTGGCCGCAGGACTCTTCTACAAGGAACTCCATGAAGTAACGGGCAAGATCCACCATACAGGTCGTCTCATCCATGACAATCATGCCGCCCGAACCCATGATCGAGCCCGCTTCCGTGAGCCGTTCGTAGTCTACTGGTAAGTCAATGAGCGCTTCGGGAATACAACCCCCGGAAGGTCCGCCTGTTTGCACCGCCTTAAACCTCTTGTTTTCAGGAATGCCCCCCCCGATGTCATGAATAATCGTTCGCAGGGTAGTACCCATGGGCACTTCCACGAGGCCTGTATTGGCCACCTTGCCCACCAGGGAGAAGATTTTGGTGCCCTTACTCTTTTCCGTGCCAATACTGGCATACCAGTCTGCCCCTTTGTTAATGATCAATGGGACATTGGACCAGGTCTCCACGTTGTTCAAATTAGAGGGGCTGTCCCGGAATCCCTTCTCCACCGTATGGATGTATTTGGCCCGCGGACGACCCGGCTTGCCCTCCAGCGAGGCCATCAGCGCCGTGGACTCACCACACACAAAGGCCCCGCCTCCACGGCTGATGAGGATATCGAAATCAAAGCCAGACCCCACAATGTCTTCTCCCAAAAATCCCATTTCTCGCGCCTGAGAAATGGCGATCTCTAGGTTCTCCACGGCTAGGGGGTATTCGTTGCGCACATAGATGTAGCCTGCATGTGAACCCATGGCAGCGGCCCCTATAATCATGCCTTCAAGCACGCTGTGAGGGTTCCCCTCAAGGAGGCTCCGGTCCATGTAAGCACCGGGGTCTCCCTCATCGGCATTACAGATCACATATTTTTCGCCTTCATGCCGCCGGCACGTTTCCCACTTGATGCCGGTTGGAAAGCCCCCACCGCCTCGGCCTCTCAAACCCGATGTCTTGATTTCGTTCACAATGTCGTCTGGAGACATATCAAAGAGTGCCTTGGCCAAGGCCCGGTAGCCCCCTAAGGCCAGGTAATCCTCTATGCTGGTGGGGCTGATCATGCCATTGTTGCCAAAAACCATTCGTTGCTGGTATTTGTAAAAAGGGATGTCCTTTTCGTATGTTATTCTCTTTTTGCTAACCGGGTCTGTGTAAAGAAAACGCTCGATCACCTCGCCATTCTTTAGCGTTTTGTCCACAATTTCTGGAACCCGTTCCTCAGTCATCTGGGGATAAAAGATGCCTGAAGGATGGAGAACCATGATCGGGCCCTTCTCGCAAAACCCATGACATCCGGTCAACTTGATTTCCACGTCTTCGGCCAGGCCTTGGGCGGAGAGTTCTTTCTCTAAAGACGCTTTCACCCTGCCAGTCCCGTAGGCACCGCACCCCGAACCGTTACACAGTGAAATCATTGTCCTGTTCGGGTCGCGCTGCGCTTTAATACGCTCGATGCAAGCGCCAAGCTCTGATTTGCCTTTAATCTTCTTCATCAATGGCGTTATGATCTTGTGCTAGGAAGTCCCTTCCCTATATTGGGTGATAACGGGAATAATTCTGTCTGGGTCCAGGCCACCGTGGGTATCGTTGTTCACCCGGATCACGGGGCCTGAAGCACAGCAACCCATGCAGCGAACGGACTCCAGGGTGAACATCAAATCCTCTGTTGTCTCCCCCTCTTTGATTTTCAAATCCTTGTACAGGCAATTCATAATATTTTTCGCCCCCCTCACATGACAGGCCGTGCCCGTGCATACGCTCACGATGTATTTGCCCCTTGGTTCCAGAGAGAAGGTTTTGTAAAACGTGGCCACACTAAAAACCTTGCTCAGAGGCACACCGAGCTTTCTGGCCACATGGGGGAGAACTTGTGGGGGGATGTAGTTGTAGGACCTTGTAATATCTTGCAGGATCATTACAAGGAATTCTTTGTTGTTGTTGTATTTTTCCTCGATCAGGGTGTCGATTTCCGCAAGATTAACCTCAATCTCCTTGTCCATCTGAATCCTTCATTCCTCTCTTTTCACTCGTCTTCTGGTTCTGCCGCCCCTTCATCGCCGACTGTAAAACAGGGCCTGTATTGAACGGGACATGCCTCAACGCAAGTCCCACATCCCGTGCAGATCGATTCATCCACGTACCTGGCTTTTTTCTTGATCTTTACTTTGAAATGGCCGGGTGTACCCGAAATCTCTTCCACTTCGGAATACGACAAAATTTCAATATTGGGATGCTTGGCCACCTCAATCAGTTTCGGTGATATCATACACGTCGAGCAATCATTGGTGGGAAAGGTCTTGTCCAATTGGGCCATATTTCCCCCAATGCTGGGGTTCTTTTCTACCAGATAGACCTTGAAACCTGAATTGGCCACATCAAGGGCAGCCTGCATGCCGGAAATCCCACCGCCCACTATGACCACGGCCCCCACTTTGTCGCCGGGATTGTCAGAACCTTCGGTTTGTGTGCTCCTGTCCATGTCCATGACTTACACCCCTGGTTATGCCAGTAGGCCCTGATCACCAAGGAACTTCAGGGGGTCAACAAAGTGACGGGAAAGCCAGGTTTCCACCCGCCGCTCCTTCATGGCAAGTCCTACGAGCTCTGTGAAATAGATGATGGGCAGATAGACTGCTTTGCCCATTTGCTCGCCGATCTGATCCTGATAGATGTCTAGATTGGCCTGACACATCTGGCAGGAGACCACGATACAGTTGGCCCCTACTTCCAGCGCCTTTTGGTAGAGTTTTCCCACCATCTTGAAGACCATGTCGGGCCTGTCAACCACATGGCTTGCACCGCAACAGTCTGTCTTATACGGCCAGTCAACGGTTTCTGCTCCAAGACGCTCAAGAATACGATCCATGCTCACGGGGTTCTCACAATCTTTGGCGTCCGTGATCTTGGGAGGCCGGCTGGTCATGCACCCGTAATAGCATACCGCTTTGACCCCCTTTAATGGGTTGGTCACCTTTGATGCGATGAGCTCAAGGACCTCTTCCTGGGCCATAAAATCGGCGAGGTCCCAGATCCTGACATTCCCTTTAATGGTGTACCTATACTGGCCCGTTGGTTCTTTCAACAGGGCCTTCTCAGCTGCCTTCAGTCGGTTGAAACACATGGGGCACGGGGCTACGAGATCATTGCCCGCGTTCTCGGCAAGGACCAAGTTTCGACCAGGCAGTTCGATGGAGGCACGATGCTTCAGACTGTGGGCAGCCGTGGCCCCGCAACAGTTCCAATCTTCAAGCTCCACAAGCTCGATTCCCAGCCTCTTGCACACCCCCTCAACGGACTCTTGATAATCCCTTGCCGAGCCCTCAAGAGAGCAGCCGGGATAGTAGCTGACCTTCATGAAAAAATCCTATCTTAGAATTTCCTTGACCTCTTTTTTTGCCTTTATCCCTTTAGGCAAAAGGGGCAACCGCCCCCTCTTAAACATGTTCCAGCCAAGGCTGATCTCTTCCTTGATGGAACCATCTGAAACCTTTCTGAAGAGCTCCCCGCTGTTAAGAAGATAGGACTGCATCAGCTTTCCTTCAAACATCCGGCCCCGCTTCCTTACGTCGTCGAGGAAGGCCTTGTGAAAGGCGTACGTCTTGGGTTGGGGGATTTCGATTCCCTCTTTGACGGCCATCTCTTTTAGGGCATCCATGGTGCCCGCAATATCCACTTCGTTGGGACACCGGGTCGTGCAAGTCTCGCAGGCCGAGCAAACCCAAATGGTGCTGCACTTCAAGACCCGCTCTTTTTGGCCCAACAACACCAGACGAATCACCTGGTCTGGATAAATGTCCATGGCAAAGGTGACGGGACAGCCATTGGTGCATTTTCTGCACTGAAAACAAGCATTCACGTTAAGGCTGGCAGATGTTTGCACCAGGTCCGAAAAGCCGGGGTGCACGCTTAAGGGACTTTCCTGAGCTCTTTCCATGAAGACCTCTTGGCCATTAATATTGAAGCGCACGGCGGAAGCGCCCCTGGAGCAAGTCCAGGAAATCTTCAAAAACAAGCACCAGCGGTCTCGCTCCACGTGCCGGACTCGCCGGCTGCTTTTCGCCAAAGCGTATATTTTTAATGAACCAGTCCTATTTTGTCAACAAATTGTTTTAACACAACATTGTTATGTCACTGGATCCCGTGCGAGAAGGGACATAGAGCGAGGATGCAAATAAAAAAGGACTTTGCCTGTGTGGCAAAGTCCTTTGCTGATCATCGGGTGCTGGGTCGAATTGCCCCGAATCTAAATTGTGACCGTCCCCCTGTTACGCAGCCCGCTTGAAGCTCCTTGCTACGGCTTGATCAATCTCATCAGGGGTAAAGGGCTTGGGCACATAGTCGGTGGCGCCTCGTTTGATAGATTCAACCGCTGTTTCCACAGTGGCGTAGCCTGTAATCATGATCACCGGGATTGTGGGATATTCCTCCCTAATAGCCTCAAGTAAGTCGAAACCCTTCACACCCGGGATTTTCATGTCGAGTAATATCATATCCACAGGCCTGTCTGACAATATCTCCATGGCAGCATCGGGGGTTTCCGCGTGCTCCACATGATAGCCGCTGGGTTTAAGGATCTTTCTGACGCTGTTCCCCACCACGACTTCATCATCGATGACCAGGACTTCAGGCAGGGCGTCTGGGGCTTCTTCCGGCATGTCGCCCCAATTAACCATGGGCATCTCTGAGCCGTCCAGGGCATTCACATAGGCTCGGCTTGATAATCTAGCCACCTCCTTGTAGTCAAAGGGCAGATCAATATCGATCGCTGACTTGCCAATCTCTTCGGCAAGAGACCTGGGCCGCCCTTTGGCCTTGAGTTGCGCCTTCTTGATCTTGGGGCATATGCCGTCTTTGGTCTTGCACGACCTGCCCTTCTTCGCGTAGATTTCACATTCCTGCTCCCCTAGTGGGCAAAACGACGTGGCGACCTCACCTTCGACGCCTGCCGGTCGAATCGGGATAACCTTCGCCTGAGGGGCTTCCAATGCCTGGCCCACTTTTTCCCTGAGTTCATCGGGCGTGAAGGGCTTGGATATGTAATCGAATGCCCCCAGTCTGGTGGCCTCCACGGCGGTCTCGATGGAAGGATACCCCGTCACCATAACAACCTTCAGGTTTGGCCACCTTTCCTTTATGATCCCAAGGAGTTCGATACCATTGACCTGAGGCATCATGATATCCAGTAGCACCAGTTCAAAGAGCTCCTTTTCAATCTTGTTCAGGCCTTCGTCGGCGGTCAGGGCAAGATCAACGCTGAACCCCTTCCTGGAAAGGACCTTTTCAATACTGCTTCCAGCCGTGGCCTCATCATCGACGACGAGTATTTTGGTTGCCTGTGCTTCCATAACGTCCCCCTTTCTCAAAGATTGGCCGATCATAGACGGTGTCATCATTTACAGGGATAGACTTGGCGTGATCGCCGCCCACCCATCCATTCAACCTTTTTGCTTTCAGACAGGGCAATCTCTGTGCCAAAGAGGGGATTGATATACAAGTCTCTGAAATTACAAGAAGATGACCAAACCGTCACAAGATCGTGACATGCCAATGTGTATAATGTTTATATACACCCTGGCGCCAAGAAGCCTGTTTGTATTGTAATATTAAATAGATCGTAAATGTATAAAATTTCTATACACTGTATCTCAAAGAAGGCCGTCTAAGGTTTAAGAATGAAGGTCATGAGGAGGGCACGACTTACTAAGGGGAGCATGAAAGTAGTTCACGTCATGAAACCTTTGCATAACCTCGTCTCGCTCTTTGGTATGAGGTTTTTGACCCCATCTACGTGCTCACTTACTAAATCGCAAAAACTCGGCCTAAGGGCCTCAAACAGTTTGCGATTTGCCCACTAAGGTGGGCCGTTCGTTTCGCCCGGATGGGTGCCCCGAAAACCTCATGATTGTCGCTTCCCGAGGTTATGCAAAGTTCTCGTCATCACAGC
>Ga0272444_10004040_pt1 | contig 13045 bp, 13 predicted proteins | sample SSMForm13_FD_201033 | JGI IMG/M metagenome (GOLD analysis project Ga0272444, IMG submission 201033) | Marine sediment archaeal communities from Little Sippewissett salt marsh, Falmouth, MA, United States - SSM-Form-13 | ecosystem: Environmental > Aquatic > Marine > Wetlands > Sediment ...
ATCAGGATCAGTACGATCGGTAATGTTTTTACCTTCATATATCCTCCTTACTGCCCGATTATCATCTGCCGCCGCCGGGCGGCGATCAGGGTATCGGTACCGGATGAGACCGAGTAGGTGGCGTAGACCTGCAGGATATCATCGCGGTACTGGGCGGTGGCGGTCCAGGCCACATCGAGAGTGGCCGAGGCCGACCGGTTGATACTGCCCGCGGCGCCGTCGTCGTAATGCACCCGGGCACCGTTGGTGCATTCTCCGGCGGCCAGGGTATATGTCTCGCCGTCGGCCATTTCGATGGAGCAGGGGGCGCTGTACCATTGAGACGTCGCACCGGTGCCGGTAATACTTACCGGCTGGCCGGCACGAAGATCCGGTTCATCGCCGATATCGACGGTATACACGGCGGCGCGGGCGGCGAAATCGCCGGACTCGTAGCTTTTAAGATAGAGGTGCAGGGAATCGACGGTTTCCCCTCCGCTGGCGGTATGCTGGTAATCGGAATTGACATTGCCGTAGCAGAATGAACTCAGGATACAATTACTGCCGCCCCCGGCGGTGGCCCCGAAGGTGGGATCGACCGTAACCGGGTAGGCGGCGGCGGCCAGAAACTCCGGCGGAACCGTTATCGAAACCAGACCGTCCGTGGTATCAATATACAGTCGGCACCAGACCGTATCGCCCCGGCCATCCCAGGCCCGCGGCCGGTAGACATGGAAAACCTTGCCGGTCCGGAATTCCGTGGTGACTATCCGGCCGCCGACATGCACCCGATAGTTGCCCCGCCCCCCGGTATAGTAGACGGCGTACGAGCCTATCACCGAATCGGGCCGTTCGGCATCGAGGCTGTCGCGTTCGAACCCGCTCAGAGTATCCTGATAGTAAAAGACGAGGTTATCGCTATCGAAACGATAGACGAGGCGGTTCGTATCCGGCATTGTTTCGAGGGTAACGGTCCATTCCAGGTTGCCGTCGGATCGCCGGTACACTGTGGACCGATCGTCGAGTTCCAGGCCGAAGCGGCAGGCGCCATCCCAGGCGGTTATTTCGGCGGTTTGGCCGGGGGTGACCGTTGCGGTCAGGCGGCGTTTTACGATACCGGGGGAATCCGGGTCATCATGCAGCTTGATTGTTTCCGGCGACTGCGCCGGGAGTATCGCGGAAAATAGCAGCCACAGGCCGGTTATCCAGAGCCCGGTGAAGCCCGACCGCAGGCCGTGAAAGTTTGCAATCAACCTCATTTCTTGCCTGCCTTACCTTTCTGTTTTCCAGCCGGTGCGGTCAGCTCTTCCTGACGCAGCCGGTTAATCATCTCCCAGAATTTTTTCTCGGCCCGGCCTTCGACCGAGAGTTTCTTTTTCATATCCATCACTTTCAAAAGATCACCTACTTTCGGTTGGTCCTTGTTTCCGGTAATAGCCTGGTACAGGCGGTTGCGTAACTCTTCCAGGATTTCCAGATCGCTCAGTTCCGGGGCCGCTTTCGTCTCGGTCATAATCAGCCCATTTCATAGATAAAAAGATTGACCGGAACCGGTCCGGCGGCTCCGGGATCGCGCGCGATTTTAAAACCGCCGGCCGCTTCCTCGCCGACCAGATAGGCCTGCCGACAGGCGCGCGGGCAGATCAGCACTTTCGGATCGGCAACGGTGTCCGGCAGGCTGTTGCCGCGGAAGTCGCACAGGTCGGCAAAAGCCACGTACTGCTCGGCGCCCCCCATGCCGGCGGTACCGAACACCAGGCGGGCCTCACCGGTGACCGCCTCGACGCCCAGGTAGTACAGGCGGGCGTCTTCGGCCAGTCCCCAGACCATGAAATCGCGGATTACCCATAGGCGGCGGCCGCGTATGTATGACAGGCTGTTCATTATCGTCTCCTCGCTTTAAGCCCGGGTCGGTTGCTTGAGACCGGTGACCCGCGGGCGGAACAATTTTATCAGGCGTTCGTAGTCGCCCCGGTAATGTTCGGCCAGAGCCAGCCAGCTCTCGGCGTTTCGGGCCGGTGCCTGAAGCCGGTTCAGGCCATCGGCGGCCGCCACCCGGCAGAGAATGGACACGGCCAGATAGGTCGCGGCCGTCTGGAGGGTCAGATCGGATCCGAAAGCGCGGCCGGAATCTATTTCTCCGGCGACAATGGCATTGGCCTCGGCCACCGCCTGCCGCATGACATTATCGTTGAGGCTGCTGCCGGTCAGGCCGTAATCGACATAAACCGTCTGCCCCACCCGGATCTCCCCGCCGGGCAGGCGCCGGATCAGGCTATCGGCCCAGGCGACGGTATAATCGAGGCCCTCCCGGTACCGGGAATAATTGTAGTACCAGATAGCCACCTTAGCTCCGGAGGCGATATCGCCGTCGGGCAGGCGGGTGATTTTGGCCGCTCCGTAGTCGACGGTGTAATCTACATTTTCGACATACAGCCGGCCCAGCGACCGGTCCGAGGCCAGCGTGACGCTTCCGGGTACCGGGTCCTGCCCGGCCAGGGTAAGCGGCGTGTCGGCCAGCGGGCGGTTTTCGTACTCCGGCACCGATGACCGGACCGCTTTGACCACGAGCGCCTCCGGGGCAATACCGCCGCCGGGCAGCACGATTTCACCGGAAGTATCGAAGACCACCGCGAGGCTGTTATGGCGGCCGACCAGGGGATTTTCGAGGCTGATATGCCGGCGGACCAGATTGATATTGGTATACGACATCTAGGCCTCCATCAGGATCAGCGAGGTTATCTCGGGAACGGCGGTTATCATTGTCCCGACCGGGCCGGAGGTGAACGCGACCGACACCACCGCGCGTACCCAGAACAGCTCGGAGCCGTTGATCGCGGTCTTTTGCCAGTCGGCCGGGACCGACAGCAGGTCATCCCATAAAAGCAGCGACCTGTCGGCGGAGTCGAAATTGAAGGCGCCGCCCGAGGGAACGAAAGCTATCCACGCCGTGCCGTTGAAATACTGCCACCCGACCGTTCCCCCCGCCCCGACCGTGGACAGAATTATTTTCAGATGGTGAAAAGAGTGCGGCGAGCCCAGGTAGAGGGAGTCGCCGCTTTCTTTCAAAACCGCCGAGCTGCCGGAATGATAGATATCGGCGGTGGTGCTGTCGGCGGACGCCTCGGTTTTATCCTCGAACGACGCCGCGCCGGCACTGTAGCAGAACGCTTTTTCAAAGGTACGGCAGGCCGTATCGACGATTACCGGCGATGAAAACCCATCCGCTTCGCGCCGGGTCAGGTACAGGTTTTTCTGTCCCGCCCCGGAATTCAGCAGGAAAGTAATATGCGGGATACCATCGAAATAGCGGACCTGCGGGTTATCGCCGCCATCGTCGATCGAGACGATTCCGCCCCAGGTACTGCCGTCGAATTCGCGGAATTTCAGGCCGCCGGTAACATAAACCACCCCGACCACGCCGGTATCGATACCGACGGCATCGAACTGATGGCTAAAACCGGTTCCCGAGTCGAGTTCGGTCGCGCTTTCCCAGACGGTAGTCAGATAATGTTTGCGGCGGCAGGCCAGAGTCGTGCCGCTGTCGGTGTACACGACATATATATATTCGCCGGCCTGTAACATTCTCGGGTACGCGGAACTTCCCCCGGCAGTAAGGGTCACGCCGACCCCGGACGGGCCGCCGTACCAGTTGTCGCCGTCATTATCGGAGTACTTAATATTGACATAGTCGGTACCCGATACATGGCGGTCCCAGGCGATATGAAGCCGTCCCGACGGTTCGCGACAGATCGACGGAAAGTGGTTGTCATCACCGTTATAGACGGTAATCAGATCACCGACACTCCAGCCGTCGTCGCTGGCACTCAGGCGGCGTAAAACCAGATCGTTGTTGCTGCCCAGGATATAGGCCAGAAATATCGTACCATCATCGGCCATTACGGCATCGAAGGGACCGTCGGCGGTATCGCTGACGACCGCCTGAAGCGCACTCCAGCCGGTGTACGGCAGGTCGGCCCAGGCAAGACTGACAGCGACTGCCGATAACTGCATCAGCACCACCACCCGGCCGGCCCGGGGTCCGGACGGCACCCGGAAAAGTTTGCGGCCCGGGGCGATACCGGCCGGATAGGTCGCGACACTGTTTCCAAAATGTTTCTGCATGACTATCCTTATCCTGACGGCCCGGCTTTTTGGGGCCGGGCCGCCGTTTCCGTTTAGGCGTAAACCGTGTCCAGAACCACGGCCGCTTCCCGGATCACCCGGGCATAGGCGACCGATTCGCTGATGACGGCTTCCTCGAAACGCTGCTCGATAATCTTGTCGTACTCGACGGTCAGCGGCTGGGTGATAACCTCTTCGACCGCAAAGCGGGAGTCGAGCCCGATGACCAGATCGGTCGGGACATTATCGCAACGGACCAGGCCGGCCCCCAGGGGGCTGAACAGCTTGCCCTTGCTCTGAAAGCGATAGCCGGCCAGCGGGTCTTTGAACTCATCCATGGTCAGAATCGTTTTCAGGTTGTTGACATGGCAGACCAGGGTGTTCATCTCGAAGGGGTCGAACTCGGCCCAGAGCGAGATAAGGTCATCGTAGGCCAGGGTGCCGCTGGCATCGGCGTTGATTACCTCGGCCGGGTTGTCGTTGCCGTCGCCGTTGAGCAGGCAGTCGACAATCATGGCCAGCTTGTCGGTCTGGAGTTTGAACCCGATATACCACAGGAGCACCCGGAACTGGGCCGTGGTGCGGTAGCGCAGCGCCCTGTAGCTGGCCTTCAGGCCGAGACCGTACTCGGGCACAGTGATGGTATGGTTCTGCTCGGTAACGAGGATCTGCGGGATATCGGATGCCTCGCCTATCGGCCGCAACGAAAGCCGCTCGCCGGAAGCGGTGTCGATATGGAACGGCGTATAGCGATTGTTAGCAACCGTGGTGGAGTTGGCGATCAGGGTTTTCAGCTCGGGCCGCATCGCCTGACCTTTCTTGATTTCCCTCATAACGAACTCCGGCATCAGGGCCGGCGCTTTCTGGTAAAACTGGTCGACGGTGGTGGCCTGCTTGCCGCCCAGCCGGATACCGGCCAGGGCCAGCTGTCGTTCGAAGGCATCGAGGGGGCATTCGGCCGGCGACGGGTCGTACTCCGGCGTTTCCAGCAACTCCGAGAGGGTCAGGCCGCGGGCGTCGGCATCCAGGTAGGTCTCGCGTTCGATTCTTATCTCGGTGGTACGGCTCAGGTCGATCGGGCCGGTTTTATCGCCGGGATCGGTTTCGCGATCGGTCCGGTTCAGGTCGATCGGATCAGTTTTATCGTCGGGATCGGTATTGCCTTCAGCCCGGTCCACCAGCGGCGAATGAATAAAATTATCGTAGTTCATGGTTTTCTCCTTATGTCAGCAGGATGGTAGCGTCGGTGGTTCCGTTGACGGCCAGGACCAGGCCGCGGGCGACATTGCCGCCGGCCGGGTCATACCCGGCCAGGGCGGGAGCCTGCCTGACGGCACCGTCGGCCGCCCCCACCACGCGTTCACCCACATCGGGGTAGGTGGCCGCAATCGGCAGGCGGCAGATACCGCCGATCTGCACCGTGGCCGTCCGTTCGCCGTCGTCGCTGTCGGTCAGCGACAGGGCGATCAGCTTACCCAGGACAAGATCGCCGTCGCCGCCGGGGCCGACCTCGTTGTCGGCGGTAACGGTCACGGCGAGGCCGATATCGGCATCCTTGAGATCATCGACACCGGCGGTCTGAGAAATCCCGAAGGTGGCCAGGATGGGGGCGATGGTTTCCAGATTCTGTTCACGTATGGTCATTTAAACTCTCCTTTTTTTTTATTCTCGATGGACCGGGATAACTCCCGCATATGGTCCGGGGGATTATCTCCCCCACGCTACAGTTTGAAATCCGACCAGCCTTGCAGCCGCCGGTCGGTCGGGGCAACCGGCTCCAGATATCTGAAGCTGGTCGGGAAATTGGCCCGGAAGCGGGCCGCTGTCCGGCGGTACACCTTTATCAGATCGACGGCTTTAAAATGGTCGGACTTTTGCATCAGGGCCGCGGCCAGGTCACGGTCCGGCTCATTGTCGCGGCAGGCCAGGTTGGCCTTCAGCATGCCGAGAATACGGCCGCGGTAATCGTCGCGCAGCACGGTCAATTCATGGTCATTATCACGCCCGGCGCCGATAGTATCTTTTATCCGTGACAGCAACGCCCGGAGGGAATCGAAATCAATTAACTCCGTGGCCTCGTCATCGAGCCGACCGCAGACCTGCTCGATATCATTTATGTCAATGCCGTTAGCAGTGGTCATTTTTTATTAACTCCCCTGTTTTCGGTTAAATAGAATTCAATACGACTCAGGCGGGCTTCCACCTCGGTCTGGAAACGGAAAAACTGATCCTTGCTGACCACACCTTCGCGGATAGTCACTTCCAGACCGGTCAGTTTTTTATCGATGGCGTCCACCAGGACGCTTTCGGCCTTTTCGGCCAGGCTGATTTTGATATTGCCGATGGTAGTGAAATACGCGGCCGCGATCCCCAGAAGCACCATGATAAAATTGAGTACCGGGCGCTCGGCCAGAAGCCTGAGGAAATTCCTGCCGTTGCCGCCGATCTTACTCATGATCATCCTCAGGGGTTTCGTTAAGACGATAGAACAGGTAGTGAGTGGCCCCGTTCAGGCGAATCGGCCTCAGAACAAACAGGCCGTTCAACTCCCCGGCCAGGCGTAAAAAGCGGCTTCCGGAGCGGTCCAGAGATGAGATAACATCGCCTCGCCCGCGGACGGTGCCTGTCGGTTCGTTCGATGATTGATATTCATCGCACAGGAAACGGCGCCCCGAAGCCAGCGAATCAAACGAGAAGCCACGAACTAAAAGCAGCATATGGTCGCCGTCTCCGTCAAGGTTCAATACGATAGCATCATCGCCGGCATCGCGGATGGTGTACCGATCGCCGTTTGATTGTACGGCAGCTATAACCGGGGCCATGTACAGGTTGTCGGGCAGGGCATAGCGCCCCAGGTTGGCGACAATTTCCGGTTCCACCAGTTCGATCGGGCCGTCATGGCCGTACATGGCGGCGACATCGACTTCGATAACATCGCCGGGCTTAAGCGATGTGTCCCGATTAAGATCGATACTTATCCGCTGCCGGTCGTGATCGGCTCCGTCGGCCAGGTGCAGCCGCCCGTTGTCTTTATCGATAACATCTACTTTCAGGCAGATCCTTCGGGATCGACTCAGCAGAAAAGTATTGCCGGTGGATAAATCCACCAGTTCGGCCCCATGGCGGGTGGCGCGGTTTTCGATGGACGTTTTCAACGATTTACCGGGCACGATCTGGACCGGTATCAGTAACCGGGCGGAGGCGCCGAGAAGCTCGCGAAACGTTTTCAGGCGGGAGTCGGTATCCGATACGGATTCATCGTCATTTTCCAGAGAAACCAGGTCGGCCACTTTTATCTCCAGGCGACGAACCCGGCTGTCGCGGTTTTCCAGGAAAGCGGTCAACTCCGCAGCCGACAAACGTTCTTTTCCGCGCAACCCGATCAGGCGGCAGTCGAGAAAGTAGCGGCCGTCGGGAAGATTGAGCCCGGTAACCAGGCGGGTAACGGCGGTCGAATCAAGCCGCTCGCCGGAGGCGGTGTACGGTGTCGAAATGTCGCCGTCGTGAGCCAGGAGCAGGCGCAGCGATTCATAGGCCGGGCGAACCAGATAACTTCTGCCGGAATCGAGCAGGTTCAAATCCCAGATCCGGGTCAACGGCCTCAGCGATGGTAAACCGGTATCGCGGCCTTTATCCGGGAGTGAATCGGGGACGAAAAAGAGATTCCTGGTCAATGACGTATCGGGAACCGAACCCCGGTACACCAGCGACGTTTCCAGGACTTTATCGATCTGACGGTAATTGAACGAGGCCGGGCGTTTTGCACCGTCGGGTGTATCGTAAGTTTCGAACACCCGGTGACGGCACTGGCGGATATCCCGACCGCAGATGGAACATTCCGGAAAGGAAAAGAGAAAGCTGATCGAACATTCCTTGTAAATTCCGCCGTCAATATTGTCTTTCAGGCTTTCGGCCCCGGCGGCGCTTTTTAGCCAGTAGAAATAGACTTTGACCCAGTTGACATTATCCCGGGTAACCATTTCGGCGTGAAAATTCCTGGCGATCGGCAGGCTGTCTTTGCGGTGCCCGACCAGGACCGGGGAATCGATAATAAGCCGACTCAGGTGGTCGTGCTCATCGAGGGGGAAAACGCCCCCGAAGCTGTTGACCTGATCGGAGACAATATACATCGCACCGATATAGACCTGCTCGGCGGCAAGTTTTTCGGGCGGTTTGATATTGGTGTTCAGACGCGCCAGAAGCTCTTCTGACAGTGACGGCGCCTTTTCGATCAGTTCGGCCGTAATTTTTCCATACAGGTTTTCCATGTATCCTCCAGTTCATCAAACCGGAGGGCGGCGGCGATTAACATCGGAGCGCTGCCGATTTTGCGGAAAATGGCTGCAATCCCATGCATATCTACCGCGAGGGGCCAGTTTCAGGTCATTCTCACTTCGAACTTAAGACGTTGTCACACATAAGATTAAAATATACGGGGTGAAAAATATGACAAAAGGCACAGCCCTTGCTCAATAGGCTGTCAGAATGAATAAAGGAGTTGATCAGATGATGGTAGTTTACAAAGCGAAAAAAAGATCCTCGGCGTTCAAGTGGGTCCTGGCCGGTATAGTGTTCCTGGCAACTCTTTGTATCACTTTCAGCGACCTTTACGGCGCCACGGTGCCGTTTTAATAAATACCTTTCAGTGAACTGGCTTTAAAGTCCCTGCAATTGGATTTTAACCGCGGGATCGGTGTCAGGCAGCACCGACCCGCGGTTTTATTATTGGCTGATCCCGATGCCGCAACGGCCAGAGCACCAGGGCCATGGCCATGACGGCATCGCATTTATTGTTATCATCCCAGCGGGCGGAACGGATCTCGTCCTCAAGCGACCAGATCCGCCCGGAATCGTCCGGAATCTCCCAGCGCGTATATTTGATTTTTTCCCGGCTGTGAAACAACTCCAGGTTGGTAAGCAGCTCGGCCTTGGTTTTCGGCGTGAAGATAACCGCCTGCGGGTTCAGGTCGGCCAGTTGCGACACGACCACGTCGCCCAGCCCGGTGGCATCGATATAAAGCCGTCCGGGGAAACGACTCTGCTGAATTCGTATCTTTTCGAGAATAATATTCCAGTCCCACTTCCTGATACGCGTCAGGGCAACGACGGTGCAGACTGAATTATCGACCGCCACGGTAATACCGACGGTGGCGGTTTTCTTGCGGGCCAAATCCCAGCCGGAGATAAAGAAGCGGCCCTCCCGTTTTTGAAGCCTGCTGTCGGGAATGGTATCGACCAGGGCGGCATTGACATCTTTCCCGGGAATGATCTCGCCCCCCGAATCGACAAACTGCCCCATAATATTCTGGGCCACTCTTTTTTCGCTTAAATTTTTAACCTGCATATCCAGATATTCGCGAGAGATAAATTTATTTTCCCGGGAATCGCCCGACTGGATGTAGGCGCTTTTCGGGTGGTCTTTCATGTCGCGCATCTTAGTATAGAACCAGTTGCGCCCGTTGGGGGTCGAGACCAGGTCGAGCCGTCCTTTGCGGTCGGCCAGGCGCATCTTGATGACCTCGTTGACCACGTACTCGGCCTCGGGATCGAAGGCAACTTCATCGAAGATAAACAGGTCGTAGTCATGCCCCAGGAGGTATTGCCCCCGGTTCTGGGTCGACCGGGCTTCGATTACGGCCCCGTTGCCAAGCCGCAGCCGGGGATATGGCGTAACCGTGACTTTCCTGACCAGACCGTCGATACGGCAGGTGGTCGCCAGGATTCTCTGTACCGTGTTGAAGATGATCCGGGCCTGGTCGAGGGTAATACTGGCGGTGACAATATGGTATCGCCCGGAGCCGTCATATTTCGGGTCGCGAACCCGGAAGAGGGCGTGATGGATAATTTTAACGGCGCAGGCATACGATTTCCCCCAGCGGTTGCCGGTTACCAGCAGGTTTTCCGGGCAAAAGCTGTTTTTCAGCCAGCGAGCCTGTCCCGGGTGGGGCTTAATCTGCAAAAAGTGGCGGGCGAAAAACGGGATATCGTTTACGGCTCGCCGCCAGTCGCTTTCGGTGAAATACGGCTTTATACCAGTTCCCCTGCTTTCCTGCGGGCAATTTCCCGGGAAAGCAGCCCGGCCTGATACAGTTTCAGGATATTGTCGACCTTGCCCTGCTCGATAGCGGCGCTTTCGGTCGCCAGGCAGGTGAGGCGGTTGTCGAACCGGTAGCGGCAGCGATACTCGAAACCGTTCAGGGCCAGTTCGATATTGCCGATCCATTCCAGCAACCTGGCCACTTGCCGCTGTACCGAAACGATCTGGCGCATGACCAGGTCGTATTTGAACTGGGCCCAGTTATGGGTGGTCCCGTAATTGAACCCGAGCATAAAGGGCGACAGGCTGGTCCCGGCGCAGATTTCCTCGACCATCGCCCGGTGACTCAGCGACCAGGAACTGCCATCGGAACGGCTGTTGTTGGGACCGATATACTCCACCTGGATATTATCCCACGTGACCGGGTTATCGTCGGTCTCGCAATTTTTTATCATCCGGACGGTATCGTCGAAATAGCTGTTGATTCGTCCGATATAGGTTTCATCGGCCTCACCGGCCAGGCGTTCCGGCGGGGTGATTTTGACATGCAGCCGATGATACCCGGCGTTGTGCATGGATTTCTGCATATCGTTTATCAGTTGCTGCTCGATATGGGCGACAAACGGGATCGAACCCAGCATCGATCGCCCCAGGCGGTTGTTGATATCGCTGTTGAGACCGAAATAATAAAAGTCTTTGCCATCGATTTTAATTTCGCGCCCGCCGCCGCCCAGGTATAAGAATTCCCGCCCGGGGCGATCCTGTTTCAATTCGATCAGGGCGCTGTCGATCGGCACGAAACGATCGATACCGCTGAAATCTCTTTTAACCAGGAGAAAACCGGTGAAGGCACCATCGGTGTACAGGGTGGTGAACAGAAACGGAAGCCACGACTCCAGTCCCGCCCGGTGCTGAAATCGATCGGGATATATCCGATCGCTCATGGCTTCCAGGCAGGCCAGGGCCGCGGCCTGTTCTTTTTCGGGGATGTCGCCGGCGATTTCGAAATGTCCCGGCGCCGCCGACAGCCGGCTCCAGGTCCAGATACAGGCATTTAGAAGCGGGATATTGTCGCGCAGGAAACGATATAAGGCGATCCCGGTTTTTCGGGGTCGACCGCCGGCCGGCCAGACCAATTCGTTCATACGGCGGCCGATCTTATTCAAATAATAGGAGGCCCGATATCCCCGGTTTTTCGAGTTGATCAGCTCCACGCGGGGCCGGTCGCATCCTTTGTATTCTGACATACTTACCTCCGTTTTTAAGAATCGGGAGCGAATTTGATCACCACCGACTTACAATCGAAACTGTATGCGGGGCAAACCCTTGGCGGTCAGCACATTTTTATATTTCATTTATATCAGCAAGAACTTGACACTAAACGAATTTTTTATAATCTTTAGCCCGACTTCCGGGTCCCGGGAGCCGCTACAGATTTCCGGGACGGACCGAACCGGGTATTCCTTGAGGATGGAGTAATATTTTGAACAAGCTGAATTTTTCGCTGTCCCTGTTTATACTAATGGTGTTTTTATTCGGGTGTTCGTCCGATTCGGTCGTACATATCCGTTACAACGCCGAGCAAATGTACCACCGGGCCGAAAGCCTGTATAAAAAAGCCACTATTAAACCGGATTTATCCGATCGGGAAGCCTGGGATGAAGTTAAGGATGCCTATCATGAGGCCATCGTGTACTGCTGGCAGCATCTCGATTCACTGCCGCGGGAGCAGTACCTTCAACATCGCCAGGACCTAGAAACCGTCGCCTACCTGGCCTCCACCCGGCTGGCCGGTATCTATTACACCCAGGGTGTTTACGATTCGTCGATTGTCGTTCTCCGCCAGCTTCTGACCCTGACCCAGCTGTCCGGCGATGCCCTGCTCAATTCCCGAACCAACCTCGCCCGCGCCTACCAGGCCCGGGGGGAATGGACCGAAGCCCTGGACCTGTACCGCTCGCTGCTTGACACTTTCTATCCCCCTGTCAACAGCCGCAACGAAGTTATCCCGCAGATTATCACGTTGCCGCTGGAATTAATTCAAACCAGCCGGATGCTCGGCTACGAGCGGGAAGCGGCCCTCGAGGCGGCTTCGGCCGAACTGTACTATCAGCGCCTGATTGACGAATGGGGCGGCTCGCAACTCGAAAAGGCGGCTCGGACGAACCTGGCCCGGTTATTCGCCGATTTGAAGCGATGGGATGAGGCTATCGGAATGCTGAGCGCTATCAAGGATAATACCGGGCAAATTCCGATCGAACAGGCCACCACCATTGCCGGCCTGTATATCCAGGGGAAAAACGATTACCGGAAAGCTATCGAAATCTATACCGACCTGCTGGATCGAACCCCGGATACGACCGCCCTGGCCATGATCACCACCCGGCTCGGTATGGCCTATTTCGAGATCAAAGATTACCGTCGCTGCCGTGAAACCATGAAAATCATCAAGGATAATTATTTCAATCATTTTATGAGCGACCCGACCCCACAGAAATATATTGCCCTCGCCATTGAACAGGAAGGCGACTGGATTCGGGCCGAAAACGAATTACAGTGGCTGATTGCCAACTTTCCTCAGACCGAAGACGCTTTCGATGCCTACCTGCTTATAACCGACCATTATCTGACTGCCGGCAACCAACGCCTGGCCGAAAGCTGGTCGCAACGGGCTGAGAAGTTTTATATCGAGATGGCCGCCAAATATGCCGGGACCGGTATCGAGGCCTCAGCCATCTCCTACCGGGCCGAGCTGGCCAGGCGCCGCGACGACTGGGCCGGTGCGGCCGACCTGCTTTTAACCCTGTCCCGTAAATTTCCCGGCCAGGAATCGGGTCGGAGAGCCATAGTCAATGCCGCCGGGATTTACCGCGATAAGCTGAATATGCCGGCCAAAGCCGATTC
>Ga0272444_10004042_pt1 | contig 13040 bp, 12 predicted proteins | sample SSMForm13_FD_201033 | JGI IMG/M metagenome (GOLD analysis project Ga0272444, IMG submission 201033) | Marine sediment archaeal communities from Little Sippewissett salt marsh, Falmouth, MA, United States - SSM-Form-13 | ecosystem: Environmental > Aquatic > Marine > Wetlands > Sediment ...
CTCCGATGTGCGCGGCCGGTTTGCCGGAGGGTATGATCGTAGCCACGATCGGGAGGATATCGTTGCCCCGCGCCAGTTGCACGGCCATGGCCATGCCGTCACGCAACTGGTAGGCGGGAATCTGCGGCCGGATGTTGATCGAGCAGAACTTGATTACCGCCGCCCTTGGTTTGAGGTCGAGAACATTGCTCTTGAATTTGATGAGCAAGTCGGGAGCAAAGCCGCTGACACCTCGATTCACCGGATGGATTTTCGGGAAGTATTTTTCCAGGTCCCAGTTGTGGGTAATTGACGCACCTATGAAAACCACCCGTAGAGAGTCGCGCTCGCCGGCCTCGGCGGCCCCTCGCAATCTGGCGTTTTCCTCAAGGTACGGGATGCTTGTTTCCGCCTGTTTGGTCGAACCGGTCAGGCGGCGTTTTAGCTCACCGAGCGGCGAACCGCCATACATGACATAATGGAACAATCCCCAAACGGCTACGACATTAAACAACAGCGAGCCGATAAGAATCAGCTTAAGTACGGTAACCACGATTCAATCTCCCTTTCTCCAATCCATGGCGTCAGACATTGACTTTGCGAGCCGGGTTTCCCATGACCGTAGTGCCATCGGGGACGTCTCGCAGTACGACGCTCCCGGCACCGACCGTGCAATTTTCGCCCACGTGCGCCATTATTACGGCATCCTGTCCGATCCAGGAGTTCTTGCCGATCCGAATGACCTCGTCCTGTTCGGTGACATCGGTTCCTTCAACGCGTTGCTCCGGTCGCCCGTGCTGGTATTTACCGGATATGACCGATACTCGGGCTCCGAACAGCACATTCTCACCGATGTCGGCATAGCCTAAGAACGTATATGCCCCCAGAACTGTGCCCTTCCCGACAGAATTCTCGCGATGGGCCAGCCAACTGCCGAAAAGAAACAGCACGTCGGGCGAAACGTTGGTGCAGACAGCCCAGTAGAATGCACTTCTAAGGTAAGTACCAAGTATGGTTGGGCAGATACTGAGAATCTCCATGCAGCCGCTGAAAACACGATTTTGGGCTTGCCCCAGCAGTCCTTTCTCCAGCCATGTGAGTGCGATCAACGGCAGAACGAGGATCAATCCGATGACAAAGAAAAGGCGTTTCCAGACCAGTTTCAGCAAAGACATCATTTCAGCTACTCACTAGAACATAGAGCGGTTTTCCGAACCGGATTTCGATATGGTCAGCCAGCGTCCCATGCTGGCCAGGTGAAATAACTGCCCGGTGCCGGACCGCGAGCCGTCGGCAAACGCTGCGAAAGTCTCGGCCACCCGGGTCTCGTCGATGATGCCGCCCTGCCGGAGAAGTTCGGCCGCCTGCCGGCGGAGGGCGTCACTCTGGCGGAGCCAGGCACCCCAGCTATTGGCATCGCGATCGCGCCCGTAGGTTTTGCCGGTAATGTACGGGATTTCATATCCGCGTGACATCAGCATATTGCTTAGCTTAGTGCGAAACGCTCCGGTGCGCAACGGCAACAAGGTGGTTCCATACAAGAGGTCGCCGTATGAGGGAAACCGTTTCCGATAGAGCTCGATATACTGCCGGTCATGGGCTGCTACTCGAGGCGGCACGGAGAGAGTCTTACGGTGGAATTCCAGGTCGGCGCAGTGGGGATAATAGACGTTGACGAAGGAACGACACTGTACGCCCTGTTGGGCATGCTGATGCGCACCTCGATTCGAGGCAATGAAATTGCGCCAGAGGATGGCCAACGAATCATTGGCCGGACGCAGTCGTTCCAGCTCGTCGTGAATATCCTGCTTCACCTCCGGTATGTGCCGGTCAAGTTCGGCAATGAAGTCATCGGTGACATAATAGCGCATGTACGGGCGGCAGTCATGGCCGTGGGTCAGATAGTGCAGCATGGCTTCGGTAATCCGGTCCATGCCGACGTCCGAGATCTTCTGATCGACATATACCGTAAACAGGCGGCCCAGTCGTGTGAGCGTCGAGAAATACCGGTCGCAATCATAGCCGCCGGGATGAATCTGCACCCCGCCCCAGTAACCGTCGGTGGTGCCGACGTGTCCGTCCTGCTGCATCTGCCGGGCGGTGAACCACCGATCGGGCCAGATTATCATGCCGCAGGCGTTGAACATATCGCCGAGATGCCCGGCCACTTCGTCACCGTCAAGCCAGACGTGGTTCCACTGTGAGCCGCGCAGGTCGGCTACCGACTTGGCAATCCAGACCTCGAGGGACTCCGGGTCCCCGTAGGTGTAGCACTTCGGATCATATCCGTCAGGCCAGGCCGCGAGAATTAACCTCGAGTCCTTGCCGGCACTCTGGAAGTGAGCCGGTTCGGGGTCCACGGCGCTCAGGCGCAGACAGCCGGCTACAAAGGCGTCGGCCAGCTCGTCGACGCCAGAGTACTTCTCCGACGGCATGATGTCCCACGGGCTGTCGGGACTCTTGAAGAGTCTGCTCTCCTCCTTTGCTGCGTCCCATTGGAGGGAATGATACGGATAGAGCAACCTGGCGCCTTTAACCATGTAGCGGTCGCCGATGTTGCTGCCATAATAGGCCCACTCGGCGCAAGCAGCCATATCCGTAGTTGCATCAATCAGTCCGGTTGCAGCCAGGGCTACGGGATTGGTCGATGTAATCAAGCCACCCTGCGTGCTGCCGTAATACATCGGTAACGAACCAACATGATCGTTGGCGACATGGGTCATACCGGAGAGGAGGTCCACAACCACCAGAGTATAGGCGCCGGCGATTACCGATTTCATGGCCGCCTCGAAACCGTCACGGCGGCAGATATCGACGAAACTCCGGAGATTCTCTGCCAGGCCGCGGCCGGCCGCCTCGCTGGTGATCAGGTAACCGTCGACGCAAACAACCACCTGACCGTCTTCAGAAGAAACGAAGCCGGAGTCTTGTTCGCACGTGGATGGCGTAAACCTGGCCAGAAATACCCCTGGCGTCGGGGCCAGAGTCCGGCACTTCGCCGAAGTCGGCCAACAGGTCTTGAATTTCTCCTCGGTAAGCACGTGTGCTGCTGATCCCAGAGCTACTGCCAGCCCGAACATTAACTACCCTCCGTTCTGCCCATCCAGCTTTATCAAAGACGAGATTTACTCGGTCCCTCGCAACCGACGTTTGAATGCCTCCAGGCCGCTGACGTATTGTTTGAACCACATCATGCGGTCCGGGATGGCGAATCGTCGCAGGCGGAACATGTCATTGTCCGCCCTGGTATCGTCGAATCCCTCGACACCAGTGACTGCGGCCTGATATCCGGCAGCTTTGAGAACCTCGATCGTCTCTTCATCAAAATCGTCCCACTGCCCGTTAGGATAGCAAAAGATGTCCGCTTTCGTCCCCAGCCTTTCCTCAATAACTTGTTTGGGAACCGTGACCTCTTCTACTTTCTGCGCTCTCGGCACCCGCGCGATGATCGGGTGCGTCTTGGTGTGCGGATGGAAGTCGATCCCAGCGGCCTGCATCTCGTGGATTTCGTCCCAGGTCAGGGGTGCGTACCTGCCGCCGGGCTGATCGGAGATGTCCACGTTGAGCGTCTTCACCAGGTTGTCAATAAGCGTCAGTTTATCGTCATTGGGCAGTTGCTTGCAGTATTTCGTTATGCGCGATATCACATCGTTGCGGGTTCCGGCAGCGCCGAGCAGGACGGTCTCGCCGCCCATGAACCCCAGATCGATGCTGTCGCGAGTGGTCTGGCTAACGACGTACTCGATGGTGTCCCACCAGAAGAACAACCGGCGTTCGATGAAATCGCTGGTGATGAAAATGGTGGCTGAATAGCCGTATTCCCTGAAGATGGGAAAGGCGTTGAGGTAGAAGTCCCGATAGCCGTCATCGACCGTAAACACCACCACCTTGTGGGTATCTTCATGCTCGCGCAAGGCCCGGCAGTAGTCGGCGAGCGGCCAGACCTGGTAGCGCGCTTTCTTGAGAAAGTCGAAAAAGCGGCGCAGGAGGTCGGTTGAGACACCGTGTCCCTTGTGTTGCGCCGGAATAATACTGTGAAGCATGAACACCGTGCCGGTGTTGCGCGTGTAGCGGTTAAACAGCGCATATAGGCCGACGATATCGATAATCTTGAGTGCTAGTTCTTTCACCTTCAAATACTTCTTATTGGCGCGCATGTCGGGCGCGCCGTGGGTTGACATGGTTTGGCAACAGTATCTATTCGATCTGCGCCACGGTCAGTCCGGACTCCGGCCAGTCCTGCACCGTGGTAGTAATGTTATCGGACGATAACCGTCGTGATTGACCGCTTTGCGGCGACAACTCCTTGCCGGCTACTCCGTTCGAACGAGGCAGTCACCTTCCTGCATGGCCGAATAGCCCCCGGTTATGTAGCCGATTTGCCCTTCCAGCCTATCCAGCATCTCGCGCCTTCTCTCGGGAGTCAAATAGCGGTGATCGTACTGCTGGTAGGGGAACCGGGGGGCAGTTTTCATTGCCTCCCGATGTTTTTCCAGATACTCGTCCATAGTGCAGATCACCTTGGCCGGGTTGCCTGCGGCAACGGAATTGGGCGGGATGTCGGTGGCCACGACCGAATTGGAGCCCACCACCGATCTCGGCCCGACTTCCACGCCCGGCAGAATCAGAGTCCGCGATCCGAAGTGACAGGACTCGTGTATGATAACCTTGCCTATTTTGGTCGCGTCGATATACTCGTTGGGCATGGCGTCATGGGCCAGGATAACGCATTCCTCGCCGAACCCGCAATTGTCGCCGATGGAAATAAGAAAGCAATGAGGCGTGTCGATCCCGGTCGACATGGGCATGTTAACGCCCTTGCCGATTTTCATTCCCCGCGCCCGCAACTCATCCCAGCGCCGTTTCTTGCGCGCCGTCTCGAACTTGACTTTCAGCTTGCCGGCCAGATTCCATAGCATTCCAAGCATGCCCTGTTCCTTCATTCAATCTCATGATACCGGTTCTACCCGGCTATCGACGACAGTGCTCGCGCCGTGCGCACGGCGACGAATCTTCCATCAGTTGTGCACGGCCTGCCGCCTGATGATCTGTTATTTTCCAATGCCATTAAAGCTAACCGAGATGCTCCGGGTTAACAAGCACTTTTGCCCTCGCTTAACTCCTTGTCGGTCGACCCGGTCTCGGTCGCAGAGGGCAATACCCGAGTGGGATTGCCCATCGCCATGCATCCTGCCAGAATCTCCCGGGTGACGACCGCTCAGATGCCGCCCGACGACCAACTATTCGAGGCGTTTCCGGTCGAGGTCGGCGCTATGGTCCAGACGGAGACGGTTGCGGTCGGTTTCGTAGCTACAGCCGGTGATGGTTGAGTCGCAGTAGCAGGCGCGTTTGGCGATCTCGACGCCGATGTCGCGAGAGACCGGGGTCGACAAGTCGATGTGTAGAATCGGCATGCCGGTTTACACTGCCGTCTCATGGACCAGACGGATCAGGGAGTCGAGGGTGCGGGCTCTGGTGAAAGCGATATCGTCGATACTCACGCTGAACCTGTCTTCGAGGGCCAGGAGAAAACTGATGAAATTCACCGACTTAATGCCCATTTCGGAATACAGGTCCTTGTCGGCGGGGAGGGGACCGGGCAGTTCGGAGAAACCGTTCACAATATCCACCACGGCCTCACGGATGGTCTCGGGGCTGTTCATGATGCATCCTCACTCTGATGAAATATAGGACTAGTCCGATCTTCGTTTAACCGTCTGAGGGTCTGCCAGGTTCCTGTCAATGCCTCGGGGTTCTGTCTTTGGGGCAACTCACGTGTCCGGTCGGTTTACTGTTCAGAGTTCGAACAGAAAACCACAAATCGCACAGGGGAAAACCGTTTCCGGCGCGAAGTCGCGTGTGAATGGGGCTTCTATCACGTTGAGCTATAATGGGATACGAGAGAGCTAAAGTGTAGGCATGTGATGTGCGATAAGGGGAGAGACAGAAGCTAAAAGGTGGGCTAACACAAAATGGAGGGCTCTTGAATGAAGACCCCGCGACTCGACTCCGCCGCTCTCGAACTGCCTCGGATCAACCTCTCCCGACTATGGGTGCTCTGGCCGCTCGCGTTGGTATTGGTGCTTGGCTGGCAACCGGCGTTCGGTGCTCTGCAGGCTGAGCAGGCATCACCGAACTCTATCGATCTGACCTGGACCGCGCCCGGCGATGACGGCGACGTTGGCACGGCCGCTCAATATGAGTTGCGATACTCAACGTCGGTGATCACCGAAGCCAACTGGAGTGCCGCAACTCTGGTAAGCGGTTTGCCGGCCCCGCAGGTTGCCGGATCGGCCGAATCATTCACGGTTACGGGCCTGCAATCGAGCACGACGTACTATTTCGCCATTAAGGCGGCTGACGAAATGCCGAACTGGTCGGCTTTGTCGAACGTTGCTTCGGCCTCGACCACCGTCGAGACTACAGCGCCGTCGGCTATCGCCAATCTTGGCGCCGGCAACGAGACAGAGACTTCGATCGAACTGGTCTGGACGGCTCCCGGCGACGACGGTATGCTCGGTACGGCTGCCCAGTACGACATTCGCTACTCGACCTCTCCGATAGGCGACGCCAACTGGGACCAGGCGACGCAAGTCTCCGGCGAACCGTCGCCGAAAGCGGGCGGCAGCGCCGAAGCATTCGTTGTCTCCGGACTGGTAGCCGGCACAACCTATTACTTCGCCGTGAAAGTGGCCGACGAAGTGCCGAACTGGTCGGGCCTGTCGAACGTCGTAAGTCGTACAACTGCAACCGATCAGACACCTCCGGCCGCAATTGACGACCTTCAGGCCTCGTCGGGTGAAAACAATGGTGAGATTGACCTGGTTTGGACGGCACCCGGTGACGACGGTCATACGGGCATCGCCGATTTGTATGCTATCGCCTATTCCAAAGAGGTCATAACCGAAGCCAACTGGCAACTGACAAGCACCGTAAGCGACCCCCCGGCTCCTCTGGAGCCCGGGTCGCTTCAGGCGTTCACGATTACCGGTCTGGATTTCGGCGACGTTTACTATGTCGCGATGGTCACCGGCGATGACAATGGGAACATCTCCGGATTGTCGAACATCGATACAGCCGTTTCCACCTTCAGCATCATATCTGATGTCGATGACGACCAGGGTAACGTGCCCACAACGTTCGAGTTGTCTCAGAACTACCCCAACCCGTTCAATCCCTCCACCACCATCGAATACGCGGTTCCCCGGACCGGTCACGTACGCCTGACCGTGTATAACGTCCTGGGCCAGGTTACGACAACCCTGGTTGACATGGTGCAGACTCCGGGACAATATACGGCCGTATGGGACGGCACTGACCAGTCCCATCAGCCGGTGGCAACCGGTGTCTATCTGTATCATTTGCAGGCGGGGGAACACATCCAATCCAAGCGAATGGTCCTCGTGAAGTAACGGCGGACCGACCTGATCCGGACAGTCAGCATTTATCGGCAATCACCGGTTCGACCGGGTCACCGATAGACCACTGTGTCGGCGCCACTTTTCAGTGCGCCTGACAGCTATTCGTTTGCCTGCCGAAGCTCAACTCTCGGCGCAGATCGGCGCCGGGCCGCTCAGATACAGGAAATTAACAATCATTGTAATATCGCCGAGATTGATCCGACCGTCGGAATCGCCGTTGGCATTGCCGGCCTCGTACGGCTGCGGCGGCTGGAAGCTGACATATAGAAAGTCAATCAGATCCGTCAGGTCGCTGAGGTTCACCCCGCCATCGCAATTGACATCGCCGCACACGTAGGTGTGGGGGGTGGCAACGGCAACGTAGTTGCGGGAGACGGTCGACCAGTTGGGGACCTCGTCGGCAGCCCGGAAGGCGAAGCAATACTGACGACCCGCCTCCAGTCCTGAAACAAAGTACTCCTGTGGTGTTCCGGCAGGCCATGGTTTCGGCTCATGTTCGAGCTTGACAGCCGCCTCCCAGCTAGCCTCGGAGATATAGGAGTCGGAGCATCGGAAGTCGTACTCGGTGGCCGTGCCGACCGAGCCATCGTCGCCAGGCGCCGTCCAGTCCAGCGCGACGCCAACCCAGATGCCGTAGTTGAGCGACTGGCCGAACACCGAACCTTTTGCTTGAGAGATAGTGAAAACTCCGATAATAGCCGCGGAGAAGAGCACGCTTGTGACGATCTTCACAAGCCTTTGCGGTCGTAGAGACACCGCGCCGGGATGAGGGGAGTCCATTCCCACGATACCAAACTCCAGTCTGTTGTCGTTCTAAGCTGCTTGCCCAACTGGACTTCTGCTGCGTGGTCATCTCCCGGGCGGGGTCGCCCGGACTACTGACCCAGCCCAAGCGGTCAGCCAGCCCGTCCTTTTTAGCCCATCTAACTTAACTATAATACGCGGAGGGGCGCCGGAATTTCAACTAGAACATTGTATGGGAGGTAATTTGGGCCGAATTCCTGCGACACAATCCCAGGTCGCCGAATGGCATATAAGCAAAGCCGAGCGCTTCGGGGCGCTCGGCTTCGTCTTCAAAGAGTCTGATCAGGACAAGAGAGCTATTCGATGAAACCGCCAAGGTGCTTTTCGATCACATCGTACATCCCCTTCGGCCATCCGGATGGATTCTTCTTGATGAACTGGACGTGCCAGTTGGGCACGTCGTCGAGTTCACTGCCGATGGCATGAAAAACTTCTCGGGGGATTTCCGCCAGAAGGCGGACGCGTTGCGGTCTTGTCCCGGGGCTGCTATGTAGGGTTTCTCCAAAAGTCACGTTAGAACTCTCCTCATGATCTGGCATTTCAAGGGAAGAGGCAGAATCGAATGCAGGTCTCAGAAGTGTTTCCGTCTTCGGACTGTCGATCACTTCCCAACCAACGCGCGAGGGATATGTAACAAATGTGCCACCTCTCGAAAAAGTTGGCGCAACCAGATAACCTACTGCTGGGAAACTAGTTAAGGTTTGCTTGGGGATTATCGGCTGGCCATAACCGCCAAACGAGTGTAACGTTTTTCAGCTTTTGCGCAATCATAGGTAGTATCCGATGCAGAAGGTGCGCCCCTGCCCAGTGCAGTTCGATCCAGGTAGTTGAGGCAATTGACTTTGCGCATGCCGTCACGTTAATTCCCATATTGTAGTATACGGCATCTGGGAGCGTGTTCGGCCACCGTCTCGCTGATCAGACAGGTTTCAGAGGAAGGATCGTGACTCGGCTGTTTGTAGCATTGGAGCTTCCCGCCCTGGTCAAGCAGCACTTGCTGATGATGGCTGGCGGCGTACCGGGAGCGCGCTGGCTGGAGGCAGACCAGATGCATCTGACCCTTCGTTTCATCGGCGAAGTTGACGGTGCAGTGATGGCTGACGTGACAGCGGCTCTGGGTTCGGTTGAGGCCGAGCCGTTTGAGGTTACGTTAGCCGGCGTGGGTCACTTCCCACCGCGCGGGACTCCCCGGACATTGTGGGTGGGCGTGGCCGACAATCCGAAGCTAGTGGGGCTGCGTACGCGAATCGAGTCGGCACTGGCCTGTACCGGTGTCGGGCGCGACAGCCGGAAGTTCTTTGCCCATGTCGCCCTGGCTCGCCTCAAGGAACCAAAGATGTCGAAAGTAGCGGAATTCCTCAGTCGGCACGCCTTGTTTCGCCTGGATGCTTTCAAAGTCGACGCCTTCTGCCTGTTATCCAGTATGCTCGGCTCGCGGGGTGCGATCCACCGGGTAGAGGTCGAGTTCCCTCTTACGGAAAAAGGAGACTTGTAGGATGAAGAGTTTTCGCAAGGAGTTGTGGTTCGCCGTACCGTCACGTCGAGGATTCATTAATATCACGCCCGAGGTTCGGTCGGCCATCCGGGAGAGCGGAGTCGGCGAGGGGTTGGTTTTGGTCAACGCCATGCACATCACGGCTTCGGTGTTCATCAACGATGACGAGTCCGGTTTGCATCAGGACTACGAGAAGTGGCTGGAGAAGTTGGCGCCTCACGCACCTACAGAGCAGTATCGTCACAACGACACCGGTGAGGACAATGCCGATGCGCACATGAAGCGTCAGGTGATGGGTCGCGAAGTTGTGGTGGCTATCACCAGCGGCGACCTTGACTTCGGTCCCTGGGAGCAGATATTCTACGGTGAATTCGACGGCCGACGCAAAAAGCGGGTGCTCATAAAGATTATCGGTGAGTAACTTCATAAGCATACACGACGTACATACGTGAGAATGAAAGTCCCTAACGCATAAGGAGAGTTATGAGATATGCGACGACATGGCTGGTGCTTCTGCTCGGACTGACTGTCCTGGCGGCGCCGGCCGCGGCACAGGGGAAATTGCAATTCCCCGTCGAGAGTTTCACGCTCGACAACGGCCTGACGTTCCTGGTGGTCGAGCGTCACACGGCCCCGGTGTTCTCCGGGTTCATATCGGTGCGGGTCGGTTCGGCCTACGAGCGAATCGGCAATATCGGCTCGGCCCACCTGTTTGAGCACATGATGTTCAAGGGTTCTCGTACGATCGGCACCACCAACTACGAGGCCGAGAGTGCGCTGATGATCCAGGAAGATTCGGTATGGGCGAAAATCGATCGCGCTCGCCGGCAGACTCGCTATATCAAGCTGAACCAGCGCGAGAAACTCGAGGCGCACCTGGCCTATATCGATGGCTTGACTGCACAGCTCGATTCACTCGCACGGGAAAGCTCTCAATACGTGATCCAGAACGAGTTTGACGAAATCTACACTCGCAACGGATCGGCTGAGTTCAATGCCACGACCGGCTACGACGTGACGACCTACTTCGTTTCTCTGCCGAGCAATCGGTTGGAATTGTGGTTCGCCATGGAGAGCGATCGTCTCAAGCATCCGGCCCTTCGTGAGTTTTTCCCCGAGCGCGATGTGGTCAGTGAGGAGCGGCGGCAATCGGTGGAGAACAGCGCAGGCGCGAAACTCTTTGAGCAGCTCTGCGGCACGGCTCTCATAGCCCACCCTTACCAGATATTCTGGGAATGGCAGTCCGAGGAGAACAATCTCACGCGTAGCGATCTGATGGAGTTCTACGAGACGTACTACATCCCACAGCGGATGGTGGTGTCGGTCGTAGGCGATGTCTCGGTCGATCAGGTGAGGACCATGGCCGAGAAGTATTTTGGTGAGATGCCCAAGGCGAACGACCCCGAGCCGATTTACACCGTCGAGCCGGAGCAAACCGGCGAACGGCGGGTGGATGTCACTTTTGATGCCAATCCGGCCGTATCGATCGCCTTTCACAATGTGGCGTTTGACTCGCCCGATGCCCCGGCTTTCATGATTGTCGAGCGAATTCTGGGTGACGGGCGGACATCACGTTTGAACAAGGCCCTGGTGCTTGACAAGCAAATCTGCCTGGATGTCGGTGTCTTCACGTTCCCGTGGGGTGATTTTGGCAGCGAGCATGCCGGTATCATCGGCATCGACGGCACCCCCAAGGAAGGCGTGTCGACGCAGGCGGTTGAGGACGCCATATACGAGGAGCTCGCGAAACTGGCCGCCGAGCCGGTCAGTGAGGGTGAGTTGACGAAGATCAAAAACCAAATCGACGCCGAGATCGTCCGTCGGTCCTACACGAATCTCGGCCTGGCCCGTTATCTGGCCACGGCGCAGAATATCGCCGGCGACTGGCACTACCTTCATACGTTCCGCAGCAACCTTATGGCCGTTACACCGGAGGACATCCAGAGAGTGGCCGGGACATACTTCACCAAGGAGCGCCGCACAGTCGCTACCCTGATTCCCAAGGAGAAGGGAGGGGACCAATGAGACGCATTTCAGTTCTGACAGGCATTTTCGTGCTGCTGCTGGCGGCCGGAGTCTTCGCCGTTCACCCGAGGGACATGAAGTTCTCCGAACTGGACTGGGAGCCGACCGAGCCGGTTCGATTCACCACCGACAACGGCATGGTAGTGTACTTCCTTGAGTACCACGAGTTGCCGCTGGTGACGGCGTCGATGTATTTCCAGGGCGGTGAGATCTACGATCCGGCCGACAAAGCCGGGCTGACCGAGCTTACCGCACGGCTGCTTCGCACCGGCGGGGCGGGTGACCGCAGTCCCGACTCGGTTGATCTCGACCTGGACTTCGTCGGGGCGCGGGTGGGCAGTTCGTCGGATATTGACTACCTGTCGGCGAGTCTGAACACGCTCAAGAAAGACGTTCCGCTTGGTTTTGAGATTCTGGCCGACATGCTTATTCGTCCGCGCTTTGATGAGGCCAAGGTCACCCTGGAGAAATCGAACCGTCAGGATCAGATTCGTCGTCAGAACGACAGCCCGTGGGACATCAGTCGCCGGGTATTCTATCAAACGGTGTACGCCGGGCATCCTTACGGCCAGTATGCCACCCTGTCATCCATTGACAACATCACGCGAGAGGACATCGTTGCGCAGCACAAGCGGTTCTTCAGACCCAACAATTGCATCATGGCCATCGCGGGCGACATGACGTTGAAAGAAGTCAAGGACATGATCCGGAAGTACTTCGGTGCGTGGCAAGCTTCCGGCAAGCCCGTGAGCCCTGCGGCCATGGCCGAGGTGCAATATACGCCGGGCGTCTACTACGCAGAGAAAGACATGAACCAGGCCAATATCCGCCTGGGGCATCTCGCTCTGGACAACAAGAACCCGGACCGTTTTGCGATGGAAGTGACCAACTTCGTGCTCGGTGCGGGCGGGTTTACCTCGCGGCTGACCGGCCAAGTGCGGACGACCGCCGGGCTGGCTTATTCGGTGGGCAGCTACCAGTCAATTCGACCCTACGGCGGCTGTCTGTTCGGTTATTGCCTGACCCGGGCCGATGCCATGGCGCAGGCGGTGCAAATGATGCTCGACATCATTAAGGAAGTCCGGGAGAACGGCATCACCGCCGAGGAGATGGAACTGGCCAAGGAGTCGATTTTAAACAGCTATATCTTCAATTACGATACGCCGGGCGAACTGGTTGCGGCCAAGGCGTACCTGGAGTTGCGAGGGTTCACCCCCGATCAGCTCAAGAAGAACGTCGAAGCCTACAAGGCCGTCACTCTCGATGACTGCAACCGTGTGGCCGGGGAATATTTGCATTCGGACAACATGGTCATT
>Ga0272444_10004043_pt1 | contig 13039 bp, 9 predicted proteins | sample SSMForm13_FD_201033 | JGI IMG/M metagenome (GOLD analysis project Ga0272444, IMG submission 201033) | Marine sediment archaeal communities from Little Sippewissett salt marsh, Falmouth, MA, United States - SSM-Form-13 | ecosystem: Environmental > Aquatic > Marine > Wetlands > Sediment ...
AAATAAGGTACAAGGAATACCACCAACAACCAGAGCACTCCGCTCATTCCTCTCTTGTTTGCATCCTTATAGACCCATAATCCAATTAATAGGGCTATGATGAATGGCACAAGCAAGAGGATACAACATAGACCTCCCAGGGCGACAGCTCCGACAACCGGAAACTCATAGTCGTCAGAATCTTCCTCTTCATCATCAGAGGTGGTACTGCCAGCTTCGATAACTGGCTTCATTGTCAGGTCCGCTGTCTGTGCCCCTGTGTCCAGGCCGGTCAGGGTAACGGAAAGGTCATCCTTTCCATTGCCATCAGTATCCACCATTTCCTCCACACCTATATCGAGGGTAACGGTCTGAGGCGTGGATGTGATTGTTACCGTGGCCTTTCCAGTGCCGTCAACGCTGTCAACAATCAAAGTGTGCTCTGCACCCTTGATATCGAAATCGACGCCTTCTCCAACGTTGATAGTAACGTCGGTTCCGTCCTCGCTCAGAGTCACATCAACTGTGGTTGGGCCAGGTGTCGCTCCTGCCTCAGGGGTTGCGCTTGCAACTGCAGACTTGGCACCCTCACCAACTGAGTTTACTGCGGCGACCTTGTAATAATATGTTTCTCCATTGGTCACGTCGTTATCTGTGTAGCCAGTCGTACTTTCCTCTGTGAGAAGGGTCAGATCGGACTCGCTGGTGCCTTTGTAGATCTTGTACCCAGTAATTGCTGCACCGCCGTCGTTGCCAGCAGCCCATGCAAGTACCACATAGCCATCACCAGCATTGGCTGTGAGGGTTACGGGTGCAGCAGGCTCGGTTGGCTCGCTTGGAGTGGGGGTTACGGAACCATCCACTTTCTGCCAAGTTGCTTCTGAGGACAACCAGTCCGATATTTCCACGTTACCACCGATCTTGTCACCAGTTCCTGAGGGGTTCAGGTCTGCGTTGTACGGTCCAGATGCATCACCGAACCAGTTGTCGTCACAGGCAAAGAAATTGCCTTCTCCGACCCAGTTCTCGGCTGCTATTATTGCACCATTGTCATTATCAACAAAATTATTGTATTTCACGGTGTTTGCAATGTCGAAGACACTAATTCCCCAGCCACAGCCAGTAAAAGTGTTTCCAACGATCAGATTTGTCGTACCATCAAGATTGATGGCATTGGAGTTGTCGCCGGTTATGTTGTCAAAGGTACAGTTGTACACTTTGTTGTCCTGGCCGTTCATCATCATGAAGGAATTTCCATGGTCCCTGAAGGTGCATCCCTCGAACTTGAGATTCGTGCAGTGTTTGTCAATGGTGGGGCCGCCCTTCTCAATAATGCAATTATTTACCACGGTGTTGTTGGTTTTTGTAAAACTGGCACCACTGCCGAAATATCCGCCCATGAGACAGTCCTCGATCAATGCACCTTCCAGGTTGTTGTAACCTGGTGCTTTTCCAGGGGTGTTTACATTTCGTATCACAATGCCAGTCCGGACCTCTGCGCCATCCACATCCACGCCCATGCTGTATCCTGTGTCATTGACCTCAATGTCCTCCAAGGTAACGTCACTGGCCCTGATGGATATCAGGGTAGAGTATCCTCCTGCAATATGGAAGTTTCGAAGATTCACTCCAGATGCAGGGATTTCGATGGTATTGTCGTATCCATCCTTCTCCAGGAACACACCGTCCTTTGACTCTCCCTCGATGGTAAGAGCCTTGTCGATCACCAATTTCTTAGAGTCTGATATATCATACCTGCCGTTCTTGATCATTATGGTATCTCCGGCAGTTGCGTTCGCTATTGCATCATAAGGGTGGGTCCAGTCACCACCACCTGATGCGTCCACTATTATTTCCGCTCCTTGTGCAGGCTCGATCACCAGCACAAGGGCTGCACTCAACAGAATGCAGGTCAATAGAATTGTTATTGCCCTTTTTGCCAAATGTATCACCGACTATAATAATTTAACAACGATATATAAATCTAATCATTCCATGATGAGACCAAAGCGGGAGGGCATTCATTCCTTTAATGCAACCATTTTCTCAGCGTATTCCACGCCTTTCAGTGCATGAAGGGAATCACAGAGCGCAGAGATGTCCGCAGTCCTTCCTTCAACCACCAGGACCTCGAAGCAGAGATGTGAGTCAAGGTGGATGTGCGTGGTGGTGGAGATGTTGACTTCGGTATCGTGCTGGATATGAATAAGTTTACCAGATAAGTTAGGCACATGATGGTCGTATACAATGTTGATCGTACCGATGACCTTGGAGGCAGGGTCCATTGTCTCCTTTCTCAACAGCTCGTTCCTTATCAAATCTCTTATTGCCTCTGACCTGTTGGTATATTTTTTCTCTGCAATGTGAGCATCGAATGCCTTTAGCAACTCTGGTTCAAAGGACACTCCCACCCTGACTATCTTGTCCATGCGCATATCCTCGAACCTGTATCGTAGCACGAATTAAATATTTTTGCTACTGTTTTTAAATATGAGTATAGCCATGAGGATGAAAAGTTCAGCGGTGATAGAATGAGCAAAACAATACAGTACTTGTCTGTTATGATCATTTGCCTTTCAGCAATATGGATTTCTCCAAATACCCAGGCTGAACAGGATGTTCTGAGCGTCGTGTGCACCAACACGGTGCTGGCGGACTTTACCACGGTGCTCCTAGGAGAGAATGCTGAGGTGCAGTACATCATGCCAGGAGGTGCTTGTCCGTCGCATTTCGATACCTGTCCCAGTGATGTGGCCATGGTGGCTGAAGCCGATATCATCGTGTCATTGGGCTGGGAACCGTGGTTATCAGGATTGATCGAATCCTCTGGGAACACGGATGCCATACAGGTGAAGTGTGGTGGGCTTGATGAATGGAACCTTCCAGAAGGTGCCATTGCACATGTCGAGAAGCTCGCATCGGGGCTTGGCAGCGCATTGCAAGACCTGAACGGCACCATCCAGGACAATGCCGATGATTACATTGCAGAGGTCAATGCCAAGGGCATTGAGATGACGGCGCTTGTGAGCGGGAACGGTCTTACTGGCAAGCCAGTGATATGCATGGAATGGCAGTCCAGGTTCGTTGAATGGCTTGGCTTCGATGTTGTGGAGGCCTACAGCCCACCAGAGATGCTTAGCACTGAGGACATGGTGAACATCAAGGAAAAGGCAGAGGAAGAAGAGATTTGGCTCGTCATCGACAATCTCCAGAGCGGCACTGATTTTGGTGCAGAGGTAGCTGCTGGGTCTGGTGCCACCCATGTTATATTGACCAACTTCCCTGGAGGAGTCCCGAATACCTATACCTATCTGGACATGCTGGAGTACAACACCGAACAGCTGGTTAACGGTGCAGAGACCTATGAGTACAAGCAAGGCGAGATATCCGAACTAGAAGACGAGGTCCAGGGTCTGGAACTGCAAAGGGCTGCTTTCCTGGGTCTATCTGCCGTACTTGCATTGCTGGTAGTGATTCTATTTGTCGCACTTAAAAGAAAATGAGCTAGTCATAAAGCTGGATGGCATAAGCACCATATATGAGGGTGAGAGGAACCCTGCTGTTCATGACATTGACCTCATGGTTAGGAAGGGGGAGTTCCTATGCGTGCTTGGGCCTAACGGTGCTGGCAAAACGACACTTCTGGAGGCAGTGAACGGAATACTGCCCCTGACATCAGGGAGCGGTAGGGTACTAGGCATGGACCTTGAAAAGAAAGATCACAGTATCAGGAAGAGGACTGGCTACGTGATACAGAATTTCGACATCGATCCCCTGGCCCCCTTTTTGGTCAAGGACATAGTAATGGGTGGGAGAGCAGGAAAGCTGGGTTTGCTTTCGTTTCCAGGTAAGAAGGAGTGGGCCCTTGTAGCTAGATATTTAGAGGAATTTGGCCTAATCGGGTTCGATAAACGGCCAGTGGGCAAATTGTCTGGGGGCGAGTTCCAGAGAATGCTATTGGCGAGGGCCATGGTGCAGGAGCCGGAACTGCTGCTACTGGATGAACCGTTCTCAAATCTGGATGCGAAGATGAGGGGCACCGTGGAGGACGTGCTCACCAAGTATCACAACAAGACGAACTTCACGGCCGTGATGGTATCCCATGATATCGGGAATATTCCAAGGATATGCGATCGCATCATCATCATCGACAATGGAAGGATTGTGGCAGATGGAAAGAAGGAGGACATACTAGGCTCAAAGGAATTCCTAGCTCTCCTACCTGGAGGCATGGGAGGGAAATAGATGGTGGACCTGCCTTTCACATTGTTCTTGACAAGCCTGCTTGGCGCCATCCTAGCGGGTTATGCATGCTCCATGGTGGGAACGTTCGTGGTCAGGTTGAATTTGGCATCTATTGGATTTGGCATGGCACATGCTGCATTCGCTGGTGCGGCTTTCGCGATATGGATGGATATCGACCCTATGGTGGGTGCGGTGCTGTTCTCCATAACCATGGCCATGTTGCTGGGTCCTATTTCAGAGAAGGCCAAGCTCAAGACCGAGGTGGTTACTGGGGTGGCATTCTCTCTCTCGATAGCCCTTGCATTCATATTTCTGAACCTGACCCCTGGTAATGCTGCATCCGGTACTGCTTTGAGGATATTGTGGGGCAGCATATTTTCCGTGGATTGGTATGATGTGATCTATCTCGGAATGCTAGCAGCCTGTATTACAGTGTTCGTTGCAGCTTTTTACAAGGAGATAGTGGCATTGATGTTCAACAGGAAGTTGGCAGAGGCGGTTGGCATCCATACCCGATATTTTTACTATGCCATACTCATCTTGACAGGGCTTTCGGTTTCCCTGTCCTTGAAGCTGGTCGGGGGATTACTGGTCTATGCCCTCATAATCAACCCCACCTCATCTGCATATCAATTCTTCTATGATTTCAAGAAGATCGTCATTTTCGCCCCGGTATTCGGCATAGCCAGCTGCCTTGCTGGTTTCTATTTCTCGCTGGTGATGGATTTTCCTATTGGTTCCTCTATCGTGATCATCTGTGCAATCATGTTCGCAGTATCGGTGGCCTTTTCACCAAAGAGAAGAAGAGGTTGAGTGTTCACGGGCTCAAGAGCACCAGTACATCATTGACCTTGATTATCTCCACTTCCTTACCGTGATAGGTGGAGGCCTTCACAGGCTGGAAGTCTTCTTTTTCCAAGACCACTTCCTCACCATCATCGGTGGTGATCTTGGCGGTACCAGTATCTACAAGGGTCTGCAGTTCCTCGCCATTCAGGTCCTTAAGGTATTCTGAAACGAATTTTGCCTTCTGCCTGAACTTGGGACCGATAGACGCATGCACGGGTTTCACAGCAGTGATCTCCTCCTTGACCTCCTCTTTTCCAATGAACTTCAGTGATGTGATATTAATTGTGTTGGTTATATCGTTCAGGCACCTTTCAATAGCAGGCTTGTCACTGCCAGCCACCATTTCGACCTCTGTTATCTCTGCATTGAGTGCTATGCCTTTCTCTGACTTCCAGTTCCTCAAGGCAGCAATGATATCCTTGGCAAGCTCACCGTCATTCACCGCTTCCTCGTCTGCTAGAACTGGTAAGGGCCATGAAGCGAGATGTATGCTCTTTTCCTCGCTCTTCTTGAAAATGGTTTGGAATATTTCCTCAGTAACATGGGGAATAAAGGGCGCCAAGAGCTTGGTTATACCCAGGCCTAGGGTGTGAAGGACGTATTTGGCTGTAGGGTCACTGGCATATATCCTGTATTTCACCATCTCCAAATAATGGTCAGCAAGCTCGTGCCAGACGAAGTACTCGATGTCCTTGATGACCTTGTCGAAGGTGTAGGCATCCAGACCCTGGGTGCTGTCCTCCACAAGATGACTGTACTTTGTCAGTATCCACCTGTCCACGGCACGAAGCTGCTCTGGGGGTACAGGGTCAGGGACCTGGCCCTCCAGGGAATTACCTATGAGCCTCTCCACGTTCCACAGCTTGTTGATGAGCCTCTGGCCCCTGGTCAGCTCCTTATAGTTGACTGGTGAATCCTCGCCCAGGCCACAGGTGGCTGCCCAGTACCTAACAGCATCTGAGCCGTACTGCTCCAGGAGCTCCAGCGGGTCAATGACGTTGCCCTTGGAGGCATGCATGGGTGTACCGTCGGATGACAGGATGTACGCGCCTATCATGATGTCGTTCCATGGCTTGCTCTCCTCGAGCAGGTGGGACCTGAGTATCGTGTAATATGCCCATGTTCTGATGATGTCCTGGGCCTGGGGCCTCATTGACATAGGGAAGAGCTTCTTGAAAAGGGCTGGGTCCCTCTCCCAGAAAGAGTTGAAAAGAGGCGATATGCTGGAGTCCATCCAGGTGTCGAACACGTCCCTGCATCCCTCCAGATCGCCCTGGCATTTGGGGCATTTCTCCACTGGAGGCTGGTCCAGGGTGGGGTCGATGTAGCAGTCCTCCTCGTTTGCAAGCACCACCTCTCCGCATTCCCTGCACTCCCACAATGGAATTGGGGTTGCGAAATAGCGCTGCCTGGATATGGGCCAGTCCCAGGCAAGGGAATTGACCCAATCCTCCAGCCTGAGCTTCATGTACTTGGGAAACCACTTGATGTTCTCGGCATGGGCTAGGACCTCCTCCTTGGAGTCCAGTATCTTGAGGAACCACTGTGGCACCCTGAGGAACTCAATGGGAGTGCTGCACCTCCAGCAGCCTCCAACATTCTGGTTCAGTGGCTCCTGCTTGGTGAGCAGGCCTAGGTCCTTCATGTCCTGGATAATGGTTTTTCTGGCCTCTTCCAAGGACATGCCTTCGTACTTCCCAGCTACATCGGTCATGCATCCCTTCTTGTCGATTGCATCATCGAATGGAAGGTTGTACTTGTTTATCCACTCAAGGTCGTCCTTGTCACCGATAGTGCATATCATCACGGTGCCGGTACCGAACTCAGGGTCCACGTTCTCGTCCCCAAGGACCTCCACCTCCTTCTCGTATATCGGCGTAAGGAGTTTCTTGCCAATGAGGTGGTTGAGCTTCCCATCCTCAGGGTGCACGGCCACCATCTGGCATGCGCATAGGAGCTCGGGCCTCGTGGTTGCAATGGTTACTTGCTCACGCGTGTCCTTGAGCTTGAAGTGTATGTAGTTCAATTTGGTATCCCTGTTGACGTACTCCACCTCGGCATCTGCGATGGCAGTACCGCACCTAGGGCACCAATTTATTGGGAACTTGCCCTTGTAGATCAGGTCCTTCTTGAACAGCCTGATAAAGGATATTTGGGTCAGCTTTCTGTAGTACTCTGCATCGGTTTGATAGTATATACTGGGGTCCATTGATTCCCCTAGTAACTCGAACTGGTAGGTCATCTCTTCGATGAAGCCATTGGCGAACTCCCTGCACTTGGCAATGAACTCGTGCCTGTCCGTGCTGTGAAGGTCCATGTTGTACTTCTTCTCTACCTTGACCTCGATCGGGGTGCCGTTGGTATCAAAGCACAATGGAAAGAAGACGTTATGGCCCTTCATCCTCTTGTACCTGGCAGCGAAATCGATCTGCGTGTAGTTCACGGCATGGCCCGCATGCAGTGCCCCAGAAGCATACCTAGGCGGGTTGTCGATGCTGTACACTGGCGCAGTGGAGTTTGGGTCGAAATGATATATCTTGTTGTCCTTCCAATACCTCTGCCATTTTGCTTCCACGGACTTGTTATCATAGGCCGACATTGAACTGGAAATGACCATTTCTATTAAAAATATATGGGTTGGGGACTCCTATACATTAAATAATAGAACCACAGTGTTCAAGCCATGGGCTTGTCCAAGACTGTTGTCTTGTTTGTGATCATTTCATGCTTCCTGCCATTTGCTAGCGGAGAGGTTAGCAGCTTCTCCGATGATGATGGTGAGGTAAAGGAGAAGGGATTAGACATCGAGAAGGTGTTCTGGAACATGGAAGATGGAAACCTCGCCGTTTCCATCAGGTGCAGGGATGATATTGTTACCGAGGCATGGGCCTATTATTACCTGTACCTTGAAAAGGACCTGCAGGTGCCGTATTTGTTGTTCCACAACGGTAATGCGAGTTATTTCAATGGTACGTATTCCTCTGTTAACCACACCATTGTAGGAGATACGCTGACATGGGAGTTAACGCTCTCCAATGACACGAGCCTTGAAAAGGGGAGTGTTTATGCAAGGACCTTGGATTCCAGGAGCGGAAGGTTCGACCTTGCCGGGGACCAGGGCAAGGAAGAGGAGCACTTAGATTTTGTGGAAGAGGCGTTCTTCCTTGGAAGGACGATATGCCTGGCCATGTGCGGAATTATCGGCGCTACCTGGTTGCTCTCATTTATTTTTCTAATGATAGATACCGCCAGAACCGGGAACATGTCCCAGAGGAATTGGCTGCTTCTAGCGGTTTTCACTGGCCCTCTGGCAGTAATCCTATACCTACGGATGAAAAAGACTATGAACAAATGATGCAATACAGTTCCGACCCGGAGGGAAAGGTGAGGGTCGGAAGTAATTTTTTCAAATGCCTCCTACCAGGACTCTCAGGTCTTCCGGGTCACCCTCCGGTTGACGTCAATATACTCACGCATGTTCACATCCATGAGGTCCTCTGCGGAAATCGTTCTTACACCGGTTTTTTCCTCGATCCATTCCGCCTGGTATTTAGGATTGGATTTCAGAAACTTCAAGCCAAGGTGGGTGAGCAGTGCGATGTCTGGCTTCACCTCGGTGATGAAAACCGCAGCATCTTCGGTACTCAGGTGGTTTGGTATCCTTGCTCCCAAAGGCCTGGTGCAGGACAGGATCAATGCCCTTGCACCCTCATGGGCCTTTACCACCTGATCGTTGAGTGTGGTATCGCTGGTATATGATATGATGCCGTGCTTCGTGTCCATTTTGAAACCTATTCCTGTGGGGTCGCCGTGTACTGTTGGGGTGGCAGTGAAGTCCGTTCCCCTCCACGTGAAGGCCTCCCCCGGGTACATGACCTCCACATCCTCGATCTTGGATAGGTGGTACTTGGAGAGTGGTGGGTTGTAGTTTTCAGCACCCTCTATCAATGACTTGCTGGCGAGAATGAGGCCTTTTTCCCTCTTCCTCCGACTCATGGCCTCTATAAGTATCTCTGCATCAGTGTAATGGTCAGGATGGCAGTGGGACAGGAGCAGGACATCGATCTTCATTGGATGTATGCGCATGTTCTTGAGCTGGATAAGAGAACCGGGGCCAGGATCGATGAGCACCCTGAGCTTGTCCTCGATAAGAATACCTCCTGTGGAGCGGGTTTGCAGCATTGTAACTACACGTCCACCCCCAGTGCCGAGGAACCTGATATGAGTCATAAGTCTGATTGGTAATGCACATCATAATATTTTACATTTATCATAAAAAATTGCCAACGAGCTTGAGAAAGAGATATATGGGTTTTGAGGGATGGAGGAGCGTGAAGGTCTGCATCTTTGATGGTTACGTCGACGAACCCGGGCTGCTGGGCGTGCCACCATACATTTCCACCTATCCCAGATATCTGTCTGGAGCGGTAAGGGCTGCTGGGCACGAGGTGGAATACAGAACGGTGACACAGTGGAGGAAGGAGGGAAAGCAGCTTGATGCCAGGCCGGATATCATGGTGGTCATTACGGGGGCAGTTGTGCCTGGGAAGTACCTCAGGGACATGCCCATCTCTATGAAGGAGCTGTCCATGCTTTTGGGCCAGGCAAGGTGCGATGTACTTATCGCAGGTCCTCATACCAACAAGGATTCTTTGCCCAATGATATCAAGGATAGGGCATTGGTCCTAGAAGGGGACCCTGATGCCCAAGTCTTCGATATTCTTGAAAAGGGAAGCATGGCACCTAGGAAGAGGACCAAGGAGGAATGGAAAGTATGGCCCGTGGTTGGGGCAGAATGTGCAGCAAACCATCAGGATTTTCCCCAACCCTTGATCGCAGAGGTAGAAACATACAGGGGATGTGTAAGGTATAAAAGCGGTGGCTGCAGCTTCTGCATGGAACCGGCCCATGGCAGGCCGGAGTTCAGGGAGCAAGATGACATCATCTCAGAGATGGTGGAGTTGTCCAGGCTCGGCATCAGGAACTTTAGGCTTGGGGGGCAAACTTGCTTCTTCAGCTACAAGACCCAAGGTATTGGCGAGAGCGAGACCCCGAAGCCAGATCCAAATGCTGTTCGCCAGCTACTGGTTGGGATAAATACAAAGGTCGAGTTCGATGTGCTTCATATCGATAATGCAAACCCAGCTGTCATCGCGGAGCATCCTGGGGAGAGCAAGGAGATCGCGGAATTGGTGGTGAAGCACTGCACCAGCGGGAACGTGGCAGCATTGGGAATGGAGAGCGCAGACCCCGTTGTCATTGAGAGTAACAACCTGAATGCAACACCGGAGCAGGTCTTGACTGCTATCAGGCTCTTGAACCGGGCCGGAGCTGCAAGGGGAGAGAACGGCATGCCTGCGCTATTGCCAGGATTGAATTTCTTGGGTGGGCTTCCCGGTGAAACGAAAAGGACCTTTGAGATGAACTTCCAGTTCCTAAAGGAAGTCATGGATGAGGGGCTCATGGTCAGGAGGATCAACATCAGGCAGGCCGCTCCCACCGATAAGTTCCCCTTGAAGGAAAGGAGGGGATTCTACAATTTCAAGCGCAGGGTCAGGGAGGAGATCGACAAGCCGATGCTTGAGAGGATTGCACCCCTGGACACCGTGCTGACCAGGGCATTCATCGAGTTAAGGATTGGGAAAAGCACGTACTGCAGGCAGGTGGGGAGCTACCCGCTCCTTCTCGTGCTGCCGTACCCTGCTGAACAGGACAGGTATGTGGATGTCAGGGTAACAGGCTACGGGCAGAGGAGCTTGAGAGTGATAGAGGAACCAGTGAACCTGAACAATGCCGGAATGTCAGTGCTTCAGGCCATACCGGGAATAGGAAAGAAAAGGGCAGGCACCATTGCATTGAACAGGCCCTTCTCAAACTGGACAGAGGTGGAGAAGGTGCTGGGTGAGGACATTGTCAGGGAATTGAAGGAACATTGTACCCTTTAAGATGCGAGGTTTTTAATCAGGAAACGCCATTCACCTTCAATGGAATTCCTGATGTTGGCACAGGCCTATGAAGAGATGAACACCACCACTAAAAGGCTGGAGATGACAGCGATACTGGCCGAGCTGTTCAAGGTAACAGATTCCAATATCATCGATAAGGTGGTATACCTTACCCTCGGCAAGATAGGTCCTGACTTCGAGGACCTGGAAGTTGGGGTGGGGGAGAGCGTCACCCAGGAGGCCATATCCTTTGCCACCGGTGTGCCTGTAAAGAAGATCAAAGCTGCGTGGATCAAGCACGGTGACCTTGGGCTCACGGTGGAGGACCTGGCAAGCCAGTCAAGGCAGACCTCTCTATTCCAGCAGAATCTGAGCGTGGAGAAGGTATTTACCAATCTACGAAAGGTTGCTGAAGCCAGCGGCTCCAGGTCAAAAGATGCTAAGATCAAGATGCTGGGAGAGCTACTACTGAACTCGTCCCCTGTTGAGGCCAAGTACATAGTGAAGGCGGTTAATTCCAACCTAAGGCTTGGGGTGGCGGACATGACCATAGTGGACGCCCTGGTCCAGGCCTTTTCATCCGAGAACATGGAGAAGAAGGAGGCAAAGGCCAAAGTCGAGAGGGCCTACAACCTGTGCTCTGACCTGGGGCATGTGGCCAGGGTAGTAGCCGAGCAGGGGATCGGGGCATTGGATAACATCAAATTAAAGGTCGGTGTGCCTCTCAGGGCCATGCTGGCAGAGAGGCTCGGGACCATGGAGGAGATACTGGAGAAGATGGAGGGCCGGGCCGTTCTGGAGTACAAGTACGATGGGCTGAGGGTCCAGGCACATATTGATAAAGGTGGTGCAACGCTGTTTTCCAGAAGGCTGGAGGATATCACTGCCCAGTTCCCTGACGTTGTCGAGAGCCTCCAAAATGCCTTTTCTGGAAAAGAGGCCATATTGGAGGGTGAGTGCGTAGCAGTGGACAGCGAGGGTGAGATGCAGCCCTTCCAGGTGGTGTCCCACCGAAGGGGCAGGAAGTACGATCTGGACAAGAAGATGCTGCAGTATCCTGTGTCGGTCTTTCTCTTTGACTGCTTGTTCCTTGACGGAGAGGAGTTGGTTGAGAAAGGTCTTTTAGATAGAAGGAAGAGGTTGGAATCCTGTATCAAAGAGGTAGAGGGGGTCAAGCTATCCATTTTTCTGGAAGTGGATGAGCCGGAAGCTGGTCAGAAGTTCTTCCTTGAGGCTATAGAAAAGGGGTGTGAGGGCATCATGGCGAAGGGGTTTGAAAGCAAATACCAGGCTGGCTCAAGAGGATGGTCCTGGATCAAGTACAAGCGGGATTACAGGGCAGAGATGGTGGATACCGTCGATCTCGTTGTTGTCGGGGCCTTTGCTGGTCACGGAAGAAGAACTGGTGTGTATGGAACGCTTCTCATGGCCGCATTCAACAAGGAGCTGGGGAGGTATGAAACAGTGTGCAAGCTAGGCTCAGGTTTCGATGACGCCACCCTTGGTACACTGAAGGAGAGGTTTAAACCCTTTGAATCCAGAAGCAAGCCCAAGGATGTGGTTTCCAACATGAAGGCAGATTATTGGTTCCAACCAGGGATCGTCATGGAAGTGGTGGGAGCGGAGATCACACTCAGCCCCATCCATACCTGCGCTTTTGGGGAGAAAAGAGATGGTGCTGGATTGGCCATTCGATTTCCCAGGTTCGCAGGCAGGTGGAGGGATGATAAGGGTCCCGAGGACGCAACCAACATAAAAGAGATGCTGCAACTATACGACCAGCAGCTGAAGAAGCTATGATGCCGATTTTCTTTTATTTAACAGCCATAATGGTTTTATATCACTGCGGATTTACTGCCATGCACAGATTGCCACCATAGGAGTGAAAAAGAATACGATTAGAAGCCATCTCTTTTTCACGACTAGGGGCAATTACGATTCAAATTTAAAAACCAGTGTAAGTAATTGCCACCATAGCTTAGCCCGGTTGAGCGGCTGACTTGTAATCAGCAGGCCGAGAG
>Ga0272444_10004044_pt1 | contig 13036 bp, 6 predicted proteins | sample SSMForm13_FD_201033 | JGI IMG/M metagenome (GOLD analysis project Ga0272444, IMG submission 201033) | Marine sediment archaeal communities from Little Sippewissett salt marsh, Falmouth, MA, United States - SSM-Form-13 | ecosystem: Environmental > Aquatic > Marine > Wetlands > Sediment ...
GAGTTTGACGTGCCCGCGGATTGGCTCGGCAAGGGCAAGCGTGTCATGCTCGAGTGCGAAGGCATCGCCCCCGAGCCGGCCGGGGCTGTGAGGGTCGGCGGCGAGTACGTCGGCGGGTTTATCGGTAAACCGTTAACGCTCGACCTGACGGGGCATCTCAAGCCCGGGCGGAATGTAATCGACATCCAGCCTTTCGCTCCTGCATCAGTGATGATAAAACTCTATGGCGAATGAACGTCGTTTATCCGCTCCCGGACAGGGCCTGGATGCGTAGAGGCCTTTATTGTGGCGTAACGGCAAATGCTTGCCTGAAGGACTCGTCATCTCGAAAACAGAACGTAGCTGCAATGCTCAAAGCCATCGCGGTCGTCGAGAGTATGACCGAAGGATGGCGCTTCGAAGCATTGCTCATGAACAAGCGAAAGGCAGGTCGGTAGAATGGTACCTAATCCAGTATCAGGTGTGATGCTGCATGCCGTCGGCGGCCTTGCGGCCGGGAGTTTCTACATCCCCTTCAAGATGGTCCGCAAGTGGTCGTGGGAGAGCTACTGGCTGGTCAACGGGATCTTCAGTTGGATCATTGCCCCGTGGGTGCTGGCGACGATCATTTGTCCGAACCTGCTGGCGGTGTTGAGTGCGACGGCCTGGCCGGACCTGTTTTGGTGCTACTTGTTCGGCGTCTTGTGGGGGATTGGCGGCCTGACATTCGGGCTTTCGATGCGCTACCTTGGCATGTCGCTGGGGTACGGGATTTCCCTGGGCTTCTGCGCCATATTCGGTACGCTGATCCCGCCGCTTTTCGACCAGAAGTTCACGGACGCCCTCAAGGGCGGCGCGTCGGTATCGTCCCTGGCCCGGACGGTCCAGGCCAACTTCATGGACAAGTTGACCACCACGTCGGGTCTGGTACTGCTGGCAGGCCTCGGAGTTTGCGTGCTGGGGATCATCATTTGCGGCTGGGCAGGTATGCGCAAGGAGCGAGAGGTCGGCGCCAGCCAGAAGAAGGCGTCGATCCGCGAGTTCAGTTTCGTCAAGGGCGTGTGGGTGGCGGTGTTCGCTGGGATCATGAGCGCGTGCATGGCTCTGGCGTTCGCGGCCGGCAAACCCATTGCCTTGCAGGCGCTGGCCAAGGGGTCATCAGACGTCTTCCAGAACTTACCCGTCCTCATCATCGCGCTGGCGGGTGGATTCACCACCAACTTCATCTGGTGCGTGATCCTTAACCTGAAGAACAAATCCGCCGGCGATTACGTGTCGGGTGGCGGGGCGTCGCTCATGGTCAACTACATCTTCTCCGCGCTGGCTGGCATTACGTGGTACTTCCAGTTCTTCTTCTACAGCATGGGCACCACGAAGATGGGCGAGTACGACTTCTCGAGTTGGACGATCCACATGGCGTTCATCATCGTGTTCAGCAGCCTGTGGGGTATCGCGTTCAAGGAATGGAAAGGCTCCAGCAAGCGTACGCACTGGGTGATAGTGGCCGGCATACTGGTTCTCATCGCCTCCACCATCGTTGTCGGATACAGCAATTACATAGGCTCGGTCTAGTAATAGGGAGACACTCATGACACCACGCGAAAGATTGCTTACCGCCTTGGATCACCGGGAGCCCGACCGCGTGCCGATCGACCTGGGAGGAAACCAGACGGGCATCCACAAGTTCGCCTACCAGAAGCTCATCGACCTGCTTGGCCTCGATGAAGAAATCGCCATCATGGACCCCGTCCAGCAACTTGCCATGCCCTCCGAGGCCGTGCTCGAGCGCCTTGGCGTGGACACTCGCTACGTCTGGGCCGGCGGGGCAAAGAGCTTCAAGGGGGGCATCGTCAAGAATGAGCGTGAAGGGCGGGTATGGCATGACCTGACGGATGAGTTCGGCGTTACCTGGTCCATGCCTGATGACCATCCCTACTACATGGACATTTCCCATTCCCCGCTGGCCGGCATGTCGCTGGAGCAGATTCGGGACTACCCGTTCCCCCAGGGCGATGACCCCACGCGGTTCGAGGGCCTGCGCGATCGCGTAATGCAACTTAAGCAAGAGACGCCCTATCCGGTGATCAGCGGCATCTCGGGCGTCGTCTACGAAATCTGCTGGTACATGCGCGGGCTGGAGAATCTCTTCATCGACATGATCGAGCAGCCGGCGATTCTCGAGGCGATCATCGACCAGACGCTGGAGTTCTGGCTTGATTGGTTCAGGTTGTTCCTGGACGAGGTCGGCGATGTGGTGGATGTGATCATGATCGGCGACGACCTGGCCGGTCAGAACGGACCGCTCTTCCCGCCGCGGATATACCGCTCTATCGTCAAGCCTCGGCATAAGCGCCTGGTGCAATACATCAAGTCCCGGACGAAGGCGAAGATCTGGTACCACACATGCGGGTCGCTTGGCGAGTACATCCCCGATCTGCTGGATAACGGGATCGACATCCTCAACCCGGTGCAGATATCGGCGAGGGACATGGAGCCGAGCAAGCTCAAGGGAACCTATGGCGACAGGCTCGTATTCTGGGGCGGCGGGATCGACTCGCAGCACGTCCTGCCCGGCGCGACGCCCGAGGAGGTGCGGGAACACGTTCGCGTCAACATGGAGGCTTTTAAGCCCGGCGGCGGCTATGTCTTCAACAACGTTCACAATATCCAGGCCGACATTCCGCCGGAAAACGTCCTGGCCCTGTTCGACGCCGCGCTCGAATTCGGCGGGTATTGAACCGAACGCCCAACGAGTGCAATACGTCCGACGATGGGATCAGATCGTCGCGGATGAATATGAATATGAATACAACGCAATGGAGTGGGAAGACTCTTGGCAGAGCGGCTATGCTGGGTCTGGTGGCAATCATACTGAGTTGCACCTCCGGCGCGACCGGCACCGAAGGTGTCCGCAGCAGCACTGCCGGTATTGACGGTCGGCCTGGCGATCTGGAGGCGGGGTTTCGCACTCCGCCCCACAGTGCGGGTATTCGGTGCTTCTGGTGGTGGCTTAACGGTAATGTCACCGCCGGGGCCATCACCCGCGACCTGGAGGAAATGAAGGCCAAGGGCTACAGTGGGGCGTTGATATTCGACGCCGACGGCAGTGCTCAGCGCAGAAACCGCCGAGTGCCCGCCGGGCCGGTGTTTGGCGGGCCTGAATGGACAAAGCTTTTTGTGCATGCCTGCAAAGAGGCGAATCGCCTTGATCTGGAACTCAGCCTGAACATCCAGAGCGGCTGGAACCTTGGCGGGCCCAAGGTGACAGAGGAGGAGGCGACGCAAAGGCTGGTTTGGTCAAAGACCGAGGTAAAGGGGCCGGCGACGGTCAAGCAGATGCTGAAATCCCCGCTCGCGGGCGGGCGATTCTACCGGGATATTGCAGTGATAGCGGTTCCCATGCCGGCCGGTCTGAAGGTGCGGCCGATAAAGGACCTGAAACTCAAGAGCGCAACGCGGGAACTCGGCATGTCCGCCCCGGATTGCAGGTTCCTGCTCAATACATCGCCATCGCAGCCCGGGGACGTTGCGATCAGCAGTAAGGAAATCGTCAATCTCACCGCGAAGATGGGCAAGGACGGCATGCTCGACTGGGAGGCACCCAAGGGCGAGTGGGTGATTCTGCGGATCGGTCACTCTGCCACCGGCGCGCATGTTTCCACCCACAGTGCCGGCTGGGGCGGACGCGTACTGGACTACATGAGCCCGGATTCGCTTGGCGCTTATTGGGGTCGGAATATCGAGCCCCTGATCGACGCAATCGGTCCCCTGTCGGGAACCGCCCTGGGCTATCTGCACACCGATAGCTGGGAAGGCGGGGGCATGAACTGGACGCCGGGTTTTGACCGGACGTTCAGGCAGAGGCGCGGGTATGACCTGCTTCCCTGGCTGGCCGTGCTGGCGGGGTATGTGGTCGACAGCCGGGAAGACTCGAACGCCTTTCTCGCTGATTTCCGCAAGACCATCGGCGACCTGGTGGCCGACCATTACGGGCTGCTGGCGGCGATGGCCCGCAAGCGCGGCCTGGGCACTCATCCGGAATGTTCCGGCCCGCACGCCGGTCCGCTCGACGGGCTCAAGAACTACGGACGCAGCGAACTGATGATGAGCGAGTTCTGGTCGCCGTCGAGGCATCGACCCAAACCGACGGATCGGTTTTTCGTCAAGCAGGCCTCGTCGGCGGCACATACCTATGGCAAGCGGCTTGTCGGAGCGGAGGGCTTCACCACGATCGGTCCGCACTGGAACGACATTCCGTGGTCGGCGATGAAGCCGAGCTTCGATCACGAGTTCTGCGCCGGTTTGAACCTGGTGTTCAACCACACATTCACCTGCTCGCCCAAAGAGATGGGCATCCCGGGTCAGGAATACTTCGCCGGTACGCATTTCAATCCGCAGATTACCTGGTGGGATGAGGCTGGGACATTCATCGACTATCTCAAGCGCTGCCAGTACCTCGCCCAGCAGGGCGATTTCGTGGCAGACGTGGTTTACTACTACGGCGATCACATTCCGAACATTGTTCGCCTTAAGTCGCATGACCCGGCTGGGGCGTTGCCTGGCTTCGATTATGACGTGCTCAGCGAGGAACTCCTGCTGGTCGGGCTGAAGGTGGAGGGGGGAGTCCTTGCGCTTCCGTCCGGTATGAAGTACCGCGTTCTGGTTCTGCCCGACCATCGTGTGCTCTCGCTCGAAGCGATGAAGAAGGTGGATTCCCTGGTGCGTGAAGGCGCGATTGTCCTGGGCCCCAAGCCGCTGCGGATGGTCAGCCTGGTCGGCGGCGATGCGGGTAAGGCTACGTTCAAGAAATTCGCCGACGGTCTCTGGGGTTCCCAAACACAGGTCGACGGCAAGAAGGGCACACGCAAGGTTGGGAAAGGCCGCGTCGCATGGGGTATGTCGGCCCGGGAGTTTCTGCTTTCCGACGGCGTCGCAGAGGATGTTGCGTTGGAGAAGATGACATCCAAGACGGACGTGGGCTGGATTCACTATCGAATCGGAAAAGCGGATGTGTATTTCCTGGCCGATCAGGCGGGCGCGGGATGCAAAGGCGCCGCGATATTCCGCGGTGCGGGCCGGGTTCCGGAATTCTGGGATGCCGTCGATGGCTCGACGCGAGAGGCGGTGAGTTTCCGGTTTGCGAACGGTCGCACTCACGTGCCGTTGGAACTTGATCCATTCGGGAGCGTGTTTGTCGTTTTCCGAAAGAAGACCGCGATGGGTAGGGATGGGGGGCTTAACTTCCCGAAATGGCGGCAAAGCCAGACCATAGCGGGGCCATGGGAGGTATCCTTCGATTCAGGCCGGGGCGGGCCGAAAGAACCTGTCCGCTTCGATTCCCTCACGAGTTGGACCGGCCACGACGACCCGGCCATCACGTACTATTCGGGTAAGGCGGCATATCGGACAACGTTCCGTATCGACAATAATCTCGCGGGCAAAACCCTCGCGATTGAGCTCGGGCAGGTCAAGGATGTTGGCATGGCGAGGGTCAAGCTCAACGGAAAGGATCTCGGCGTTGTCTGGCGACCTCCGTTTCGGGTGGACATCAGCCGTGCCGTCAAGATCGGCGAGAACAAGTTGGAGGTCATGGTGGTAAACTCCTGGCGGAATCGTTTGATCGGCGACCGAACATTGCCCGAAGGCAAACGCCTTACCCGCACGAACGTGAGCGTCGATAAGAACTGGAAGTTGGAAGAATCGGGTCTTCTGGGTCCGGTTCGCATTACCGAAAGGGTCGTTGGAAAGTAGCAGCCGGTTGGAAAACGCCCCCGAAGTGTTGAGAATGAATCATGAATGGTAAACTATGTGTTTTGATCGGTACTTTGTCGTGTTTTCTCTGCAGCCTGGCCGACGGGGCAGACCTTAGAAAGGACTTCGCCAAGCCTCCCCTGAAATACGCCACCCGGCCTTTGTGGTTCTGGAACAACACATCCGTTACCGAGGAGGGGATCGTCGAACAGATGCAGGCGGCCCGCGATGAGTGCGGGTATGGGGGCTTCGGTATCCTGCCCTTTGGCAAGGCATTCAGGCCGGTCTATCTCACGGAGGACTATTTCAAGGCATATGGTGCGGCCCTGAAGAAGGCCAAAGAACTGGGCATGACCATGTGCATCTACGACGAGTACGGTTTTCCCAGCGGAAGCGCCGGCGCCATTCACGGCGATGGTGTACGGCGGTTCGCCAATAAGCATCCGAAAGATACGATCAAGCGACTCGACAAGCACGAAGAGGATGTGACGGGTCCGCGCGATTGGTCGAAGGAACTGCCTGCCGGGCGGGTGATGAGCATCGTGGCCATGGAGATGAAGGGGAAGAAACGGGTCGATTTGACCGGCATGATCAAAGACGGCAAGGTCGCGTGGCGGGTTCCGAAAGGGACATGGAAGGTGATGATCTTCGTCTGCGTGGCCGATGGCGATCCTAACGTGGACTATCTGTGCCCGGAGGCGGTGGGAAAGTTTGTGGAGATGACGCACCAGCAATACTACAAGCGGTTCAAGGAGTATTTCGGCAACACGATCGATGGCACGTTTTTCGACGAACCGACCATGTACCGGGCCAAGGGGCGGATGTGGACCGACTTGTTCAATGAGAAGTTCAAGGCAAAGCACGGTTTCGATCCGGCGCCTTACTATCCCGCATTGTGGTATGACATCGGATCGAAAACGCAGGCGGCCAGGAATTATCTGTTTGGTTTCAGGGCGGAGCTTTACGCTACCGGCTTCCCGAAGGTCATTGAAGAGTGGAGCGCCAGGCACGGCATTGCAGCGACGGGTCACCAGGACCAGGAAGAGGTAGTCAATCCGGTCAGCGTGTCGGGCGATCTGATGAAGTGTTTCAAACACCAGGGCATTCCGGGCGTGGACAAGATCGGTGGACGGGCGGCAGAGCGATTCTACAAAGTGATCAGCTCGGCCGCGTATAACTGGGACAAAGCCCTGGTGATGTCCGAAACCTACGGCGCCATGGGGGATATCAGTTGGGAGACGATCTACCGCGTGGCGATGGAGCAGTATACCAAGGGCGTGAATCAGTTAATCCCCCATGCGGTCTGGTACGACAGTGGTAAAGTGTCCTTCAAACCCGAGCTGTCATGGCGACACAAAAAGTATGCCGAAGGGCTCCGGCCTTACAACAAATACATGAGCCGCCTGAATTTGATGCTGCAGAACCACGGAAGGCACGTGGCTGACATCGCGGTGCTGTATCCGATTGCGACCTTGCAGGCGGGCCATTACCTGGATGGCAAATTGGGTCATTACAGGGGAGGCGTGGCCATTGCTGAAGCCGATTATGTGGACCTCGGCGAGGTGTTGTCTACGCAATTGGGACGCGACTACACCTTCATTCACCCGGAAGTGCTGGATGAGAAATGCAGTGTAGAAGGTGACACGCTGCGGCTGAACAATCCCGTGAACCATGGGTTGTATAAAGTGGTGATCCTTCCTGGGCACAAGACGATCAACTGGAGTAATCTAAAGAAGCTCAGAGCTTTTTATGACAATGCTGGCAAGGTGATTGCGACCGGGGCCCTGCCGTCGAAATCTGCCGAGTTCGGGCATGACGACGATGTTGTCAAGACGATCGAGGCGATGTTCCCGGTTGCGAGAAGAGCGGCAGGCGAGAGCGGCAGTGCGACCACGCCCGGCGGCATGTCGATCTTTCTGAATCGACCCACCGCCAAAGCGTTGCGCAGCGCACTCGACTGGATGCAAAGGGTGTATGACGTGGAATTCGAGAAAGGCAAGGAGCTTCGCTACATCCACAAAATCAAAGACGGCAAGCATGTATACTTCCTCGCGAATCTGGGCAAGGCGCGGGTCAACACTGCGGTGGAACTCAGGGGAACATTGCAGCCGGAACTTTGGAATCCCCACACCGGAGAGATTTCAAGGCCTGAGTATTCCCACGAGAAGCGCGGCACGGTTGGCGTCACCAAAGTGAAGATCGATCTGGCCCCCACGAAGTCCATATTCATTATCGCTCCGCAAGAGCAATAGCAGGGCACACGCCCAGAGGATGAGTATGAAGTATCTCGTCATATCGTTTGCCATATGGACAATGTTCATCTCAAACTGCGTGGCGGCGGCCAAGCTCGGCGTTCGGGAAACCAGGCAGGTCAAGACGTTGTTCGGCGAGTTCGAGGCCGCCACCGACCAGGCCGGTCGCAAGGCTGCCTTTGATAAGATGCTTGCCCTGGGGGAGAAGTCCATCACGCTGGTCGGCTCGATGATCGACGATGCATTGAGCGCCGAAGGGCGCAAGTACGTTAAGAGTCTCGAACCGAAGATTCGCGGCGCGTACATCAAGAAACTGGAATCTTTAACCGATGAGCAGGTATCCCATATTCTTCGGACTCGCTACCTTTGGGAGCCCTACATTCTCCATGGCGGCAGCGACCCGAAGTTCCGGGAGGTATATCTCGCGCCCATTTGGAGGATGAAGGAATTCCTGCTGTTGAAGATTTCGGACATCGAGGATGCGGAACTCGCCACGTTGCGAAAGAAACTTATCGAGTACGCCGGCTATCAGAGTCAGTGCCATGAGGTCCTGAAGATCGATCCCGATCCGACCGTGGGGAAACTCTCGCCGACCGGTATTGAATACGCCCACCTGGATCAGCCTCCCAGCTTTCTCGACAAGCTGCATCACTATGAACGCACACTTATTCTCATCAACACGGTCGCGTCCAAAGGCGCCCGCGAGGTGCTCTTGATGACCGATCAGGCCGCCCGGGAAATTGACGTGGAGGAAGCCGAGTACGTCATGGCTGCCAATGAAGTTCGTATGCTGGCGGGAAGCATTGCCTGGCGTGCGGACCCGCTGGGTTGTGCGGTGGAGCGTGACCATTCCACCGATCGCAAGGAGGGCCGGGCCAAGGGACACATGTCCAGTGTGCCGGGCAAGCGTGGTTTCGGCGATCGCAACCGGCGCATGGGCGCGGGCCACTACGGCAGCGAGGGCGCCGGCGGCGGGCGCAATGGTCCGGCCTACCTCAGGGGCTTGAGCTACAGCGGGGACGGCCACGGCGGGCCGTTGTACCGCCTGGCCCGCAACCGCGTGGGCGTCGGGCGTCGCGGAGGGGTCTATACCAGCCAGTATGCGACCGACAAGAAGTACATCCATCCCTGCCCAGCCACGAAAGGCGAAATGTGGATGCCCCCGGGCATCACGGCCACTGATTTGCGATTGTCGGGGATTCGACAAGCTTACCTGGCGATGAAGACCAAATCCTACGGAAGCGCGCTGGGCTCTCTGGATCGCGCCAAGGAGCCCACGGGCGCCGATGCGATCTCGATGCGGTTCTTCCGTGCGGCGATTGACATGGAAGTCCGGCGAGCCATCAAGGACATACTGGCCAGCGAGAAATCGGGCGATGTGTTCTTCGCCAGGTTCCTGCTTCGCAGAGATCAGGCCAGGTTCAAGGGCATTGAAGCGTTCGAGAAAGCCGTGGCAGATTCTTCCCAGCGACTCAACGCAAGGGAGCTGCGCCCCGAGATGGCCGCGGGCGAGGCATACTACCGGCTGTACTACGCAGTCAAAGATGTCCCCAGGGACAAGTTCAACGCCAATCGTCGCGCGTTGATCGGTCGGCTTGGCGGCATCACAAGCAAGTACAAGGATTCCATCTACGCCAAGGCTGCCGAGGACGCCGCCGGTCGGCTGGCCAATCCGGAGTCGGGATCGGACGCTCTCATGGCTTTCTTCATGGAGCGCAAAGCCACCGGCCCGTGACCAGCGCCGCACGCGACACCGGTTGATTCCTCAGGCCAAGGTCAGACGGCGGATTTACACTCGGCGGGCCATCGGCGTTACTTTTGCTGGAGGCAGAGCACGGATCCGTCCTTCAGGGCCATGTAGATGTTTTTGTACGCGGTCGCCATGCCCTCGTAAACGGGCGGTGAGGGGAGCGGCATCTGCGAGACTTTGCTGCCGTCTTTCGTTGCGAGGCACCACAGCCTGCCACCCTTCTTGCCTTGCCATCTTTCGAGGGCATCCGTCGTGTCTTCGTTGCGAATTGCGGGCGGGCCTGCAATGTAGAGCAACTTGTCGGTCAGGATGATGGAATTGACAAAGAGGTCGGGATCGTTCTGCGACCAGTCGTATATCATCGTGCTGGACAGCAGGGATCGCTTCAGCCGCGTTCGTTCCTTCTCGTCGGCGCCGTCGGCGTGGATGAGCGGGTCGCCCGCGGTCATGTCGATGATGAGTCCTTCCTTGCCCCATCGCGGCCCCTTCATGCGTTCGGTCTTGCTTGTTCGGAAGATGTGCCATTCCAGCTCTCTTACCCAACGATATAGATGCGGCAGGCGAGCGAACCCGAAGGCGTGTGTGTCATTGAAGGCAATCATCTTGCCACCCGGTGCGTACCGGGGTGGCTGGTGGTTCTCCGAGTCGCCACCCGAGTAACTCTTGCCGAAGAGCATCAAAGTGCGGTGAAATCCCGAGTCGTCCAGGAAGCCGGTGTTGACGAACAGGTGAGCGTCCGGGCCGAGCTGGTCGCTGGCCTTCCGCATGGCTTTTACACTGGGGCGAGAACAGTCTAGATTGAACTTCTGGGTGTTCATGAAGACATTGCGGCCATTGAACGAGAGGATGTCGGGATTGGCAGCCGGCAAGGTCCGGTCGTTCATCTTGTCCTCGAGCAACCCGTTGCCGTTGGGGTCCTTCTCGTTGATGGTCTCTTCATGCAGCAGCTTGCCCGTCTTGACGTCCAGGCATACCATTCTCAGCCCGCTGTCCAAAAAAGCGCTGCGACCGGCAACGCAGTAGACGTTTTTGTCGACCACGAGCGGGCTGCCATGGACGGGCCAGACCGATTCGAACTGCTCCCGGGCCAGAAGATATCGCTCCTCGGGCGCCACGCGGTATCGCCATGCCAGCTTGCCGGTCGCGGCGTTCACGCAATAGAGGTGACCGTCACGCGATCCGAACAGCACTCGGCCATTCGCGATCGCCGGAGGCGAATCGATACGTGCGCCGGCCATGTACTTCCACGCAGGTGTCCCGGACGCCGCATCCAGTGCGTGAAGCACATGTGCGTTTTTGTCGGCGACGAACAACTTGCCGCCTGCAACTGTCACTGCCGACAAATTGGCTCCGATCTTCGTTTTCCAAAGCGTCTTGAAGCCGGTCGAAAGCTTTGCCTTGGTGTAGCAGCTTCTGCCGTTGTCATGCCGGAATGTGGGCCACTCCTCGCCCGGGCCGGCCGGCCTGGGCGACGACGCGACCGGCGTCGCATAGGCCGGTCCCTTTTCCAGCCTTTCGCTCGTGGGAGCCGGAGCCGTGGCCTTCTTTGCGGCAGGAGCCAGGGCGTTGAATCCTGTCAGCAAAGACTCCGCGTAACAGGTACACGGGTGTTGCGGTTGATAGAGCAGGCCGTTGGCGGGCATCGTGCCGAAGAGGCAGGCGCCTCGCACCCAGTGATTCATCGATTCCCAGCCGGTCTTCGGGCTGATGAACTCCACGCCGGTCCGGCCGGAAATGATGAACTTCTCCGTCGCCTTCGAGCGGTGGCAGCGCTGGTGGAACCAGTACATCTCCTTCTTCGGCTTGAACTGGCGCTTGATCTCGCCGGTGTGCACGTCGCGGCCTGTCCACATCCCTCTGTCTATGCTCCCCATCATGAAGCCAACCCAGACCAAGCCGTCGGCGACGATGATATCCTTGGCGCAATCGAAGCCGGTCGCGTGGCCATGCAGCTTGTAGGTCCACAGCTCCTTGCCGTCGACGGCCGACAGGGCGGTGAACGTGCGCAGGTTGTTCGTCGCCCGCGACGAGCTGTATCTCCGGTATCCCGGCTGATCGTCGCCGCCCCAGAACAGCACGACATCCTTGTAAACCGATAGCGTCGGCGTGGTCGCGGTGGCGATCACGTTGTCGAGCGTCACCGGTTTGCTCTTGAAGAGTTCCTTGCCCGTCTTGCAGTCCAGCGACCGAATGCACTTGCCGTTATGGAAAAACACGCCCAGGTCAGACACCGCGAACGACATCGGCGCCACGGGCGTCTTGTGTCGCCACAGCTCCTCGCCCGATTTGGGATCCACGGCGCGAATCCATTTCACCTCGCCGGACCACGCGTTTTCGGGCGAGTAGCGATGGCCCGTCTGGTACAGCTTGGCCGTGTCGGTCGTCACGAGGTAGAGCGTGCCCTTGTGGAACAGGATTTCCTCGCAGGCGGCGGTTTTGTCCAGCGTGTGGATCGTCTTGCCCGTGGCGGCGTCGATCACCGTGACACCCTCGTCGAGGTTGGCCGCGAAGAATACCATGTCGTCCACGGCCACCAGACGCCGCGTCATCTGCGTCGGGCCGCTCTTGTACCTGAACAGCGGCGAGACCCATTGTTTGATGGGACGCTTCCACAGGATCTTCCCGTTGTAGGCGTTGCGGGCGATCAACTGCCACTTCGGAGGCAGGAACAGCGATACCTTCGGGCCTTCGTCCAGCAGGTAGAAAATCCTTCCACCCGTGGCGACCATCGTCTGAAAGCCGGTCACCGCTTCATGGTGGCGAGTCCATCGTGGCCCGCCGTGCCAGCGGAGCCGCCTCGGCGGGCCGACCGCGAGGTCCTTGCTCACCGACCCGCCGGTCTCATCGTAAAGCGCGTGCGTCCACTCATCTGTGTTCTCGGGGTATTCCTTCACCACGTGCTGCCAGGCGCCGCCTTTGCGGAAAAACACCTTGCCACCCGGACGCAACGCTCGCGTGTATTCATCCAGCGCGACCTTCGCGCCGTTGTCCAGCAGGATGACGTCGATCGAACTGTCAGCCAGCGGAAGCGCATCGCCGCGCCAGACGACCGCGGATACCGGACCATACAGGCCGGCCTGGGCGATTCGCTTCCTGGCGGCGCCGACCATCGCGGGATCCGGGTCCAACCCGAGCACCACCCATTTGCCGGCGCGAGCGAGCTTCAGCGTATGGGTGCCATCCTGGCATCCGACATGGACGACAACGCCGCCATTAACGCCGGCCAGCACGGCAGGGGCATCGGGATGCGCCTCGCCGGATGCGCCAAGAGCAACCCCGGCCAGACCCAGGCATCCCACCAGCA
>Ga0272444_10004046_pt1 | contig 13032 bp, 6 predicted proteins | sample SSMForm13_FD_201033 | JGI IMG/M metagenome (GOLD analysis project Ga0272444, IMG submission 201033) | Marine sediment archaeal communities from Little Sippewissett salt marsh, Falmouth, MA, United States - SSM-Form-13 | ecosystem: Environmental > Aquatic > Marine > Wetlands > Sediment ...
GCGACAGCAGCACGCCGTCGGCACGGGGCAGGGCGCCGCCGGACAGGCCGGTGCCGGCACCGCGGGCGATCACCGGCACCTCGGCATCACGGCAGATGCGCAGGATCGCCTGCACCTCCTCGATGGTTGCAGGCAGCACCACGATCAGCGGCACATGCCGGTAGGCCGACAGGCCGTCGCATTCGTAGGGCTTGAGCTCCTCCGGTGCGCTCAGCACGAAGGCGGGATCCGTGATCTGGCGGAAGCGGCTGGCCAGGCGATCGCGCAGGACGGGGTTGGGGCTGAGTTGGGTGTCGGCGTCATACATGGTGGAGGATTGTGGCAGATGTGAGGGGCGGAGTTAACGGCTCAGTGGCATGGTTTTGCTTTGCATGCGATGTGCTTCGGGTGAGGAGCACATATGTGAGCGATGTCACGGAGTTCGCGGTTGCGCGTTTCGCGCAGCAGCGGTTAGTCTCAAGCTACATAATAAATCCTGCCGGCACATTTGAGAGGGACGGTGACCGGCAGATCCAGGGGGAAGGGATGCGTCGCGTTGCATACGACGAAAACAAGAACAACAAACGTATTGCATTCGTACTGGTGACGGCGGTTGTGCTGGTTGCGGGCTATGCGGCCCTGACTCGCTTCGACCGGATCAGTGGCCAGCCGGAACCCGCCCTGGAGGCGTTGCAGCCCCAGCAAGACCCACCCGCCGTTGCATCCGCAACGGCTGAATCAGATTCCAAGCAAGCAGAAGCCAAGGCCGCGGCCGACGCGCTGGCCGAGAGCGTGCGTGCACTGGTGGCCGAAGAACAGGCCCTGCCTCCCACCAGCCACGCCGGCACACCGCCCAGCACGCCTGCGTCGACAGTCGACGCAGGCGGCACGGCAAGGTCCCTGCCGAATGCCGCTGCACAGTCCCCCGATGTCGTCGAGCAGGCCACCAGCAAGATCGCCGAGGCCGAAGCCCTCCTGAAGCAGGGCGGTTACGTCCGCCCCCCCGTTGCATCGACGCCGGTATCCCCGGCGCAGCAGCAGCGCATGGCGCGCATCACTGCGCTTCGGGAACAGCTCGCGGAAACAACGACGGATACACCCCGTGCAGACGGGGCGTCCCCGGTACCTGAACAGCAATAAAAATCACGCACGCGACATGCTGCATCACTGAACAAGGAATGCACCCGATGCCGACGCAGCCTTCTGCCTCACGTCTCCGCAAGTTTCTGATCACCAGCGTAGCCACCCTCCAGGGCGGTCTGCTTGGTTTGGTCATAGCAACACCGGCCATGGCTGGTGTGCCGGATCCCACTGCGGTGGTGGGCAGTCTGCCGGGGCAGTTCAGTGCAGACCAGGGGTCGGCGAGTTACTCCATCCCCATCGAGGTGCCACCGGGCATAGCCGGCATGCAGCCCGAGCTGGCACTCAGCTACAGCAGCCAGAGCGGCAACGGCATGGCCGGTATCGGCTGGGGGCTCAGTGGCCTGTCCGGCGTTTCCCGTTGCGGCCTGACTCAGGCGCAGGATGGCGAGGCACAAGGCCTGGCGTTTAACAGCCGTGATCGTTTCTGCCTGGATGGCCAGCGTCTGATCGCCGTGTCCGGCAGCTACGGTGCCGACGGCACCGAATACCGTACCGAGATGGACGGTTTCACCAAGATCATTTCCCGTGGCGCGGCGGGGACCGGTCCCGCCTGGTTCGAGGCATTCACCAAGAGCGGTCAGCGCATCGAATACGGCAAGTCCGCCGATGCCTACCTGGAAGCCCAGGGGCGCGCCGAGATCAAGCTGTGGGCGATCAACCATATCGAGGATGCAATGGGCAACGCCCTCGCGTTCACCTACTTCAAGGATGCCATCGAGGGCATCCATTACCCGACGCAACTCAGCTACGGCAGCAGCGCGGTGGACTTTGTCTACGAGGATCGGCCGGACCCAAGCGTGGGCTACGTGGCCGGCAGCAAGGGCAGCATGCCGGTGCGGCTGTCGCGCATCGCGGTATCGGACGGCGCTACGCTGCGCCGTGAATATCGACTGCAGTACCTGCAGACCACCCTGCTGAACAAGAGCCAACTGGCGTCCGTCACCCATTGTGATGGGACTGGCACCTGCCATGCCCCGACAACTTTCGCCTGGAACGCAGGAGCCCAGGACTTCGAGACGCCGGACGCTTGGGTCCAGAGCGGCGTCAGCAATGCCAATCTCCCGCGTTGGGGGCAGGGCGAGTACTCGGACCTGATCGACATGAACGGTGACGGTCTACCGGATAGGGTGGCCGATCGGGACTACTACAACGGTACCGGCAACGGATTGTGGGTGGGCTTGAATACCGGTAACGGTTTTGCCCCTCCGACCCGTTGGTTTTACAGTGTGCGGGCGGAGGCCAATCGTCCGAGTTGGGGGCATGAGTACACGGCCCTGATCGATTTGAACGGCGACGGGCTGCCGGACAGGGTCGGTCACTATGACTACGAAACCGGCCAGGGCAATGGTCTGTGGGTGGCGCTGAACACCGGCTCTGGGTTCGCGCCACAGACCCGCTGGTTTCAGAGCAGCCATGGCCCAGCTAACCGGCCGCGCTGGGGGCAGGGTGAACTAACCGATCTGATTGACATGAACGGCGACGGCCTGCCTGATCGTATTGCTTATTACGATTACGTCGTAGGCCAATATGGTCTGTGGGTTGCGCTGAACACGGGCGCCGGTTTTGAAACTCCAACTCTCTGGTTCTACAGCGCCCGCGCCGAAGCCAATCGGCCCAGTTGGAATCACCAGTACACAGCCCTGATCGACATGAATGGTGATGGTCTGCCGGACAAGGTCGGTCACTATGACTACGACACCGGCCAGGGCAATGGCCTGTGGGTGGCGCTGAACACCGGCTCCGGGTTCGCGCCACAGACCCGCTGGTTTCAGAGCAGCCATGGCCCAGCTAACCGGCCGCGCTGGGGGCAGGGTGAACTTGCCGATCTGATTGACATGAACGGTGATGGCCTGCCCGATCGTATTGCCTACTACAACTACGCCACCAGCCAGTACGGCCTGTGGGTGGCACTCAATACTGGCGCCGGGTTCGAGCCCAAGACCCTATGGTTTAACAGTGTCCGTGCCGAGGCCAACCGCCCCAGCTGGGCGCACCAGAACACCGCACTGGTCGACATGAACGCCGACGGCCTGCCGGATCGTGTTGGCCATTACGACTACGACGGCGGCCAGGGTTACGGCCTATGGGTGTCGCTGAACACCGGCTCCGGTTTCGCGCCGCAGACCAAGTGGTTCTACAGCAGCACCGCCAACGCCAACCTGCCGCGCTGGACCCAGGGTCAGAACACCGACCTGATAGACCTCGACGGCGACGGCCTGCCCGAGCGTGTCGCTCACTACGACTACGACAACGGCGGTGGTTCCGCCCTGTGGGTGGCCCGCAACAACACCGTCCGGCCGATGATCACCGGGGTGACCGACGCCCTGGGTTCCACCATCACCGTCGAGTACCAGACCACCGCCAGCGGCGACGCCTACCAGCGCGAGACCGGCGCCCAGTACCCCCTGCGCGACGTCCAAGGCGCCATGTACGTGGTCAGCCGCGTCAGCAAGACCGACGGCGTCGGCGGCGAATCGACCACCAGCTACCGCTACGGCGGCGCGCGCTCCCACATCCTGGGTCGCGGCTTCCTCGGCTTCGCCTGGGACGAGGTCACCGACGATGCCACCGGCATCACCACCCGCACCGAATACCACCAGGACTTCCCCTACAGCGGCATGCCCAAGCGGGTAGCGACCCGCCTGCCGGACGGGCAGGTCATCAGCGAGTCCGACAGCACATACGCCGTCAAGACCACCGACTACCCGGACACCCTGCCCACGCCGGCCGGTGGCAGCCGCGCCGTGACCTACACCGTCAACTTCCCCTATCTGCACAAGAAGGACGAAAAGACCTACGAGTTGGACGGTGAGATGGTGTCCAGGGTGCAGACCTGGAACGGGGGGTATGACGACTACGGTAATATCGGTTGGATAGCTGTGGTGACCACGGCGGGTGGCGAGGCGTACAAGAAGGAGACCACCAACACCTACGATAACGACGTCACCAAGTGGCACCTGGGTCGCCTGCGCACCGCCAAAGTCAAGCACATCCACGCCGACGGCCGCACGGAGATCCGTAAGTCAGCGTTTGAGTACGATTCAGTCACCGGTCTACTCAACAAAGAGATCATCGAGCCGGACCAGCCGGCCTACACCCAGACCACCCATTACGAATACGACACCTTCGGCAACAAGGTCAGCGCCACCGTCAGCGGTGCCGGTGTCACCAGCCGCACCACCACCAGCAGCTATGACCCGAGCGGCCGCTTTGCCGTCGAGGTGAAGAACGCGCTGAATCACGCCGAAACCCGCAGCTATGGCAGCTATGCCCACTGCGGCGCGGCCGACAGCCTGACCGGCCCCAACGGCCTGACCACCAGCTGGCAATACGACAGCTTCTGCCGCAAGACCGGCGAGACCCGCGCCGACGGCACCCAGTTCACCATCACCCGTGCCTGGGCCGACCCGGCCACGGATGCCAACGCCCCGGACAATGCCGTCTATTACGTCCAGGAACAGTCCACCGGCACCCCGCCGGTCACCAAGTACTTCGACATCCTCGGCCGCGCCATCCGCGCCGTGTCCATCGGCTTCGACGGCCGCCCCATCTACCAGGACACCGTCTACGACGCCCAGGGCCGCGAGCTCAAGTCATCGCTGCCGTACTACCCCGGCGACATCAGCTTCTGGGCGCAGACCGAGTACGACATCCTCAACCGCGTCACCCGCAAGGTGTTCGAGACCGGCAAGGAGACCATCACCACCGGCATGGCCTACGACGGCCTGACCACCACCGAGACCAATACCCTCGGCCAGGGCAAGATCACCACCAAGAACGCGCAGGGCAAGGTGTCCAGCGTGGTGGAGGAAGAGGGCGCCTACGTCACCTACCAGTACGATCCGGTGGGCAACCTGACCCACACCACCCAGGGCGACATCAACACCGGCAAGACCGTCACCACCCGCATGGGCTACGACCTGCGCGGTCGCAAGATCTGGATGCAGGACCCGGACATGAGCGGGGCCACCTGCAACCCGGACCTCAGCCAGTTCGGCGGCTGCTGGACCTACCAGTACAACACCTTCGGCGAACTGGTCGGCCAGACCGACGCCAAGGGCCAGACGGTCACCATGGGCTACGACGCCCTGGGCCGCATGACCAGCCGCACCGAGCCCGAAGGCAGCACCACCTGGACCTACGACACCGCCATCAAGGGCATCGGCAAGCTGGCCGTGGTGGCGCAGTACGACGCCGCCATCCCCGCCCAGCTGCAGTTCAAGCAGCAATCCTTTTACGACCAGTACGGCCGCCCCATCAGCGCCATCACCAGCATCGCCAAGGAGGGCGGCGGCTTCCACAGCTTCACCACCAGCAGCGAATACGACGCCAACGGCCGCGTCGTCGCCAGCGTGCAGCCCGGCAACTTCCGGCTGGTCAACGAATACAACGAATTCGGCTACCTGGTGGCCCGCAAGAGCCCGGCCACCCAGGTCACCGACTACGACAGCAGTCCGTTCGCCGGCCTGTACACCCAGGCCGCCGCCAGCGCCACCGCGGCGCTGAACAAGGCCGCCTGGTACGCCCAGGAGGCCGCCTACCTGGAAAGCAAGGCGGACGAATACGCCGCCGTCATCGCCGCCCAGGCCCAGGAACAGCGCCTGGCCAACGACGCGCCCGAACTGGGCGACGGCCGCGGCTACCTGCTGTACACGGACGCCAACGGCGACCTGTACGCTGAATCCCCGGCCACCTTCGTGATGCTGCACGGGGCCATCACCGTGCCGATCAAGATCGCGCCGGAGAACCACTACAAGCTGTACCAGAACGCCGACGGCACCTGGTCCTTCACCGTGCTGGACGCCGCCACCTGGTTCCTGCAGCGGCCCACGCTGACCGCCACCGGTGAAAAACTGTTCGTCGGCGACTTCAACGCCAACGGCGTGCGCGACTTCCGCCGCCTGGCCGCCAACGCCAACGACGGCCTGACCGACAACGCCACCCTGCAGCGCCTGGCCGTGCTGGCGGCCGACATCCGCGCCGCCGCCAACCTGCTCAACGACCGCGCCGACAACGCCATCGCCCTGGCCCAGCAGCTGGTGGCCGTGGCCGCCAACGTGCGCGATGCGCAGCGCCAGGCCGAATACTGGGCCAGCGCCGACGGCAGCGAGCTCAACCAGATGGCCGCCGACGCCGATGCCGGCATGGTCACCTGGTGGCGCGCCACCGCCCGCGACGCCGCCGGCCGCCTGTCCGCCCACCGCCTGGGCAACGGCCTGCTGGACCTGCGCGACTACGACCCGGCCACCGGCCGCCTCAACGCCATCCAGACCGGCTTCGGCTACGGCAACCTGCACCGTCACCTGGAATACGAATACGACGGGCTGAACAACGTCACCGCCCGCTACGACAACATCCAGGACGTGCGCGAGGAATTCGCCTACGACCGCCTCAACCGCCTGACCGCCGCCCACGTCGGCGGCACGGCGGCCGGCGTCGCCTACGACAACACCATCAACTACAGCTACGACGCGCTGGGCAACATGACCCACAAGTCCGACGTGGGCGACTACCTGTACGGCGACCCGCTCAAGGGCAATGGCGCCAACGCCGGTCCGCACGCCGTGTCACGTACCGGCGACACCGACGACTACGTCTACGACGACAACGGCAGCATCACCCGGACCAAGGGTCGCAACATCACCTGGACCAGCTTCAACAAGCCGTACGCCTTCAACAAGGACGGCACCGTGGTCAAGTTCATCTACGGCCCGGACCGCGCCCGCTACAAGAAGACCGTGGGCGGCGAGATCGGCGTGGACAAGACCACCCTGTACCTGGGCAAGGGCTACGAGCGCATCGAGGACAGCGCCGGCAACGTCACCCACAAGTACTTCATCAATACCGAGGACGGGGTGACGGCCATCCACGTGCGGCACAAGCCCGCCGGCGGCGCCATCGATCCGGCGTTGGACGAGAGCCGCTACCTGCACCGCGACTCGCTGGGGTCCATCGACACCATCACCGACGGGCAGGGCAACATCATCGAGCGCATGGGCTACAGCCCGTTCGGGGCGCGGCGGGGTGGGGACTGGACCTCAGTGACGGCGGTCGGGTTGGATTTGTATACCAATCGTGGCTTTACCGGGCATGAGCACATTGAGGAGATGGGGCTCATTCACATGAACGGGCGGGTTTATGACCCGGAGATTGGGCGGTTCTTGAGTGCGGATCCGTATGTGCAGAGTCCGCATAGTTCGCAGTCTTATAACCGGTATGCGTACGTTCAGAACAATCCTTTGAAGTATACGGATCCATCTGGGCATTTCTTACAGCTATTGTTTGCGGCGGTGGCTTGGCTAGCCGAAACCATTGCATTTTACACGGCGCTTGAGATCGTAGCGGCGACAGCGCTTGCATCTGCAATCGTCTACGGCGCTGTGGCCGGCTTTGTTCTAAGTACTGGGTTTGCACTAGCCAACGGAGTGCCGATTGGCAAGGCGCTTAAGATGGGACTGCAGGGTGCCTTGTGGGGTGCGATCACTGCTGGCGTGACGTGGGGCATAGGGCATGGCATCAATTGGGCCGGCATGGGTGGCTTGGCTGATGTGTCACGTGCTGTGACTCACGGTATGGCGCAAGGGCTTCTGGGCGCCGCGAGGGGCGGAAAATTCAAAAGCGGATTTTTCGGTGGCGTATTTGGATCAATCGCCGGTTCGTTCGCTAGCAAGGCATTTAAGGGATCGTGGTTAGGTGAGACTCATCAGGGCAAGTTGCTGGTGGCAGCTGTTGCTGGTGGTACTGCGTCTGAGATAGGTGGTGGTAAGTTCGGAAATGGGGCGATTAGTGGGGCTTTTGTTTACCTGTTTAACGAATGCGGTAATGGATGTGATTGGGATGAGGGATGGGATAGATTAAGGGCGGGGGACTTGCCGCCGCCTACAATGCAAATTAGGTTATCGAAGGCGGGTCTGGCGTATGGGCCTAACCCACTGAAGGTTGGAGCTACCTTCGCTGTAAACGGTGAAACGGTTGCTGGAATTGGTGCTTGGTCTGGTGGTGGGGCAAGGGTTGGTGAGATGGCGCCTGAACCGCAATCTGCATTTATAGATATTTTCGGTGGTTTGTATGTAAAAGGTGTTCCTGTCCTTGATAAAACCTATCTTCAATATTCTGGGGAGATAGATTTTTTGAAAGCAAATGCAAGCCACTCTGGCGGATCTCCTTTGGGCAGATTTCAATCGTCCACGAGTAGCATTGTTCCTCCTTCTGCGTCCATGACTATAAATGTGTTTTTTACCGAGTGGCAGTTAGATTATGGGCCAATTCAGTGAGGTTATAACTGAGCGAACTGCTTCAACTATATCCAAGGCTATTTTGAGCTTGGATGTGGTTGGTTTTACGCTATCTATGTTGGTTTTGGCGTGTCCATACGGTTCATGTTTTGATTTGCGTAATGTTATATTAAGTGTTTTTGGGTGTGGATTGGTTGCGGGGTGGTTGTTTTCAATTGTTATGTTTATTGGGAGGTTAGGCGGTATAGGAAAAAGAAGAATAGTTAATATTATTTGGCAGTTGGTTTTGGGGAATGTGTTTACTGGTCTTGTGGTGACATTAATGTATGCATTAAAGCTGCCTTCTCCGCCCTTTATTCATGTGTCTATATGGGATAATGAGTTTACTAAAAAGGACAAATCAATGGGGTCAGACTTAAAAAAATAGGATCAATGGGGTCAGACTAGGGATCAATGGGGTCGGATCAATGGGGTCAGACTCCATTGATTAGGGATCAATGTAAGATCAATGCAAAGATCAATGGGGTCAGACTCGATTGATTTTTAGTTAATAAGTTTTCGATATTGAGAATAACGACAAATAGGTGGGGCGGCGTGATGCGAAGGATTGAAAAGGTGGTGGCAGCGGCTTGCTTGGGTGTGGCCATGAGTGGTGTACAGGCCGTGATCAATGGGGTCAGACTCGATTGATTTTGAATAATAGGGGACAGACCACCTTTTCCCAAAATAGGGGTCAGACTCCATTGATTTATAACTAGCTTTTAAATTGGAAATTCGGAGCGGACTCCTTTGGAGTGATCGGAGTTCAACCGAACAAAAACAGAAGTTAAAAGATCAATGGGGTCAGACTCGATTGATTTTTAGTTAATAAGTTTTCGATATTGAGAATAACGACAAATAGGTGGGGCGGCGTGATGCGAAGGATTGAAAAGGTGGTAGCAGCGGCTTGCTTGAGCGTGGCCATGAGTAGTGTACAGGCCGAGTGGACAGGCGTTGGCAATCTTCGAAACTTCAACGTTGCGATTGAGAGTGGCGGCAATACAGTTCGTCTCACGCACGACGTCATGAAAAACCCAGCGGGTTGCGCCAACGCGAGCTTTTTGGAATTGCAGGCAGGGGTGCAGGGTTTTCAGGAGATGTATTCCGTGCTGCTGGCCGCGAAGACGGCGGACAGACCGGTAGATCTGCATGTTTCCGACACAGCCTGTACGACGAGCGGGCATCCTCAGATAACCCAGGTCAGCTACAACTATACGGCTGGTGGTGGAGTGATTGATTCGTTGCCGCTGGCGACGCCATCGCTGGATGGACTCATGTCGGCTTCCGACAAGGCGAAGCTGGATGCGTTGGCCGCTAAGGTGGATGCGTGGACTGGGGGGCCAGATTTTGAAAGCGGTGAGTTTGCTGTTGGCACCGTGTCCGCGCCGCACGGCCTGCCCGGCGTGCCGTCGCGCGTCTTCGCGGTTCTGCGCTGCGTGACCGCTGAGCAAGGTTTCGCGGTCGGCGACGAGCTGGCAATTGGCACCATGGCTGACCGGGATTCCTATGACCAGGACGACTATGGCGGGTTCAGCGCGGGGTATGCGAACGCATCCGCGCAACTCTGGGCCAATGCTGTAAATGTAGGTCTCACCGGAACGGGGTATCTGCGATACAACGGATCCACCATGCTCACTGCATCGCGCTGGCGCATTGTTCTAAGGGCATGGAGATGATCGATCAACGAATCAATTGAAAGATCAATGCGCGATCAATGGGGTCGCGATCAATGGGGTCCGATCAACACCAAGATCAATGAAGGATCAATGGAAGGATCAATGGGGTCAGACTCGATTGATTTTTAGTTACTAAGTTTTCGATATTGAGAATAACGACAAATAGGTGGGGCGGCGTGATGCACAGGATTGGAAAGGTGGTGGCAGCGGCTTGCATGGCCGTGGTCATGAATGGCGTACAGGCCGAGTGGACAGGCGTTGGCAATCTTCGGAACTTCAACGTTGCGATTGAGAGTGGCGGCAATACAGTTCGTCTCACGCACGACGTCATGAAAAACCCAGCCGGTTGCACCAACGCGAGCTTTTTGGAGTTGCAGGCAGGGGTGCAGGGTTTTCAGGAGATGTATTCCGTGCTGCTGGCCGCGAAGACGGCGGACAGGCCGGTAGATCTGCATGTCTCCGACATAGCCTGTACGGCGAGTGGGCATCCTCAGATAACCCAGGTCAGTTACAACTATACGGCGGGTGGTGGCGTGATTGATTCGTTGCCGCTGGCCACGCCCTCGTTGGATGGGCTGATGTCTGCGGCGGACAAGGCGAAGCTTGATTCAATGGGTGGCGCTTATTTCGAAAGCGCTGAGATTGCTATCCCGTCAAATTCGTCGGTAAGCGTTGCCCATGGTCTGAGTGAATATAGCCGCTGGCAAGCCGAGATAATTTGCAAAAACGCAGAGGGCGGATATTCAGTCGGCGACCGGGTTTTAATGATGGGTTGGCCCGTGTCGACGGCAGGTCTTTACTCCTCAGTCTGGATCGACGCGACTAATGTCGGATTCGCCCGAAACGGCACTACCTTTGTCATTGAACAGAAATATGGCGGGGGATATCACGTCATAAATTCGGCTAACTGGAGGCTCATATTCAAGGTGTGGAAATGATCGAAGAAGATATCAATGGGGTCAGACTCGATTGATTTTTAACTAGCTCTTTACATTGTTGGGAATGTTGTGACGAACAAGGAGGTTTGTCATGGCGAGATTGCCGCGATTCGTGTTGCCGGGACACCCGCAACACGTGATCCAGCGGGGGAATAACCGGGACGTTATTTTCTGCGCGGATGAGGATTACCGTTTTTTTCTGGAGACCCTGGGTGATTGCTGTACCCGTTTCGGCTGCGAGGTGCATAGCTACGTGCTGATGACCAACCACGTGCACCTGCTGATGACGCCGCAGGCGGAGGACAGCCTGAGCCGGATGATGCAGTCGCTGGGACGAAAGTACGTGCAGTACTTCAATCACCAGTACGCACGCACCGGGACGCTTTGGGAAGGCCGCTACAAGGCGACACTGCTGGATACGGACGGTTACCTGTTGACCTGTTATCGCTACATGGAACTGAACCCGGTCAGGGCCGGGATGGTCGCGGGACCTGGCGACTATCCCTGGTCTGCATACCGGGCCAACGCGCTTGGAGAGGCGGATGAACTGGTGACGTCTCACCCGCTGTATCTGGCGCTGGGGCGGGATGAAAAACAACGACAAGCCGGATACCGGGCGTTGTTTCGCAGCCGTGTGGACGACAGCGAGATGGCTGCGATACGCGAAGCGACCAACAAGGCCTGGGTGTTGGGTAATGATCAGTTTCGTGCCCGCATCGAGGAACTGACCGCACGCCGCGCATCGCCAAGTGCGCGGGGCGGCGATAGGAAGTCGCGGGAGTACCGGCGTGTGGGTACCGGAAGGGAAGCATGAATGCGTGGGATCAATGGAGTCTGACCCCATTAAGTCTAAGGGCCGAGTAGGTCGGCCGTCTAAACAAGAGACCTTGGTCTGACGTTAATTGGGATAACTAACAGGGATAATCATGAATATCAGCAAAATGGCAGCCACCTCCTTGTGTCTTTTTTGCGTGCTGAACTCGGCGAATGCCGAATGGACGGGACCCGGTAGCATCGGTGATTTCAACATCCATTCCGATGCGGGTGGTGATGCGGTGCGCATCACGCACGATGCCATGAAGAATCCGGCCGGTTGCGCCAATGGCGCGTTCCTGGAACTGCGTGCCAGTGAGCCTGCGTTTCAGGAGATGTATTCCCTGCTGCTCGCCGCCAAGACCGCGGACCGTAAGGTGGATATCTACCTGTCGGACACGGCCTGCACTACCGGTGGACACCCTATGATTTCGCAGGTGAGTTACAACCAGGTAGCCGGTAGTGGGTTGGTGGATTCACTGCCAACAGCTACGCCTGCGCTGGACGGGCTGATGTCTGCGGCGGATAAGGCTAAGTTGGATTCGTTGCCCAATGGGCCGTTACAGACGGGATCTCAAGTGGCAGTACTAACGGGTACCGTTTCACATGGCGGGACAATTCCGCTCCCGGCTGGTTATACAGAGGCGCAATGTAACTGGCGCGTATTTCCAACGCAGTTGCCCAGAAATATGTGTTTTACGTTGCCGTGGGGCAAACTACCATTGGATATTTCACTCAACGGACGCGTGGTCTCCGTGAAGGTGTATGCCTCTGACTCGGATGGCGGCTGCAGCGAGACCAGTTTGTCCGCCCTCGTTGACTACCTCAATATCTGTGTCAAATGACTGTACTTCCCACGGTCCCATAGACACCTCCATAGTTACAAACGAGTTTTGCGGAGGTGGGTATGCGAAATCGATGTGGAAAAAGGGGTCAGTACCACTGCTTTCCCACTTAGGCGGCCCTCAGCCTGAGCTCCATCTGAAGGTCAGGTGGTTCCTGCTTCCGAGGGCAGAGTAAGTCAGCAAACGGCTTGCGCACGAAGGCATTGAGTTGCACCAATCGGGGTATCAATGGGGTCGCCCATTAGCCGACTCCGTGCAACAGGGTGCAGCAACCCCCGATGACGATGGTCATCATCTGCAATAACGTCGGTCCCCGATAACCCACCTGCCTTCTCGTTCATCGTGCTGTTTCCAAACTGAAACG
>Ga0272444_10004048_pt1 | contig 13029 bp, 9 predicted proteins | sample SSMForm13_FD_201033 | JGI IMG/M metagenome (GOLD analysis project Ga0272444, IMG submission 201033) | Marine sediment archaeal communities from Little Sippewissett salt marsh, Falmouth, MA, United States - SSM-Form-13 | ecosystem: Environmental > Aquatic > Marine > Wetlands > Sediment ...
CCATGCTGTTGGAATGGATAGTGCGATGACACAGATTCAGAGATTCAACTTCGTAGCCAGAAAACTCTGGCTTACGTTGCTCCTGGCATTGATCGCCATGCTGGCCGGTTGCCGTGACACCCGGATCCATGTCAGCCCGGAGCAACCGCAACAGGGAGATATGCTGTGGATCGTGGTGGACAACGAAGAGAACGACGAAGTCGATTACGTCACCGTCACCTATGCCGATCAAACGAAAATCGGCTATGGCATGCCGGCTTACTTCACCCTAGACACCTGCAAGGACACTCAGCCATATCTCACCAGGCTGGAGATCGATGCAGTCACCACCTACGTGGACGGCGCGACAGGCAGCGAGGACCGCGAGGTCGATCTGACGCGCGGTGCCGCATCGACCGAGGATGAAGACCTGGACTATGCCGTCTACCTGGCCGGCACGAGCCACGACGACCTGCGCGACGATTCCATCGACATGGCAGAGGCATTCATGGACGAGTTCGATGCCTACTCCAATTCCCAGTACCTGACCGCCGAGCCACGTTTCTTCACCAGGCAGAGCGATACATACGCCAACAGTGCCGATCTGGTGATCGCCTGGGGGCATGGCAACCATCACACTATCAACCCTGCCGGTGAGACCATCGACCTTTCGACGACCGGCTATGGAAACTTCCGCCCCTGCGGCGGCAGCGGCGACGCGGAATACATGGTGTTCTTCTCCTGCCTGACGCTGTCCCTGCGTGACGACGACGGCAATGGCTGGCGCTACTACTGGGTCAACAGGATTGCGACCCAGAGCGATCTGCGCCCGTTCTCCGGGCTGCACATGGCACTGGGCTTTCGCTCTGAAGTGCGCACCAGGTGGATTTTCGGTACCGATGGCGCGGACCTGTTCGAGGAATTCGCCGCCAACCTGGACAGTGGCGACCGGGTCGTCGATGCATGGCAGGAGGCTGTGGGTGACGAATTGAGCTTCCTGTTTGGCGATAACCGGGGAACGGTCATGTACCTGCAGGTGTACGAGGATGACACCATCTTTTCCGTCACGGACGACTACATCCTGGGCAATATCGATTACCACCTGGTTGCCGACTACTGGGAATGATGCCGACTGCTTTGAATGGAGGTCCTTACAATGTCTGCACAGCCCGCGCGGCGATTTTTTCTCACCGGCCTGCTTTTACTGCCATCGCTGTGGATGACGAGCGCACAGGCGCAGCTCCAGGTATCGCCAGAGATGTACGAGCGGATCAGCAGTGCTGCGTCCGCATCCTATGCTTACTACCCGGCCGACACCGCAAGGCACGATGAACTGCTGCGCCATATCGATGCGTGGGCGGATGCACGGATCGGGCTGAACAATGCCCGGGAATTCAAAGGCGGGTCGCCGCAACGCAGCACCTGGGTGATCGAGCGAGCCGTCAACACTCCGCTGTTTCCGGCAGGCGAACCGGGGCGCGGCTTGTCACCGGAGCAGCCCTTCCGGATCAAATACGTGAAAAAAGCGGCCGGACGCTCGTTCGTGAAATCGATCCGCATGCCGGTTTCACGGCGGATGGACGAGGAACAGGTGATCAAGACGGGGCGGCATTTCATCGAAGCGGCCGGTTTCGTCGTTACCAGCGAAGCGGACAGGATCGGCGAGCCCATGGTCATCGCCCGGCTCTTGGACGTGCTGCAACCCGGCTCCACCAAGCCGAAGACCCTGGTGGTGCTGCAAAGAGCGATATTCAGCCGCAGCCTGGACGGCCTCGAGGTATTCAACTCGAGACAGATCGTGGATGTGCATCCGGAGACTGGCGAGATACTGGCCTGGAAGGGCCTCGACTGGGCACCTGCACAAGAGTCCGGGCGCAAAGCCGTGAAGGCCCTGCCTGCCGAGCAGCTGCTGGATGCGATCAAAAATGCTTACCGGGACACTGCATCCACCTACCATGTCACCGCGGTGAACGAGGGCATGTATCAATCTGCAGAGATGATCTTTCCCGTCCTGGCGGTGACGGTGGAAAGGCAGGCGGACAAGTCGGGCCAGCGTGCGCCGAAACGCACTTTGTACATCCCGCTCACGGAAATCGGCGGGTCATAGCGGCTGCGACGCGCTTTCTCGCCTTTTCACGCCGAGCGCAAAATCGCAAGCGCCCCAAAATACGCCTGCCCTGGCCCCGGGGTTTTCTGACTGGGATCAGCCTTCCCGGGATTTATCCGGTGCATGGCGGCCAATCCGCCTAATCTTTTTGCTCAGGGGAGGCGGCTACCATGAGCGAGCCGTCGCCACAGGGCCAACTGCCAAAGGAACGTACACGATGCCATTCAAGCGCATGCTGTTGGGGGTGGTGGCCGCTTGTGTCGCGCTGGCGACCACCGGCTGTGCCCTCAAGCTGAACGAGGAGTCGCCGGCCATCACCCCGGTGGGCGACGTGATGGGCGCGAGCGCACTGCCGCGACAGGAGGTGTTTGCCTGGCAGCAGGTCAACCGCGATTGTGACGCACCCTGTGTCACAGCGGACGCGATCATCGGCCGCATTGCAAATATCGCGGCGGACGACATCACGCTGGGAAGCCCGGTGACGCTGTACGAGTCGCCACAGAACATCAGGGAATTGCGGCTCGACAGCGCAACCCCCGGCGGCAACCTGCTCGGCTGGCTCGAAACGCGCCCGCCCGACCCCGCCGGCCATACCGACCCGACGGCCACGCCGCTGCTCAAGCTGCGCATCCTCGACGCCCTGCTGCGCGAGCAGGCGGACTTCGATGTACTGCCTGCCGGCACCAGCATGCGCCACGCCTCCTACGACCTCGCTGCCCAGTCGGCCTTTCGCGCGGTGGTGGTGTGGCCCGCCTTGCGGGCGGACGGGAGCGACGCCCTGGGCTTGCGGCCGATCGATATCGCCGGACTGTCGATGGCAGACCCGGTCTACCTGGCCCACGGTCATGCCACCAAGTATCCGCGCGTCGCGGCCGCCAGCCATCACTACCTCGTGGTGTATATCGACGACGCGCAACAGGTGCGTGGCCTGGTCATGAACCCGGCCCATGGCATGCGCTGGCCGTTGCACATCGCGACGCTGGTGCCCGGCAGCGCGATCGAGTACCGGCGGGTGGCAGCCACCGGCCTGCCCGGGCGCGATGCATGGTTCGTGTGCTACCAGAACAGCTCCGGCCGCCTGTTCGGCCGCACCATAGACGCGGACACCGGGGCGATGAGCGACGCGCGCGAGCTGACCTACCGCTGGGACCCGGTCAGCATGGCCGGCAAACCTCTGTACCTGGCCGCCGAGGGCAGTGTCGAGCGGACCCGGCTGGCGCTGCTGTATGCCTCCAGCGAGGAGGTCGTTGCCGGCACGCCCAAGGTGAAGCTGCAGATCAAGCGCATGACCCTGGATGCGGCCGGTCATCTGGCAGTGGAGAACTCCGAAGAAGTCAGCCCGCTGGATGAGGAGAAGAGCGCCGAATCCGGGTCGCTTTTTCCAGCCGGGTCACTGTTCGTCATCCCCAGTGGTGAGGCGCAGTTCGAAAGTTTCGGCCTGAGCGAGGAATCGCACAATGTCTATCGGCGATTCTGGGCGGTCGACTGAGGGCGGCACGCCACGGCGTATATCTGCGGTGAACAGTCTCAGATGAGTTTCGGGCGTGCAATCGTCACAGCGTCGTTTGCCCTTTTGACCGTTTGACCGGGGCGACTGACGGCTGGCTCCGACGCCTCTCATGCGCCCCGGCACCAGCCCAGAGACTCAACGCTCAGCTCTTGTCCAGCACGGCCTGGGCCAGGTCGTCGGCACTGTATTTCTGAATGAACTTGTTGGCACCTGTCTTCTTCACCATATCGATGTTGAAGACACCGCTGATGGATGAATGCAGCAGGATATACAGGGACGACAGATTGGGGTCTTTGCGGATCGCGGTGGTCAGCATGTAGCCATCCATCTCGGGCATCTCGATGTCCGAGATCACCATGAACAGGTGACCGGCCACATCGATCCCGTCGGCCAGCATGTCCTGCAACAACTGCAAGGCGGCTTTGCCGTCCGGCGCGGTCAGGCACTCCACGCCGACCTGTTCCAGTGCCAGCTTGATCTGCTTGCGCGCCACCAGCGAGTCGTCGACCACCAGCACGGTGCGCCGGTCACCGGTCACCTTGGTCACCAGTTCATCCGATACCCTGGTGTCGGCGTTGACCACCTGGTCCAGCACCTTTTCCACATCCAGGATCTCGATCATCTCCTTGTCGATCACCGTGATGGCGTTGACGAAGCTGTTCTTGCCGATACCGCTGGGCTGGGGGTGCACCTCCTGCCACTGGGTGTTGACGATGCGCTCCACCGGGCCGACCAGAAAGCCGTGCACCGAGCGGTTGTATTCGGTGATGATGAAATTGGCCGATTCCAGATCCTGCAAGGGTGGCCCGCCGAGGGACTGCGACAGATCCAAGATCGGCATGGTCATGCCGCGCAAGGTGGCGACGCCCTTCACCAATGGGTGTGCGCCGGGCAGGCGGGTCAGTTTCGTGTAGGGGATGATCTCCTGCACCTTGAACACGTTGATGCCGAACAACTGCCGGCTGTTGAGCCGGAACAGCAGCAGTTCCAGGCGGGTGCCGGCCAGTTTATTGGATTCCAGGGTATTGCTCTGATGCTGGTATGCCATGGGCTAAGGGTCAAGTAATCTTCGTGTGAAATGGAGTGGTTCGCCTTGATCGGGCGTGACTGGTCTCTGTGTCGGCAGGAAGAGCGGGATATTTATGCCGGATTCGACCGCTCCCTAAGAAGCTGCCAGGCGTGTCCAAGTCAAACTAAGAAGGCGGACCAGATGGACCCCGGCGAATTGCCCTGGCCGGTACGCCAGGGGGAGCAAAAGCGCGGGCTCAGCGAACATCGCACCTTCCCCCACACTACCCCGGCGGGACAACGAGGCCTGCGAGTAACCGGCACAACTACCGCGTGGGTTATGTGCAAAAGCCCAAAAACCCGGCAGCAAGGCGATAGACTGCGCGAACATTTGAGGCCTTGCGTCGTCGAAAGCTGGAACCACCGACTAACTGACCGACTTGAAACAGAACCACTCGAGGGTATCTCGCATGCACCACCGGTTTGCGCCCCGACCCTTCATCGCACTGCTCATGCTGCTGGGCCTGGCAATGCCCATGGCCGCCAGCGCGCAGTCCGCCAAGGCGGACAGGCCCAGCCCCGTGACGCTGGTGCAGGTCAGCGAAACCGAGATGCAGCAGGAGGTTGCGCTGTTCGGTACCTCGGTGCCCTGGCGCCGCGTGCTGCTGTCGCCGCAGGTGGCGGGTCTGGCCAGTGAACTGCTGGTCGATACCGGCGACTGGGTGCAACCGTCGGATCCGATTCTGCGGCTGGACGCGCGCCTGGCGGACATCGCCATCGACATGGCCAGGGCGCGCGTCGCCGCGGCGCAGGCCAGGCAGCAGGACGCGCGGCGTAAGCGTGACGAACTGATGTCGCTGAACCAGGCCCGCCACGTACCGGAAACCACCATAGGCACGGCCACGGCCGAACTGGAGATCGCCAGCGCAGAACTGGCGCGCGAGCAGGCCGAGCTGACGCGTGCCCGCGAGCTGCGCGAACGCCACGAGGTACGGGCACCGTTCGCCGGCATGGTGGTCGCAAAGCACGCCGAGGTCGGCCAGTGGCTGCAGCAGGACGATCCTGTGATCGAGCTGGTGGAACTGGACACCCTGCGTATCCGCGCCACCCTGCCGCAACGCTACTACCCGCTGGTAAAAGCCGGCGCGCAGGCGCGGGTGAGCTTCGACGCCCTGCCGGACCGCCCGTTCAGTGGGCGCGTGTTTGCGCGTGTGGCATCCGGCAATGACAGCTCGCGCAGTTTTCCGCTGCTGATCGATATCGACAACCGTGAGCACCTGTTGGCACCGGGCATGTCCGCGAGGGTCTGGGTGACACTGAGCGATGCCAGGGTCAGCGCCATGACCGTGCCTCGCGACGCGGTGGTCGCCAGGGCCGGCGGCGAACGGATGGTGTGGCGGGTGCGCGAGGAGGCAGGCGAGCTGAAGGCCTTCCCAGTGCAGGTGCAGACCGCACGCGCGCAGGGGGCCTTGCTGGAAGTGCTCAGTGACGAACTGCGCGTGGGCGACCGGGTGGTGCTGCTCGGTAACGAGAACCTGCGCCCCGGCATGCGCGTGGTCGACCGCAGTCCGTCCGTTTCCGCGACCAACAACTAGAAGGGTCAGCCAGGATGTTCCGCTTCGCCATCGAGCGCCCCGTCATCCTCACCGTCGCAATCCTGATCCTCACGCTGTTCGGCGTGTTGTCGATCTTCAATGTGCCGGTGCAGATGATCCCCGATCTGGACGCGCGGGTGATTTCCATCCGTACCGCCTGGCCGGGCGCGACACCGCAGGACGTCGAGAAGGAGATTCTGATCGAGCAGGAGAAGTACCTCAGCCGCATCCAGGGCCTGGAGCGCATGGTATCCACCGCCACCACCGGCACCGCAGAGATCGAGCTGGAATTTCCCTTCTCCATCGAACTCGATCAGGCACTGCTGAACGTCAACAATGCCCTGTCCCAGGTGCCCGGATACCCGGAGAACGTCGATCAGCCGAGCATCCAGGCCGAGGCTTTTTCCTCGAATTCCTTCATGTACTTCCGCCTGATGCCGCGCAGCGGCAGCTTCAGCGAGGACGACATCCTGCGCCTGCGCGACTGGGCGGAAGAGTATGTACAGACCCCGATGGAGCGCGTCCCCGGGGTGTCGAGCGTCGGCATGCGCGGCGGTGCCAGCCGCCAGGTCAAGATCTATGTCGACCCGGTCAAGCTGGCCGAGCGGCAGATCCGTCTGGTCGATCTGCGCGCCGCCGTGCGTGCCCGCAACCAGGATGTCTCGGGTGGTGACCTCGACAGCGGCAAGCGACGTTACCTGTTGCGCACCGTCGGCCGCTTCTCCAGCGTCGAGGAACTGGAAAACCTGGTGATCGCCGAGCGCGACGGTGCCTTCATCCGCCTGCGCGACATCGGTCACGCCGAGCTCGGCTATGCCGAGGTTCGCACCTTCGCCTATTCCGAGGGCAAGCCGGTGCTGGCGTTTGCGGTGAACCGGCAGATCGGCAGCAATGTCATCGAGATCAAGCGCGCCATGCTGGACACGGTGGCGCAGCTCAACGCCGGCCTGCTCCAGGACAAGGGGCTGCGGCTGCTGCGCACCGCCGACGACGTGGTGTACGTCAGCGAGGCGGTCGGGGTGGTGCAGCGCAACCTGGCGATCGGCGCCGTGCTCGCCCTGCTGGTGCTGTTCCTGTTCATGCGCTCGGCACCGGCGACCCTGATCGGCGCGATCGGCATCCCCATCTGCACCGTGGCGGCCTTCCTCGGGCTGCTGATGACCGGCCGCACCATCAACGTCATTTCGCTCGCCGGCGTGGCCTTCGCCATCGGCATGACCCTGGACAACAACATCGTGGTGCTGGAGAACATCTATCGCCATCTGCAGATGGGCAAGCAGCGTCTGCAGGCCGCCCTCGACGGGGTACGCGAGGTCTGGCCGGCGGTGCTCGCGGCGACCCTGACCACGGTGTGCGTGTTCCTGCCGATCACCCTGATCGAGGAAGAGGCGGGCCAGCTGTATTCGGACATCGCGATCGCCATTTCCGCATCCATCCTGATGTCGATGCTGGTGGCGATCGCCCTGGTCCCGGCAGCTGCCGGCCGCCTGTTGCGCGTGCGCCCGGGCGCCGACCGGGCATCGCTGCTGACCCGCTTCGGCAGCGGCTTCAGCCGCGGCGTGATTGCCGGGGTGCAATGGTGTGCCAGCGGTATTGCGCGCCCGCTGCTGACCATCGCGATGGTGGTCGCCGGCGCCGCCGCCATCATTTATTTCCTGACGCCCAAGGCCGAGTATCTCCCGGAGGGCGAGGAATCGAAGATCTTCACCCTGATGTTCGCCCCGCCGGGCTACAACGTCGACATGATGCGCGATGCCTTCCGCGACGCCGACCAGGCGTTCACCGCGGCAGTCGGCCAGGATCCCGCACTTTTCGAAAGCGGCGAGACGCAGGTGCCGGCACTCAACTTCACCATCGGCTTCGCCAACGAGAGCCGGGTGTTCGTGGTGCGTGAGGCCACCGACCGGCGTCACACCCTGGCGCTGATGCAGGCCGCTACCGCGGGCACCGCGGAACTGCCCGGGCTGCGCAGTTTTTCCAGCCGTGGATCGATCTTCTCCGGCAACTTCGGCGGCACCCGCAGCATCAATATCGAGGTCAGCGGCCCGGACCTGGAGACGCTGTTCGCGGCGGGCTCCAAGGTGGTCGACAAGTCGCGGCAGATCTTTGCCAACCCACGGGTGCGCTCCACGCCATCCAACCTGACCATGGGGCAACCCCTGCTGGAGGTCAGACCGGACTGGGAACGGGCCGCGGAACTGGGCATCCAGCCCGGCGATCTCGGCTATACCGTGTGGGCCTACTCGGATGGCGCCTATGTCGACGACTTCTTCATCGGCGACGACCAGGTCGACATGTTCATCTATTCCACCAGCGGCAACATCGAGCGCCCACAGGACCTGCAGCAACTGCCGCTGTATTCGCCGAACGGCGGCGTGGTGCCCCTGAGCGCGGTCGCGCGGCTGCAGGAGACGGTCAATACCGAGACCATCAACCGCGTGGATGGCCAGCGCACCATCACCCTCAGCGTCATCCCGCCGCGCGAGGTGCCGCTGGAAGAGGCGGTGCAGCGCGTGCGCGAGCAGATCATCGTCGGCATGAAGCAGTCGGGCGAATTGCCGCCCGAGATCAGCCTGAGCATCAGCGGCGCCAGCGACCGCCTGGACGCCACGCGCGAGGCATTGAGCGGCAATTTCCTGGTGGCGCTGCTGATCGCCTACCTGCTGCTGGTCGCGGTGTTCTCCCACTGGGGCTATCCGTTGCTGATCATGGCCAGCGTGCCGATCGGCATCAGCGGCGGCATCGCCGGCCTGTATCTGCTCAATCTCGGCGGCGCCCACCTGGACAAGCTCGGCCTGTATCCCATCCAGCAGCCGTTCGACATGATCACCATGCTCGGCTTCCTGGTACTGATCGGCACGGTGGTCAACAACCCCATCCTGATCGTCGAGCGGGCGGTCAGCAATCTGCGCCAGCAGGGAATGGCGGTACTGGATGCGGTGAGCGAAGCAGTGCGTGTGCGCCTGCGGCCGATCATGATGTCGATGGTGACCACGGTCGCCGGCCTGTCGCCGCTGGTGTTCAACCCCGGGGCCGGCACCGAGCTGTACCGCGGGCTGGGCGCCATCGTGCTGTTCGGACTGCTGTTCTCGACCCTGGTCACCCTGACCTTCATGCCCGCCCTGCTCGCCCTGGTGTTGCGCATCACCCAGCGCAGGAACCGCACGGCCGCTGCGGTGGACAAGGAACGCCAGCAGTTGCCGTCCGCATGAGGCGGCAGCACGCCCGGCCGTTGCAGCGAGCGGCTATAGCGACCTGGCCATCTGGAGTTGTCAGCCAACGATTCGGCGAGCGCGGCCAGCAGGCAACATCACCGCATCCTTGCCAGCACATCTCGCCCTTCGGACCAACCTTGGATCCGGTAACTCGAAGATCGCGGGCCGAAGTTCGATCGCCAGCTCGTTCCGGAAAAGATAAATCCCTGTCGGTTTAAGCAGGCACTGGCCCAATCATTCCAGATTCTGCACCTGCTCGCGCATCTGCTCGATCAGCACCTTCATCTCCACCGAGATCGCGGTGGTCTCGCTGTCGGCGGATTTCGAGCCCAGGGTGTTGGCCTCGCGGTTGAGTTCCTGCATCAGGAAGTCGAGGCGGCGGCCGACCGGCTCGTCGCTGCCGAGCACCCGCTGCACCTCGTCGAGATGGGTGGTCAGGCGGTCCATTTCCTCGTCCACGTCCAGGCGTTGCGCGAGCAGCGCCATCTCCTGTTCCAGGCGTTCCTGATCGAGGCTTTCGCTGACCTCGGCAAGACGCGCCTTGAGGCGTTCGCGCACCGCCTCGATCACCTGCGGCATGCGCTCGCGGGCACGGACGACCTGCTCGCGCATACCGTCCAGGCGCTGGCGGATCAGCTCGGCCAGGCGTTCGCCCTCGCGCTCGCGCGCCTCGACCAGGCCGTCGATGGTCTTGTCCAGCAGTTCCACCGCGGCGGCCTGGATCGGGGTGAAATCCTGTTCCTCCACCTCCAGCACCCCCGGCCAGCGCATGATGTCCATGATGGTCGGCAGCGGCGAGCTGTGCAGGTGATGCATCATCTGCTGGGCCGCCTCCAGCAGCTGGGTGACCATCGCCTCGTTGACCCGCAATTGCCCGCCGCTGCTGGCGGCCGGCTTGAAGCGCAGCCCGCAATCCACCTTGCCGCGCCCCAGGCGCTGGTTGAAGCGTTCACGCACCACCGGCTCGAGCGCCCGCAGGTCTTCGGGCAGGCGCACCATGCTTTCGAGGTAACGATGATTGACGGTGCGGACCTCCCAGGTCAGTTCGCCGAATTCGTTGCGAATCTGCTGGCGGGAGAAGGCGGTCATACTGCGGATCATGGGCACCTCGGTGGCATAAACGGGCTGGGGAATCTGTGTATGATAGTGCCCGACCACCACAAACGCACCGAAATCGCTTCTTCGCATGTCAGGCCCCGTACGAGACAGCCTGCCCCCGGGCACCATTCTCGACTGCTACCGCATCATCAAGCTGATCGGCAGCGGCGGGTTCAGCCTCATCTACCTGGCGGAGGACGAGGACACCCATGACGAGGTGGCGATCAAGGAGTACCTGCCGAAGCGTTTCGGCAAGCGCGTCGGCAGCGCGCCGGTGTCGGTGCTCACCCCGGACAAGCGCCCCAGCTTCGAGCGCGGCCGACGCCTGTTCTACCAGGAGGCGAACATCCTGGCGCAGCTCGATCATCCGAACATCGTCGGTGTGCGCAACTGCTTCCTGGCCAACAACACCGCCTACCTGGTGATGGACTACGAGCCGGGCAAGAACCTCGGTCGCTACATCAAGAAACGCCAGGGCGGCCTGAGCACCAATTTTCTGCTGACCGTGTTCCCGCCGCTGCTCGATGCACTGACCGCGATCCACGCGACCCACAATCTGCACCTGGATATCAAACCGAGCAATGTGCACCTGCGCCCGGGCGGCAATCCGCTGTTGCTGGACTTCGGCGCGGTCTATCATCTGGATGATGTCGGCGAGAAAAAGGCCCAGGTGATCACCCCCGGCTTCTCGCCGGTGGAACAGTATTACGCGGCCGGCCGGGTCGGGCCCTGGAGCGATGTGTACGCGGTCGGCGCCAGCATCCGTGCCTGCATCGAGGGCAAGCCGCCGCCCTCGGCGGTGGAGCGGCACGCCAAGGACACCTTGCAGCCGGCTGTGGAACTGTTCGGCAAGCGCTATCCTGCGCATGTGCTGGAGGCGGTGGACTGGGCAATGCGCATCGAGGCGCAGGAACGCCCGCAAAACGCCACCGAGCTGCGCCAAGCGCTGCTCGGCGAGAAAAAGATTCCCCAACCCGTGATTGCAGGGAGGCAACACGCGACATGAACAGCAAACCTTTCGATGCCGGGCGCGCCAGCCTGGTCGGCAACCGCAAACTCAACCAGGATCGCAGCCTGCTGCTGACCCACCACAACACCACCCTGCTGGCGATCGCCGACGGGCTGGGTGGTCACCCGCGCGGTGAAGTGGCGGCGCAGTTGTTCGTCGACGTGTGCGAGACCCTGTTCCGCCAGCAGGCCAAGCCGCTGCAGGACCCGGAGCAGTTCATGGTGCAGTGCATCCACCAGGCGCACCAGGCGATCATCGAGTTCGGCGACCGCCAGGACCCACCACTGTGCCCGCGCACCACCGCGGTGATGGCGGTGGTACAGAACGGCACCGCCTACTGGGTGCACGTCGGCGACAGCCGCCTGTACCTGATCCGTGACCGCCACGTGATGGCACAGACCCGCGACCACAGCCTGGTGCAATATATCCGGCCTGCAACCGGTGACCGCTCCCAGGCGCGTTCGAGCATCACCCGTTGCCTCGGCGGACTCGACCAGCCGCCGACCATCACCTGCGGCTCGCCGACCCGGCTGTTGGCCGACGACGTGCTGCTGCTGTGCACCGATGGCCTGTGGGGCCAGGTGCCGCAACAAAAGATCGTCGAGTCATTGTCACGCGACCAGGCGATTGTCGATGGCGTTGCCGAACTGGCCGAAGAGGCCAGGCAGCGCGGCTACCCGCGTAGCGACAACGTCACCCTGCTGGCGATCCGCTGGTGCGAACAGGCGGCCGAAGCGGGCGCGGACAGCAGCCTCGAAGAGCACCTCGAGGCCGCGGTACGCCACCTGCACCAGGTACTCAAACACAACAAATCATCCTAGAGGAAGTTTCTATGCGACCGAGTGGGCGCGCCCCCGGGCAAATGCGCGAAGTCAGCTTTGCGCGTCAATTCACCAAGCACGCCGAGGGCTCGGTACTGGTCGGCTTCGGCGACACCAAGGTGATCTGCACCGCCAGTGTCGACAACCGCCAGCCACGCTGGATGCGCGAGGAAAACCGCGGCTGGGTCACTGCCGAGTACGGCATGCTGCCGCGCTCCACCCATGACCGCATGGGCCGCGAGGCGGCGCGCGGCAAACAGGGCGGCCGCACCATGGAGATCCAGCGCCTGATCGGCCGCGCCTTGCGTGCCGCGGTGGACCTGGACAAGCTCGGCCCACGCACCATCACCCTGGACTGCGACGTGATCCAGGCGGACGGCGGCACCCGCACCGCCTCGATCTCCGGCGCCTTCGTCGCCCTGCGCGACGCGGTCAACCACATGCTCGCCGACGGCACCCTCAGCGAAGACCCGATCGTGCACAATGTCGCCTCGATCTCGGTCGGCATCTACCAGGGCACCCCCGTGCTCGATCTCGACTATGCCGAGGACTCCTCCGCCGAGACCGACATGAACGTGGTCATGGACGACTCCGGGCGCTTCATCGAGGTACAGGGCACCGCCGAAGGCGCCCCCTTCACGGTCGACGAGATGAACGCCATGCTGGCGCTGGCGCAGCAGGGCATCA
>Ga0272444_10004050_pt1 | contig 13027 bp, 8 predicted proteins | sample SSMForm13_FD_201033 | JGI IMG/M metagenome (GOLD analysis project Ga0272444, IMG submission 201033) | Marine sediment archaeal communities from Little Sippewissett salt marsh, Falmouth, MA, United States - SSM-Form-13 | ecosystem: Environmental > Aquatic > Marine > Wetlands > Sediment ...
TGAGATCCTCTATGGAAGGCCCAAGCTGGGGCACAGCGTGCCGCTCAAGAATTGGCTCCGCCGGGATGAGGCCGTTCGCCGGCTGATGGAGCGCCGGCTGCGCGGAGGAGCGCTGATATCTCAAGGTCACATCCGCCAGGAGATGGTCGACCGGATGATACGGGAACACGACAGCCGGGTGGATAATCACTCCCATCGGATCTGGGCCCTCCTGGTCCTGGAACTGTGGATGCGGCAGCATCTCAGCGGGTGAAGGATGCCGCTCTCACTTTTCGGCAGCATCGATCTCGCGATCATCAAGAGCGACATCGATGCTGATCATGACAAGTGACATCGATGATGATGTCTAAGAATTCTCAATATGAAAACCTCTCAATAAAAATTCTTTCAAGATGAAAACTTCAAAAAAAGGAAAGGTCTTATGAAGATTCTCGGCATTGCCGATGGCATGACCGGAGGTACGGCTCTCTGGGAGGACGGCAGGCTGGTCTATGCCATCCACGAGGAACGCCTGATGCGGGCCAAGATGGCCACCGGGTTTCCCCATCGGGCCATTACGCAAATTCTCAAGGATACCGGCACAAGTCCGGAACAGATAGATGCCGTGGCGGTGGCCACCGTCCACGAATACTTCGTGCCCCAGGCGGAAGGTTACGATGGCTGGCTGCGAAAGGACCAGGGTCCCCTGAAGGAAACCATGCTGAGCATATCGGGAAAGATCCCCCGATATTTCGGCGCCCGGCCGTTCATGAAGCGCTCCTATTACGGCCTGAAGTCCTTTTTGGGACGGAAACGGCGGCGGGTCATTCCGAAATTGCTGCAGGCCGGATGGGGCTTGAATTGCCCCGTCCACTTCATCGATCATCATTACGCCCATGCCTGCTCGGCTTACTTTACCGGCGGCCGCCGGCGGGCCACCATCATCACCATGGACGGTGCCGGAGACCACTGCTGTTCACACGTTTACTCGGCCGAGGATGGCCGGTTCACCAAACTGTGCACCCTGGACAGCTTCGATTCTGTCGGAAACTATTACGCCTATGTCACCCATATCTGCGGTTTCAAGGCGCAGAAGCATGAGGGCAAGATCACCGGCCTGGCGGCCTATGGTGAGCCCATCTACGCTGACATCCTGAGGCGCTTCATCGATTTTCGTGACGGCCGGATCGTCAATACGGGCCAGGTGTTTTACTGGTCGGCCGTCGAGGCCATGGTGCGGGCCCTGCCCGAGGGATTCAAGCACCAGGATCTGGCCGCCAGCGTTCAGCAGGTTCTCGAGGACGTCTGCGGAGCTTACGCCCGCCACTGGGTGGACCGGACCGGCCACGGCGATGTGGTCCTGGCCGGAGGGGTGTTTGCCAACGTCAAGCTCAATCAGCGCATCCACGAGCTGGACAACGTCGACTCGGTGTTCATTCATCCCGGCATGGGCGATGAGGGGCTGGCCGTGGGAGCGGCTCTGGCCCTGGCCGCCGAGCTCAACGGAAGCGATACCGGCCGGCTGCAGATCGGGAAACTGTCCGACGTATATTTCGGACCCAGTTACAGCGACCGGCAGATCGAAGAGGCTCTGCGTCATCAGGGCGTCATCTTCGAGCATGTTCCCGAGATCGAAAAGCGCATCGCCCAGCTGCTGGCCCAGGGCCGGGTGGTGGCCCGTTTCGACGGCCGCATGGAGTACGGACCCCGGGCGCTGGGCAGCCGCTCGATCCTCTATCAGCCGACCGACCCGACGGTCAACGATTGGCTTAATAAGCGACTGAAGCGCACCGAGTTCATGCCATTTGCTCCGGTCACGCTGGCCGACCATGCCGACGGCAGCTATGTCAACATGGACGGAGCCCGCTATCCGGCCCGGTTTATGACCATCACCTTCAACTGCACCGACTGGATGAAGAAGCACTGTCCGGCCGTGGTGCATGTGGATGGGACGGCCCGGCCGCAGATCATCGACCAGCAGACCAACCCGAGCTACTATCGGATCATCGATGAATACCGCAAGATCACCGGGCTGCCCACTATTATCAATACCAGTTTCAACATTCATGAGGAGCCCATCGTCTGCACGCCGGCCGATGCCATCCGGGCCTTTCAGATCGGGCACCTGGACTATCTGGCCATGGGGCCGTTTCTGATCCCGTCGGAGGGGAATGTGTCAGGGGCCAATCATGAGCAGCCGGAGCGAAGCGGCCATGCCGTCTCCAGATCTCCAAGCCGTCCGTGACTACTGGGACCGTTATGTCGCCGGACTGCGCATCGACGGCCAGGAGTGGGGTTCGGAGGGATTCTTCGAGACCGTCAAGAAGGCCCATGATCCGGCCTATGCTCTGAGCACGAAGCTGTTGGCACTGCCGAGCTGTCGCGGAAAGACGGTCCTGGAGGTGGGCTGCGGGATGGGCCTGGATCTGGTTGAATATCTCCGCAACGGCCTTCGGGTGTCGGCCATCGATGTGTCCCGGCGATCTCTGGAGCTGTCCGGCCGGCTGTTGGCCCAACGGCGCATGAGGGCTGAGCTGCTGATGGCTCATGCCGAGGAGCTGCCCTTTGCGGCGGGAAGCTTCGATCTGGTGGTGGCCCGGGGCATTCTGATGTACACGCCCGATGAGACCCGGGCCGTCGAGGAGATCTATCGGGTTCTGAGACCGGGCGGCCGGTTCCTGGCTATTCTTCACAACCGATTCTCCTGGTTTGTGTTCCTGGCCCGACTTTCAGGCACCCGGCTGTACAGCGAGGACGGAGATCCGCCCATCAATCGGGTCTATTCGCGGCGGCAGGTGCGAGATCTGTTCTCCGCCTTCGGTCCACTCCGGATCACCTGCGATAAATATCCGGCCCCCAGCGACCGCCGGCGGGGACCCTTCGCCCGGCTTTACAACGGCCTGTTCGTGCCGCTGATGCGGATGCTGCCGGGCGCTCTATATCGATCGCTGGGGTACTATTTCATCGTCCAGGGTGAGAAGCCGGGCCGGTCAGGGGAGGAGCATTGAAAGCGGAGAGAACCCTATGAAAGTGACCTTTGTCTGTCCCGGCGATGAGATGCTGGGCATTGGATACATGAGCGCCGTCCTCAAACAGAACGGCCACCGGACCGATCTGGTGTTCGATCCCCGGCTGCTGCAGGACAGCCTTCTGTCGCGGACCTTCCTGACCAGATATCTGACCCTGGATGCCGATCAGATGGTCTCGCGGATTCTGGAGACGGAGCCTGATCTGGTCGCTTTCACGGCCACCACCAACACCATCCTGTGGGCTTTCGGAATCGCCCGGCAGCTGAAAAAGATGGCCCCCGGCATTCCCATCATCTTCGGAGGTCCGCACGTCACGGCCGTGCCGGAGCGGGTCATCGACAGGGAATTCGTCGATTTCGTCTGTATCGGGCCCGGAGAGCAGGCCCTCTTGAAACTGGTCGAGGCCCTGGACGGCGGCGGCGATGCCGGCGATATCAAGGGCATCTGGTATAAGCGGGACGGCCGGGTGGCGGCCGGCGAGGGCATTAGCCGGATCGACGATCTGGACCAGCTGCCCTTTCCGGACAAGGAGCTGTTCTATGACCAGCTTCCTTTCTACAAGGATCCCTACGTCATCGTCTCTTCCCGGGGCTGCCCGTTCAGCTGCAGTTATTGTCTCCAGAGCATGTACACCCATCTCTACCGTCAGTGCGGGGCCAAACCCTATCAGCGGCGGTCGGTCGACAACGTCATCGGCGAGCTTGTTCAGGCCAAAGCCCGCTGGGGCATGCGTTCGGTCAAATTCTTCGACGACCTGTTTGCCTTTCACAAGGGATGGTTGAGAGATTTCTGCCGGCAATACCGGGAACGGATCGGGCTGCCCTTTCGATGTTCGCTGCACCCGGCCGTGGTGGACGAGGAGATACTGGAGATGCTCAAGGGGGCCGGCGCTTACACCCTGACGGTGGGTGTCGAGAGCGCCAACCCGGAGATGCTTCGCGAGATACTCAACAGAAAGGGTTCCTATGAACGGATGAAGGAGAGCCTGAGGCTGATGAAACGCTCCCGGATCTATTTCTCGGTGGACCATATCTTCGGCCTGCCGGGCGAGAGGGAGGAGGACCATCGGCTCGCCACCAGGCTATACAACGATATCCGCCCCAACAACATCCTTCTTTACTGGCTGGTCTATTATCCCAAGACGGACATCATCAAACACGGGCTCGACGCCGGCCTTATCTCGGAGAAGGATGTGGCCCTGATCGAGGAGGGACGGGGACATATCTCCTACAAACACGCCCAGGAGGGCCTCTATCGGGAGGCCTATCCCTACTATATACTGTTCAATTTCCTTCCTCTGAAATTGATACCCCGATCCATGATCTCCTGGATGGTGAAAAAGAACCTGGTCCGGCTGTTCCGCTGGCCCATGTTCACCGTGGTCATCAAGCAGTTTTTCGATAGCCTGGATCCAAGATCGTCCCGCAACGAACAGCTTCGCAAGACGCTGCATCTGTATCGTTACGTTCTGGGGCAACGGCGGTCGACCCGGCGTCGACAGCTTCGAAAGGATGAGGGGGGTGGGGGGGACCGGCCATGCGCCACCCGGCCGTGACCATCGGCATACTGAACTATAATGGCGGCCGCCTGGTGGAGGAATGTGTTCGGTCCGCGCTGTCTCAGGATTATGACCCTGTCACGGTCGTGGTGGTGGACAATGGATCGACCGATGAGAGCGCCGAGCGGCTCGCCCGGAGTTTTCCTGAGGTCGAGCTGGTATCCTTCCCAGATAACCTCGGCCCGCCCGCGGTTCGCAACTGGATCATTCGGAACGCGTCGACTCCTCTGGTGTTCTGCATGGACAACGACGTCGTCCTGGCGCCCGATTGTGTGACCAGACTGATCCGGTCCATGACGGCCCAGAAGAAGGTGGCCGTCTGCGGTCCCAGGGTGATGGACTACGACCGCCGGGACCGGGTTCAGCTCGGCATTACCTATATCCACTATACTGCGGCCGTTGTCGTCCGGCGCGTCTCCGTTCCCGGACCGGTGGAGGCCGGCTCGGTGGGAGGGGGTGCCATTCTCATCGACCGGTCCATAGCCCTCCGGACCGGGATGTACGACGAGGACTATTTCTTCGGACTGGAGGACAATGATTTCTGCACCCAGCTGCGCCTGGCCGGGTACCGCTGTTTGCACGTTCCCGATGCGCGCATATACCACCAGGCCAAGAACCGGGGGCTCTGGGCGGCTGTCTATCAGATCCGTAACCGGTGGTTCTTCCTGCTGAAATTCTACCGTCTGCGGACCCTGCTGGTGTTCTCCCCGGCCCTGCTGATCTATGAGCTGTCCACGCTGTTGTTTCTCGTCTTCAAGAGGCGCCTGAAAGATTATATCCTGGCCCTGAGCGATCTGAATAAACATCTCGCGGCGACGCTCCGAAAGCGAAAAGGCATCCAGGCGCATCGTGTCCTTGCTGACCGCCATCTGGTGGTCAGCGGCGAGATGTATCTCCGCCCGGAGATGATGGTTCACCGGCATATTCGCTGGGCCCGGCGTCTGCAAAGCTGTTTTTTCGGGCTCTATTGGAAATTGGCCCGCCGGCTCATCTGACCGCCGGCGCGACCCGATGGGAATGCGGCTCGGTCTTATTCCCATGGACCATCCAAGATGATCGATGTAAGTGAGATCCGCAAGGAGATGGCCTGTCTGCGCGGCAGGCGGTATCCGGACTTCGTTCTTTCACGGCGCGGTCGACTGTCCGGGGGAGAGATCCCCGTGTTCACCACGCATACCGTCGAGCCGGAATCATTTGAGGAGCATCTTCATCATCTGGTCAACAATGGATACGGCACCCTCTCGTGCGATGAATTCTGTGATATTCTCAGTGGAGCTCGGCCGGGCGATGGACGATCCGTGTTGCTGAGCATCGATGACGGCCGCCGGAGCGTGTGGACCTTCGCCTATCCGCTTCTGAAAAAATACGGCCTGCGGGCGACCGTGTTTCTCATCCCGGGTTTCGTCCCGGAGGCCTCGTCCTGCCGGCCCAACCTGGAGGACCTCTGGACCGGCCGATGTGAGCCTGGCGACCTGCAGGGGGATCATACCGGCGGCAATCCGCTGGTGAATTGGGCCGAGGTGGCGCGCATGCACCAGGATGGAACGGTCACGTTCCAGTCGCACACCTGTTACCACCATCACATCTTTACCGGCGAGCGGATCGTGGATTTCTACCGCCCCGGCCGGGGCGGGATGCTGTACGACCTGCCCATGCCCCCGGGATGGGAACAGCGCATTCGGGACGGCGATACGGAACCGCTGTTCGGCATGCCGATCTACCAGCACCAGGCCCTGATGGCCGGCCGGCCCCGATACATCGATGATCCTGAGACGGCTGAGCTGTGTGTCCGGCATGTCGCCCGATCGGGTGGGGCCGATTTTTTCCGCCGGCCGTCCTGGCGCCAGGAGCTCACCGATCTCTGCCGGAATCGGCCGGTCGGCCGGGACAGCCGGCCCCGTTTCCAGACCCGGGAGGAGATGACGACGGCCATCCGGGAGGATCTGGAGCGGTCCCGCCGGGACATCGAGGATCACCTGCCCGGTCATCGGGTTCGGCATCTCTGTTACCCCTACGGAGTGGGTTCCTCCCTGTCGGTACGATTGTCTCAGGAGAGCGGATTCGTGTCCAATTTTTGGAGCATCCGGAAGGATCGCCGGACCAGTCGTCCCGGCGATGATCTCTTTTCGATCGTTCGCCTGAAGACCGACTATATTCTCCGCCTTCCGGGGCGGGGCCGGCGATCGCTGCTGAGCGTTCTGGCGGCCAAGGCCCGCCGGCGTATGAACCGTTCCCTGGATTACGGGGGCCTGCTGCCTCCGGGGAAGAGCGCCCCATGATCATAGAACTTTTACACCGGTGGCGGGCAAAGAACGTCGGTCAGGCGCTTTTTCCGGACGGTCTCCCCGGCGCCTGGCCGGCCCTGATGACCGCTGTGTTGCTTCTGTCGGTTTTTTCGGCGGCCGTCGGAGCGCAGGAGGGCTGGCTTTCCGGATGGTCTTTCCGGTGCCAGCTGGTGGTGGACAACTCCGGGCCGGATCTGTTCGACTATCCGGTCCGGGTGATCTTCGACAATGCCGACTCGGCCCTGCCGGACTTCGAATTCACCCATGCCCATCCCCGGGGCGACGATCTTCGTCCGGTCGGCGGTGACGGCGCCGGCCCGCTGAGCCACTGGGTCGAGGAATGGAGTGACAGCCTCCAGCGGGGCAGCCTGTGGATCAAGATGCCGTTTCTTCCGGCCTCCGGGCAGACGACCGCGTATCTGTATTACGGGAACGCAGCGGCCGGGAGCGCCGAGGAGCCCGACAGCGTGTTTCTCCTCTGGGATGGCTTCGAGGATTTCGAAAGCCGCCTGAATGCCCCGGATTCCCTGGGTACACCGACCTATGACGGGTCCGGCCAGGCGGCCCATCCGGATGTGGTTTTTTCCCCTGAAGGCTGGGGGAGTCCGAACGCCTACCACTATTACATGATGATGACGCCCTATCCGGATGGAAATGAGAACTTCGAGAATCCCTCGCTGCTGGCCAGCAATGACGGTCTCCTCTGGCAGGTGCCTCCGGGAGTGACCAATCCCCTGCGGCCGGGAGCAGCCGGGGGATATAATTCCGATCCGGATATCCTTTTCGCCGAAGGACAGCTGCGGGCCTATTATTGCTGGGCGGCGGGTCCCGGGGGCGATGATACCAGCCGCGTTTTGACCTTCTCCAGCGAGGACGGCGTCAACTGGTCGGATACTACCCAGGTGCTCAAGGCGCCCAACTATCTGGTCTCGCCGACCCTGCTGGTCGAGGACAGCACCTTCATGATGTGGTATGTCAAGACCGAAAACTGTTGGTCGGATACCTCCACCGTGCACCGGCGTCTCTCCAGTGACGGTTTCAACTGGGGATCCGAGGAGACGGTGTCGCTCTCTCTGGACGGGTGGGTCACCTGGCATCTGGATGTTCAGCCGATCGATTCCGGGTACGTCATGCTGGTGGCCGCCTATCGCGAGGAGCTCAGCTGCGAGTCAACGGCTCTGTTCTGGGCTCAGAGTTCCGACGGCCTGATCTGGTCGATGTCATCCACGCCCCTGTTGCAGGCCGGTTCTTCGGGATGGGATGAAGATCTCATCTATCGCAGCAGTTTTCTGGTCGAGGACGATACCTGCCGCATCTGGTATTCGGCCCGGAGAACGGACGGGGTCACCGGCGCGGAGTTCTGGCATGTGGGTTACACACAGGGCACGCTGGAGGAGTTTTTCGAACAGGGCGTGAATAAATGGGATCGGGTCATCGGGGATGCCGCCGCATGCGATAGCTTGGCTCACGGCGATTCCCTGAGTCTGTCCATCGGCACCGGCGGGCACTCGGAGGTCTATGCCTACGTTTCCGAGCCGGTTGCTTTCAGCGGATGGTTCTATGATGATCTCGATACCACCGAGCAGGGTAACGGCTGGCTGACGCTCTACGATAGCCAGCGTATCATCGGAGTGGGCGCCTACACGGACGTTTCCGACTCCGTTTATTCCTATGCCTCCTATGTCTCCGGCAGCTGGCAGGGCGTGCCGACCGATGCGCCCCGCACGGTTGGGTGGCACAGGTTCTCCATCAATGTGCTGCCGGACAGCAGCCAGCTATGGGTCGATGATCTGCTGGCGGGACATCTCGACGTGCTGGATGCCGGGGACATCGAACGGGTCGAGCTGGAGGGCCACGGCTGGTTCGACGATGTGTCCGTCAGAAGTTTTATCTGGCCGGAACCTCACATCACGGCAGGCCAGGAGGAGTGGCCATTCGGAGTGGCCGACATAGGGATACAGCGCCATGGCGACCTTGGCATTCGGCTGCATTGGCCGGCTCTGCCCGGGGCCGTCGCTTACCGGCTGTACCGCAGTCTCAACGATCCATTATCGATGCCCGACAGCGCCCTGGCTGTGGTGAGCGACACCGTCTGGATCGATCATACGGCCGTCCCGGGCGACCCCGCCTTTAATTATTTCTATTGGGTCCTGGGCTGGAACGGATCCATCCTCTCGGCTCCCTCTCAGCCCGTGGGCGTTTTCCATCGGGACCAGATCGACCATTGAGCGGTCCATTCGCCGATCGTTCGACGGCTCCGCTGGGGGAGAGTTCGACCGGATCCTTCCCGGGAGATATTATGAACCAAGAGAGGAGACGGGATCACCGCGCCAGTCTGGTCAGGAGCACCTTCTTCTCCGGCCTGACCACCTCGGCCGGTCTGCTGCTGTTCGTTCTCATGATCCTCTCGGGCCGACATCTCGGCTCGCACGATTTCGGCGTCTTTTCCTTCGCCCTGTCCCTGGCCAGCATCTTCGCCATCATCACCGACTTCGGGCTGGACGATCTGGCCGTCCGGGAGGTGGCCAGAGACCGGCAGCTGGCCGGCCAGTATTTCGGGAAGATCTTCGTCTGGAAACTGGCCTTATCGATCGTCGCTATGATCGCGCTGGTGATCACGGTCAACGCCCTGAAATCCTCCGGAACCATCAGAATGGTCACCTATCTGCTGGGTTCCATGGCCATTTTCCGGTCTTTTATCACCACCGTGAGAGCATTTTTCCGGGCCTTCGAGCGATTCGATCTGGAGGCCCGCCTGGTGGTGACCGATCGGGTCCTGCTGTTCTCCTGCGGCACCATCTTTCTGCTGACTCACGGCAGCGTAGTCGTCCTGGCCGTCGTCTTCACAGTGGTCCGTTTGGTATCCATTCTCATCGCCCTGATCCTGTTTCACCGCCGGGTGGACCGCATCGTTCCCCGCTTCGATGCGCATTTCATCAGAACCTTCCAGGTCCAGGCGCTGCCCTTCGGGCTGGCTTTTCTGTGCTTCGGCCTGTATACCTATGTCGATAAAATCATTCTCTCGCTGGCCAGATCCGAAACCGAGGTGGGGCTGTATAACGCCGGTTTTCAGATCTATGAGGGGCTGATGATCATTCCCATCATCCTGGCGGCCGTTTTCTATCCGCGTCTCTCGACCCTGTTTCTGAGCGATCCGGAGCGCCAGCGGGACCTGTTCGTGCGGGGCACGAAATATCTCATGATCATCGCGTTGCCGTTGGCCGTCGGGGGCGTCTTTCTGTCCGGCGATCTGCTGTCGCTGCTGTTCGGCAGTGAATTTCTCGCGGCCGCGCCGGCGCTCAGCATCCTGCTGTGCGCCATCGTTCTGTCCTTCCAGAATGTGCTTCTGCACACCTTCCTCAATTCCATGGATCGGCAGCGCACGATGCTGATCACCACGCTCCTGGGATTCGCTATGGCCGTATTGCTGGACATCCTTCTGATCCCGCGCTATGGCATCACCGGCGCCGCCATAGCCACCCTGGGATATGTGGCAACCATCTTCGGCACCTGTGGATGGTCGGTCCGCCGGTCTCTGAAGGATCCGGCCATACTGGCCACGATCGGCAAGCTGGCCGTCGCTATGCTGCTGATGAGCCTGCTGCTGTGGCGGCTGGGGACCGTGCCGGCGGTCCCGGCTTTGGCCCTCTCCGTGGCCGTCTACCTTCTGTCGCTGATGAGCCTGCGGGTGCTGGACCGATATGAGCTGGATATCATCCGCCAGCATCTCCGGCGGATCTTTTCCAGGGGCTGATCGATTCCCCGGGATCCGGCGGCGGCGAGCGGCCGGGTGCCCTGAGGACGCATGCCGATGTCCCGAAAGGACCGACCCACCACGACCGTATGTATCCTGACGGAGGAGTTCTATCCCGTCATGGCCGGGGTTGAGGTGCACATTCTCACCCTGGCGGGAAAACTCAGAGAGCACGGCATGGGCGTGCGCATCGTCACCCGGCGGCTCGCCGCCCGCTGGCCCGGGCGGGCGATGGTGTCGGGTCATCCGGTCCATCGCCTGCCGCCGCGAGGCGGCGGACCGTTGAAGAAATGGCTGATGATCCTGCCGGTCCTGTTCTGGCTGATCCTGTACCGGCGGCAGTACGATCTGATCTACGCGCCCAGCTTTCGAACGCTGGGGATCCCCGCCGTCATCGCCGGACGTTTGCTGCGAAAACCTGCCGTGCTGCTGGAGGCCGTCCACGGCGAGATGTCCGGGGAGATTTTCGATCACGGTCTGCGGCAGCTGCGAATGAGCCCTGCCTTTTGGCCTTTTCGGATGGCCCTCCGGCTGCGCAACCTGGTCGTCCGGCGGGCCGATGTGTTCGTGGCCAACTCCTCGGAGGTGGCGGACGAATACCGTCAGCATGGAGTTCGGCCGCAGCGCATCCGGCGGATTCCCCACGGAGTGGATACGGATCGGTTTCATCCCGTCTCACCGCAGGAACGGGCCCGAATGCGTCGTCGGCTGGGGCTGGACGCGGCCGCGCCGGTGGTCACCTATGTGGGGCGGCTGGTCTCCTACAAAGGGCTGCCCATGCTGTTGCAGGTCTGGGAACGGGTGATTTCCGAGCACCACGAGGCCTGCCTGGTTTTGGTCGGCTCCGGCGCCGAGGGCACCGCTTACGACTGCGAGAGGGAACTGCGGGAGATGACGGCGGAGCGGGGAATGGAGAGGCAGGTTCGCTTCACCGGTCGGGTTCGCCGTGTCGAAGAGTATCTGCAGGCATCGGATATTTTCGTGTTTCCGTCGGTCAGGGACACCTTCGCCATCGCGCTGGTCGAGGCCATGTCCTGCGGTTTGCCCGTTATCGTCATGCCCCGGGGCGGCCCCGGGGAGATCGTCACGGCCGGACACGACGGCTTGGTGGCTTCCGATCCGGACCAATTCCACGGCGCCCTGGTCCGGCTGCTGGGCGATCCTTCTGTGGCCCTATCCCTGGGCCGGGCGGCCCGGCGAACGGTCATGGAGCGATACCGACGGGACCGGGAGGCGGCCGCCTATCTGGATCTGTTTTCAGGTCTGGTGAAGGCCGGACAGGATTCTGCTTGACTCCCGGGATCATTTTTCGGACATTGTAGGGCGCAGGTGTTCAAATTCCACACACCTGGTTCACCGAAGCGGTCAGCGACGGCGTTCGCCAGAGCCCGCCATGCCTGTTCCTCCTGTTTAAAGTCGAAAGGATGCTTTTGGCATAAATGTTGCGGATAAAGGGGTGATACCCTTTTCCTTCCCGATGCGAAGAGGTGATGTCCTATGTGGCGATCGAATCCTATTATTAAGCTCTTGATTTTATTGATGTTGGTCGTAATCTGGGACGGCAGTGTCCCTGCCGCTGCGGATCTGCCCCTGCCCGCCGAGTGGACCGAGCAGGGCACGGTTATATCGAAGGGGCCCAACGGGTCCTGGGACGATACCGACGTCCGCATGGGCTGTGTCATCGTTTTTCGCGACAGCCTGTTTCTCTACTATGTCGGTGCCGATCACCAGCGCCCCGACGGCGATGCCGGGAATATGGCCATCGGCCTGGCGAAAAGCGCCGATGGCGTCCATTTCACCAAATACTCCGGCAATCCGGTGATCACCTTTCGTCCCACCGGCGATGCCGAGGAGTGTCCCGAGTTCCCCCAGGCGGCCGTGATGGCCAACGGCACCATCCGGATGTACTGGGGCGGCAACACATCGATCAGCGGCGGCCTGGTCCGCTGCGACATCTATCTGTCGACCTCCACGGACGGCGTGCATTGGAGTTCCGGCAGCAAGGTGATCGACTATCAGGATATCGGTACCGGCGGCGGCGACGAGATCTGGCCCATCGGCCTGCTCCACGCTCCCGGAGGTACGGCCACCGGGAGCGGTGACTGGCACATGTGGATCTGCGGAGACCGCACCCCCACGGGTTATTCCGCCAAGCTGGCCGTCTCCAACGATGGCATCAACTGGCAGGAACAGAACGAAAGCCCGGTGCTGACCGATTACCTCTGGCAGGAGGGCGTCTGTCCCATCCTGCATGAGGACGGTTCCATCACCATACTCGATTTCTGCGGTTGCGAGGTCGGTGCCGGCAGGGAGATCCGCTTCCGGACGACGAATCGAAACACGCTGCATTCCTATTCCGGCGTGCTCGCCGCCTTCAACGATGATCCCTGGTGGCCGGGGAGTGTGGGGGTGGTGGCCGATG
>Ga0272444_10004051_pt1 | contig 13026 bp, 12 predicted proteins | sample SSMForm13_FD_201033 | JGI IMG/M metagenome (GOLD analysis project Ga0272444, IMG submission 201033) | Marine sediment archaeal communities from Little Sippewissett salt marsh, Falmouth, MA, United States - SSM-Form-13 | ecosystem: Environmental > Aquatic > Marine > Wetlands > Sediment ...
GCTGAAAGTTAAGTTGAATGAAAATAATTTATGCTAAATTATCAAGCCTGATTATTTGTTTCATTGCCTTATTTGGATGCGTACATTCAGAATCTGACAATTGGTTGCCACCCCATTCCTCCGATGCAGGGCAAGCGGACAGGCCAGTCAACGCCTACTACCTTTTCACTGCGGCTCACATGGTTATGAAAGATGGCGATATCGATCAGGCGATCGAGTTGATGCGAGACGCACTTACCAGGGATCCAGAATCGGCCTATTTAAAGCGAGAATTGGCTCGTCTATGGTTGATGAAAAAGGATACGGTTACGGCGATCAATCTTTTGGAAGATATTCTGGTCAGTCATCCCGATGATGTCGAAACACTGATCTTGTCTGGAAAAGTTTATCAAAATGTTGGTGAAAAAACAAAAGCCGTGGAGGCATTCGCGCGTGTGATTCGCTTAGATCCTTCTCAACAGTCGATTTATCTGGCTTTGGGTGCAATGTATATGGAACAGCAACAGTGGGATGAAGCGAAAACGGTTTATGAGCAGCTGGTAGAAAAATATCCTGGATTTTACGCAGGTTATTTTTTTCTTGGGCGAATTCATGCGATTCAAAATGACCACCAGGCGGCCAAGCGGTATTTTGAAAAGACGTTGGATTTAGAGCCGGATTTGGTTGAATCGCGCTTTGAACTGGGCGCGCTCTACAAAGCGGAAAAGAAATTTAAACAAGCGGCCTCCATCTACAAGAATATTTTAAAACGTGATCCTAACAGTATTTTGGCCAAAATGGCGTTGGGGCATGTATACTTTCAAAATGGGCAAAAAAAGCCTGCATCCGAGATATTTGCATCGCTAGGACGATTAAGCATGACAGACCAGGAGGTTATCCGAACCCTGGTTAGGCATTATTTAGACGCCCAGGACTATGAAACAGCCATAATCATCATTGAAGGCATGTTAAAAGGTGCACCGGACAACGCCGATCTTAATTATCTGGCTGGTGTCGCCTTGGACGGTCTTGGAAAAAAAGACGAGGCCATCAAGCAGTTTAAACAGGTGGTACCGAATTCTCGATTTTTTCGCAATGCGGCAGTCCACACCGCATTGCTTTACCAGGAAATGGATCAACTCAAAACAGCCATCGATTTCCTCTTGGAAACAATCGATAAGGATCCTCAAAATCCGGAATTTCGGCTTTATCTCGGTTCATTTTACGAGCAGGCAGAAGCTTATGACAAAGCGGTGCAAACACTCGAAAAAGGTCTTGAACTGGATCCGGATAATCCGCGTATCTATTTCCGCTTAGGGGTTGTGTACGATAAATGGGGAAAGAAAGAAGAATCCATTGACGCCATGCGGCAGGTTGTGAAATACGAGCCGGATAATGCCAATGCGCTTAATTATCTGGGTTACACATTTGCTGAGATGGGTATTAATCTTGACGAAGCCGAACAACTGATCCGCAAAGCACTCGAATACAAGCCGGGTGACGGATATATTACTGATAGTTTGGCCTGGGTCTACTATAAACGTGGACTATACGAAAAAGCCCTGCAACTGTTGAAAAAAGCCGTCAAAGTGGTTCCGGACGACCCTATCATTAGAGAACATATCGGTGATGTTTACGACAAATTGGGGATGACCGAACAGGCACTTGACAGTTACCGGCAATCCATCGAGCAAGGACATACCGACAAGGCTGCGATCGAGCAAAAGATCAGACAGTTATCACCATGATTGATGGGTAAGCATGACCGCATTTATCAGTTCCTTCCTTCAGCATTTATTGACCAAACGCCGCATGTCCTTTTACAAACATAAAACTGTGTGGGTGGGGGTGTTGATACTGGTGCTGACAACGGCCTGCAGCCACTTCGGCACCTTGCCGTTGCCACGTGACCCTGCTGCGGAAAAGATGATTGAAACATTAAAGCAAACCAATATCGATCTGATCCGGTTCAAGTGTGTGGGTAAAATTACCGTTTCCGGCCCCAAACAACCCGCTGAGTCCTATCGCAGCGCCATTGCCGGTCAGTTGAACGATCATTTGCGAATCGATCTGTTTGCCCCCTTTGGCGGTGCAGCCGGCTCGGTTGCCAGTGATGGCAAGCATCTTTTCCTTGTGATGCACGCGTCCGGTAAATATTACAAAAAACGATTTCAAAATGGCAGTTTATCCCGTTTTGTGAAAATGGATGTAACGGTTGGGGATTTGCTGGCGCTATTGGTCGGGCGTATTCCGATCGAGGATGAGCGAATAGCCCAAAGCATGCCCTTGGAAGATACGGATCATTCTGTTGTGGGTCTTGTTGATCGACGGGGCAACACACGCCAAAAAATTATTTTGGACACAGATGGCCGGCCCCTACGGGCACTATGGTTTGATCCGCATGGCAAGCCAATGCTTGCGCTGGAGATCAGCGGTCAGCAGATCATCGATGGCTTTCTCATCCCCACGCAGGTTGACCTTTCGGCTGCCTCTGGGCAAACGGTTTCAATTCGTATCGAACGGTATCAAGCCAATCCGTCTCTGGATAAAACCCTGTTTGTCCTGCCACCGATTTCCTCTTGAGGTAATGGATGCGTTTTGCTACAGATGCCACACTTGGAAAACTGGGCCGGCATCTACGCGCTGCCGGATTCGATACGGTCTGCCAGCATGAACGTGGAACCCACATTTTTTTTAATGCCCTAGAAACCGATCGCATTATACTGACGCGGACAGTTAAGGTGCAGGTCCGGTATAAGCACCGCCCTTTGTTGTTTATTCGAGATAATGATCCGATCGAGCAAATGATTCAGGTTTTCAAGGATTTGAATATTGGACCCGCTGATATCAATCCTTTTAGCCGTTGTCTAATTTGCAACCTTGAAATTACGCCAATTGAGAAACAATATTTACAGGGAAAGGTTCCGGTTTTCATTTGGCAGCATCACCAAAAATTTTACATTTGTAACAGCTGTAAGCGAATTTACTGGTCCGGCAGCCATCACCGGCGCCTGACCCAGCGGTTTGAAACGTTATTCAAGATAAAGGATGGATAACTTTATGAGTGAAAACCAACCTGAGCAAAACAATCCAGGCAATGTCCAGGGGAATCCAGATCCCCAGGATGTCAATATCAATGCGACGCTTTCAAAAATAAAAAATAAGATCATCATTATGAGTGGTAAGGGTGGCGTCGGAAAATCTAGTTTTGCCGCCAACCTTTCCGTGTCTTTGGCCCGTAAAGGCTTTCCAACTGGGTTGCTCGACGTGGATTTGCACGGCCCCAGCATTGCCGGTATTTTGGGAATCAAAGGGCTTTTGGATGTTCATGAGAATCAGAAAGTAATCCCCAAACCCGTGGAAGAACATCTGAAAGTGGTTTCCATGCAATCACTGATGAAGGATCCGGATCAGGCGGTAATCTGGCGGGGCCCGGCAAAAACAGGGATCATCAAACAGTTTATCGCCGATGTGCAATGGGAGGCCTTGGACTTTTTAGTCGTTGATTCACCGCCGGGAACAGGTGACGAACCCTTAAGTGTTGCCCAGACCATTCCTGGGGCCAAGGCCCTGATTGTCACCACCCCTCAGGAAGTGGCCTTGGCCGATGTCCGAAAATCCATCAATTTTTGTCGAACGGTCAATCTTGAGATTCTGGGGCTGGTGGAAAACATGGGGCCGTTTGCCTGCCCGTGTTGTGGGAAGACCATTGAACTGTTTAAAAGCCAAGGCGGGAGATTGACGGCCGAGAACATGGGATTGACCTTTTTAGGATCATTGCCCTTTGACCCTCAGGTCGTAAAGATGTGTGATGAAGGCACCCCCATTGCCACCCACGCCACCGACACACCATTTGTCCAGGCGCTGGACAATGTGGTTCAGGCCATTATCGGCCGGTTATAGTTATGGCGTTGCAGGTCCTGGCGCTGGAAGCGCGCTTGCGCGCATGCCGCAACGTGCGCACCATCGGTGTGCGGCCCAACTTTACGGACTACAATCCAGAAGAAGTGGCGCTGATCCGACGTGCGGAAAAAATTTATTATCCCACGGCGTTTTATGCAGACCTGTTCGATGCCATGGGAAAGGTGACCTTTCCCAGTTATCACACATATAAATGCGTTCAAGATAAGATCAAACAAAGTGCGCTGTTTCAGTTGGTCGGATTGCCCCATCCCAAAACGCGTGTATTTTACGGCAAACGCCAGCAATTGAAAATCAAACGGCATTTCCAATATCCGTTTATCGCCAAAGAGCCGCGTGGGTCTGCCATGGGGCGAGGGGTTTTTCTGATCGAAAACGATGCCGACCTTGAACATTACACCCAGGGTCGGCATGTCTGCTACATTCAGCAATACCTGACTATTGACCGTGATATCCGGGCCGTGGTGATCGGCAGTCAGGTGGCCCATGCCTATTGGCGGATTGCCAAAAAAGGAGAATTCCGCACCAATGTGGCCAGAGGTGGGCGCATCAGTCTGGAACCGATACCAAAGACGGCCATGGCCCTTGCCATTCACGCAGCCAAAACCTGCGGGTGGGATGATGTGGGGCTGGATATCTGTTATTTTGATGGACAATACATGATCCTGGAGGCCAATATGAAGTATGGTCGTGAAGGATTCAGGGCCGCCGGGATTGATTATTACGCCATGATGGAGCGAATGATTGATGAAGGATATATTTGAAGACTTCAAAACCCCGCCTATCCTGGACCATCTCAAATCAACATTAGATCATCGCGAACGGACAATCTTTTCTCCCACGGCAACATTAAGTGAAACCGGCCGACGCCGACACCCCATTAATGATGCCGCTGCCGGTTATCGTCAGGCATTTTCTCTGGATGCGGATCGAATCCTGCACGCCAGTGCTTATGCGCGCTATATCGATAAAACGCAAGTTTTCTACCTGATTCCAAACGATCATATTACCCATCGGGTGCTGCATGTCCAGCTGGTTTCCAAAATCGCACGCACCATTGGCCGTTTCTTGAAACTGAATGAAGATCTGATCGAGGCCGTTGCCCTGGGCCATGATATCGGTCACACCCCCTTTGGCCATGAAGGCGAAACGTATTTATCCGAATTATGTTTCAAGGCCGGCATTGGGTATTTCTTGCATAATGTACAGAGTATTCAATTTCTCGATCGGGTTGAGCGCAAAGGACAGGGATGGAACCTATGCTTGCAGACCTTGGATGGTATCCTGTGTCATGACGGTGAAATCCATAATCGGCTGTTAACACCCAATCATAATAAGGATTTTAATACCTTTGACGCTGAGATCACGGCCAAGAAGAACGATCCTAAAACACCGCTTATTCCCATGACTACCGAGGGGTGTGTGGTACGCATGGCGGACACCATTGCCTATATCGGCCGGGACCTGGAAGATGCCATTCGTCTGAATATTCTTCGGCGTAGCGATATTCCGCGATCCATTGTCCGTATTTTGGGCAATACCAACGGAACCATTGTTTACCGTTTGGTTACCGATATCATCCAGACCAGTCAGAAAACGCAACATGTAGCTTTTAGTCCTGAAATATCCGATGCGCTCAAAGCGCTTAAGGCATTCAATCTCGAGCGGATTTACCAGAATCCAAAGAGCAAAATTCATTCTGCTACCATTAAATCGCTTTTTGCCAAACTTTTCGAGACATGTTTGGATGATCTGGAAAAGGACAACCGCGACGCGGGAATTTTTTCCGGCTTTTTGGCTGACATGTCGGATTCATACTTGGCCCAACACAGCTATGCGGAAATCGTCAGGGATTATGTTGCAGGAATGACCGATCGATACTTCCTGCACCAATTCCCTGAGCATCTTCGCCCCCAGGTGCAATCCTAATATGGTACCCAACCATTCTAAACCACCGTCTCGTCAAGGACGTGTTCGTCAACCGACGGATTTTTGTGAGCGCATCTATCGCCAGCGTGTCGGGGTCGTCGGTCTAGATAACTTTCATGTTATATCTCAAGAGACCGACTTGATGATTCAGGCCGATAAACGATTTGAACGGGAGGCCCATGAACAGGTGCAGGCCTGCCGGGCCCATATAGAAGGGTATATCAAGCGTTATCCGGCTTTTGCGAGTACACTGCAGCCTTGGTTCAACGCGGATTTTGCACCGCCCGTGGTTCGGCAGATGGTACAGGCTGGACAGGCGGCCGGCGTAGGGCCCATGGCCGCCGTGGCCGGGGCGATCGCCGAAACTGTTGCCCGCCACCTGTTAAGCCGATGCAAACAGGTGGTCGTTGAGAACGGCGGTGATATTTTTCTTAAAACGGAAGATGCGGTTGTGGTCGGTCTGTTTGCCGGGGATTCTCCACTGAGCATGAAATTTGGAATTAAATTGCCCCCTGCGGCAGATGGGGTGGGGATATGCACCTCATCGGGCACGGTGGGCCATAGCCTGTCCGCAGGATCGGCGGATGCGGTATGTGTGATTTCTCCATCATGCGCGCTGGCCGATGCAAGTGCCACTGCTATCGGTAATCGGATTCAGTCTTCAACGGATATCAAAAATGCCATCCATTTTGGGAAATCCATACCCGGGATAAGCGGTATTGTCGTTGTTCGAAAGCGCGAAATAGGTGCCTGGGGGAGCGTTGAACTGGTTCCCGGCAAGCGAAAAAAAGGTTGAGTTTTACAGTGGAAAAGGATAAAGATGCTTGATAATCAAAGGGTTTTTTACGATATGGAATAACATTCGGACCGATGGTCCACGCTAGTCGGTGCGACATTTGCTGGATAACCCAAAACCAACGCGAACCAGGGAGGAAGAGGTACGTACATGAAAAAGGTGAAAATCGCCTTCTGGATTATCATTTTCGGCTTTGTCGGGCTGGTTATCTTTCAAAACAAAGGGTTTTTCATGTCGAAAAGCCAGATGATTTTGAATCTTGGCTTTTTCTACTATGAAACACCATTTTTGGCCAACGCGATTTTTTTCGTGGCGTTTTTTCTCATTGGTATCTTGATTTCCTATTTCCTTAGTCTGTTCAAGCAATTCAAAGATGCGAAAACCATCAAAGCGCTTAGGGCAAAAGAGGCTAGCCTGGTTGATGCGGTTTCCTCTTTAGAGAAACAGCTATCCGCCCAGCAAGCCGCGGCTACTGAGGAAATCGCCCGGCCGGTTGTTGAGGAACAACCCCCACAAACGGCCGTCGAGACCTAAATTACAGCCAATTGAATCGTCGGCCACGGCGAAAATGGAAAAAAGATATCCTGTCACCTGCCTTCCCATCGGGGGAGGCGCCCTGATCATCCGTCAATGCACTATTTTTCAAGCATCAAAACTTTTTCCTGATTGATGACCTCTGTAAAAACGACTCCAATGCTTCAACAATACCTCTCCATTAAGGAGCGGTATCCTGACGTGCTTTTGTTTTATCGCATGGGCGATTTCTATGAAATGTTTTTCGAAGACGCACAGGTCGCGTCCCGGGTGCTTGAAATCACCCTGACCTCGCGCAATAAAAACCAAGAATCGCCTGTCCCCATGTGCGGTGTGCCCTACCGCGCAGCCCAAGGCTACATTTCTCGGCTGATTGACAATGGTTACAAAGTGGCCATTTGCGATCAGGTCGAAGATCCCAAAGCCGCTAAAGGACTGGTCAAAAGGGAAGTGGTGCGGGTGGTGACGCCGGGTATGATCATTGAAGATGAACTGCTTGATGCCAAAGCCAACAATTTTATTTTGGCGGTGGCCTGTCACAACCAGTTGGTGGGGATTGCCAGCCTGGATATTTCTACCGGCATGTTTCGTTTGACTGAAACGGAGGACGCTCCGGCCGTCATTGATGAGATCATGCGCTTGGCCCCAAGAGAAGTTTTGATCGCGGAAAATCTTAAGGCGGATGATACGTTTTCTGCCCTTTTTGACAGCTTGACCGGTTTTGCGATTACCTCGTTGGATACTAAGGTTTTTGAATTTGCGCGGAGCCGCCAACGGCTGCTGGATCAGTTTGACATTTTGTCTCTCGACGGTTTTGGGTGTGAAACCCTGAAAGCCGCGGTCAGCGCCGCCGGGGCACTGATCTATTATGTGAGTGAAACCCAGCGGCAGAAGATCGAACACCTGGATGGAATGCAAACGTATTCTTTGGGGCAATTTCTAATTGTTGACGATCAGAGCCGTCGCAACCTGGAATTGTCGGCAAACATACGCTTGGGCAATCGTCAGGGAACCTTATTGTCGATTTTGGACCAGAGTGTCACGGCAATGGGCGGACGACTTTTAGGCGACTGGTTGCGCTATCCCTTGCTTGAACCAGACCCGATCGAGGGGCGCTACAATGCTGTTGCCGAGGCCGTGGAAAAGATCCAAATTCGCAAGGATCTGCGAAACTGTCTGAAGTCGGTACAGGATATTGAACGCCTGGGCAGCAAAATTGCCATGGGGCATGCCAATGCGCGGGATCTCACATCCCTGAAAAAATCGATCGCGACAATACCCGAGCTTTTGGGCATTCTTGACGGCTTTTTGACAGCGCTGTACCGTTACGGTCAATCGACAACCCCATTAACTGAACTGGCCGAGAACATTCATCGTGCGATTCGCGAGGATGCGCCACCGGTGATCAGCGATGGTGGAATGATTTGCGAAGGATTTGATGACGAACTAGATGAATTGATCAGAATCAGTCGTGATGGCAAGGGATGGCTTGCCGAGCTTGAAACCAAAGAACGCGAGGCGACAGGCATCAACACCCTCAAGGTGCGTTTCAACAAAGTTTTTGGATATTACATCGAGGTGCCGCGCAGCCAAAGCAAATCCGTTCCTGATCATTATGTGCGCAAGCAAACCCTGGTCAATGCGGAGCGCTATATTACCGACGACCTTAAACATTTTGAATCCAGGGTGCTCAACGCGCAGGAACAGCGCGCCAGTCTTGAATTAAAAATTTTTAGCGCCATTGTTGGTGAGGTTAAAGCACATCACAACGACATTTTGTCCCTGGCCCGGTTCATTGCCCAGGTGGATTGCCTGAGCACATTCGCTGATGTGGCGCAGACCAATGGCTATTGCCGGCCGACATTGAATACTGAGGGCGTGCTGGATATCCGCGACGGTCGTCACCCGGTGGTGGAAAAGCTGATCACCGCCGAACGATTTGTGCCTAATTCGATCCGATTGGACAACCAGGACGATCAGGTGATCATCATTACCGGGCCGAACATGGCCGGCAAATCAACCGTTTTGCGCCAAGTGGCGCTCATGACCATTATGGCGCAGATGGGCTGTTTTGTGCCTGCCAAGAAGGCTGAGATTGCCATCACCGACCGTATTTTTACCCGCGTTGGCGCCTTGGACAACCTGTCTGCCGGGCAAAGTACGTTTATGGTGGAAATGCAGGAAACGGCAAATATCCTCAACAATGCGACGGCCAACAGCCTGGTTATCATGGATGAAATCGGGCGCGGAACGTCTACCTATGATGGCCTAAGTATTGCCTGGGCCGTGGCCGAACACCTGCACAATTTAAACGGCATGGGCACGCGAACCCTGTTTGCCACGCACTATCATGAGTTGACCGAGTTAGAACAACAACTCGAACGGGTGAAAAATTACAACATTGCGGTCAAGGAGTGGAACGACACGATCATCTTTCTCAGGAAATTGGTTGAAGGCGGCACCAATAGAAGCTATGGAATTCAAGTTGCCCGACTGGCCGGCATACCGGAGCCAGTGATTAAACGATCCAAAGCCATTTTAGCCCAAATCGAGGACGGATCGCATCCCAAGGCCGTTGAAAAAAAGAAAGTAAAGGACCGATCCAAAAAAAAAGACGGCCATGTGCAGTTGGCCTTGTTTAGCCCCATGGAACGAAAATTGGTAGAGACATTGCAGATGTTGGATTTGAGTCGCATGACGCCCATGGAGGCCATGAATTTATTGAATGAATTGCAAAATAAGGCACAAACGGTCGTTTACTGAAACGTTCATGGTTATGATGCATCCAGCGCGAACAGCCCGGCGGTGCGTTGCCGCCCTATGTTTAATGGTGTTATTTATTCTGGCCGGCACGGTTGTTGTCCAGCCCGCTTATGCCGTAACACCTAAAAAACAGTATTTAATAGCTGACAAGGCCTATGCTGCGCTTAAAAAAAATCCACGCCACCAAAAATACCGCGACAAATGGATGGCCTGTATCGAAAAGTACGAGCGCGTTTACCAGCTGAATCCATCCGGACCCTGGGCCGCGGCAGGGCTTTACCAATCGGGCATTTTGTATCTAAAGCTGCACAGACATTCCGGCGTCGCCAAAGATCGCCAGGCGGCGGTCGATGCCTTTGGGAAGGTGATCCAGACGTTTCCCAAAAGCCGGTATACGTCTAAATCCAAAACCCAGCTGAAGCGCTTGGGCCAAAAAATCCCACCACCACGCAGCGCGGTTGCCGACGCTCATCTGAAAAAAGGGCACGCCGCTTATCAACGACTGCTGGACAGCAAGCGAAAACAAAAATATCGCGATCAATGGGAAGCGTGTATCAGGCATTTCAAAAAAGCTTATCAGACCGACAAGACCGGACCTGCGGCTGCCGAATCACTCTACATGAGCGGTTTGCTCTACAAAGGACTGGCCGGAAAGTCGCGACGGGAGTCGGATACGGCGTCTGCCGAGGATTTTTTTCAGCAGGTGATACAGGCGTTTCCCAAAAGCCGCTGGGCTGAAAAAGCCCGGAGCGAATCGGGCCAGCACGGTCAATCTAAAATGGTTCGATCAAAAACCGCTGATGATCCTCTGGCCGGTCTGGTCAAGCAAAACCAAGCGAAAAAGCGTGCCACCGTAAAAAAGAAATCGACCCCAAAAAATGGGATGGTTACCATTGATGGACTGCGTTTTTGGTCCACCCCAAGCTATACACGTATCGTTATTGATGCGGATCAAGAAACCAGTTTTTCTCACCGCCTACTTAAAAAGGACCCTTCCCTGAAAAAGCCCCAGCGCCTTTATATTGACATGCAAAAAAGTCGTTTGGGTGCTGATATTCAGCGTGTCATCCCCATTAATGATGATCTGTTACGTGATGCCAGGGCAGGGCAGTACACCGGTGATACAGTCAGGATCGTGATTGATATCAAATCGTTTAAGCACTACAAAATTTTTTCATTGAAAAACCCGTTTCGTGTTGTTTTGGATGTGTGGGGCCAAGATGCGGACACGCCGGCGACCAGTGATCCCATCGGACAGTCCACCGCTAAGCTTTCACCGGGCGCCATTGCCCGCCAACTGGCACTGGGCGTCAGCCGTATCGTTATTGATCCGGGCCACGGGGGCAAGGATTATGGCGCACCAGGGTATTTAAAAGGGGTTCATGAAAAACATGTTGTTTTGCAAATTGCCAAACGCCTGGCCCGCAAAGTTGAGCGTGAACTCAAATGTGACGCCGTGCTGACCCGCACCACCGATCGGTACCTGACCCTTGAAGAACGAACGGCGATTGCCAATACACAAAATGCCGATCTGTTTGTCTCCATCCACACCAATGCGGTAAGACATACAAGGGCCCATGGCATTGAAACGTTCTTCTTGAACCTGGCCACCGATGATGACGCGATTTTGGTTGCCGCTCGGGAGAATGCCACCTCGGCCAAAAATATCAGCGATTTGGAATCCATCCTCAACGATTTGATGCAAAATGCAAAAATAAATGAATCCAGCCGATTGGCGGCAATGGTACAGACAGAAATGTGCTATCACCTGAAAAAGAAGTATAGCCATATTCGCAGCAAGGGTGTAAAAAAAGCACCATTTTATGTGCTATTGGGCGCGCAAATGCCGGCCATTTTGGTGGAGACATCATTTATCTCCAATCCGCGCGAGTGCAAGCGACTGACCAATGCAACGTATCAGGAGGCGCTGTGCGACGGCATTGTTCGTGGAATCAAAAAATATATCAAAGAAACCGGTCCGACGGCACTGATTTACCCCGACCGTCGCGCCGGATAAAAAAGGATAACGGATTGCCGCCATTTTTTGCTGCATCCAAATGTTGATGAACGCATACTTTTTTCATTTAAGGAGGAGGAAACCATGGCTTATGAAAACATTATCTTTGAAGTGGCAGAGGGCATAGCCACCATCACCTTTAACCGTCCCAAAGCACTCAATGCGCTCAACGGGGACCTTTTGGATGAAATGGCCGATGCCCTGGACAAAATTGAGGAAGACGAGGATATCCGGGTGCTGGTGCTTACCGGATCCGGAGACAAGTCCTTTGTTGCCGGTGCGGACATTACCGAGCTTGCCACCTTCAATCCCCTGCAGGCCAAACTGTTTGCCCGCAAAGGGCTGCAGACCATCGGCCGACTGCAAAACCTGTTCATTCCGGTGATTGCCGCGGTAAATGGATTTGCTCTGGGCGGTGGCAGTGAGATGGCCCTGGCCTCGGATTTTATCTATGCTTCGGAAAATGCCAGCTTTGGCCTTCCGGAAATCAAGCTGGGGATCATTCCCGGTTTTGGCGGGACCCAGCGGTTGCCACGCTTGATCGGTGCCAGCATGGCCAAAGAGATGATTTACACCGGCAAACTGATTACCGCTGCCGAAGCTGAAAAAATCGGAATGATCAACCGCGTATTGGCACCGGATGCCTTGATGGATGAGACCATGAAAACAGCGCGTGAAATCGCCGCCAAGGGAAAAGTTTCCTTAAGGGCCGCCAAACAGGCCATTAACAGCGGGTTGAACGTTGATATTAATACCGGTTGCCAGATCGAAACCGATTCCTTTGCCATTTGCATGGCCAGTGTTGATGGCAAAGAGGGAACCCGGGCGTTTATCGAAAAGCGCAAAGCCGATTTTAAAGGCACACTGAAAGATTGATGAACTCGTAAAAAGTCGCCGTTCGGACGGAGTCGTAAAAGATTCGTTCGCGATGGCAGTTGTGGCTGACGGCAACTTAGAACCAAAGATAAAGTACAACCAACCATGGTCGAAAATTTTGTTGGTTTCAGGTCCTAAGTAATGCATATAGGCAAAGTAAAGGGCCGTAGGGGGATCTCCTTGCGGCCTTTTATTGTCGTCTATCATCAGT
>Ga0272444_10004053_pt1 | contig 13024 bp, 12 predicted proteins | sample SSMForm13_FD_201033 | JGI IMG/M metagenome (GOLD analysis project Ga0272444, IMG submission 201033) | Marine sediment archaeal communities from Little Sippewissett salt marsh, Falmouth, MA, United States - SSM-Form-13 | ecosystem: Environmental > Aquatic > Marine > Wetlands > Sediment ...
CCCATTTTCTTTCCAATATTTATTAGATGGATAACGTTCAGTCAATATTCCCTTTGATGGGTGGAGGCTGGTCAAGGTACATATGCTGCGGATCGGTATATACGGGGATGACCCGCGAAGCCTTGTGGAAGATGTTGCTCATCGTGCCTTCGAGCTTGTTCTTCTTCCTACTGGTACCCCTCGCTTCATGGATCGTCGGCAGGCGGATAGATGCCTTACTAGGGCTGCCAACCCTTGAGCTAGGCGAAGGGGGAATGGTCGTCGCGGCGTTTTTATTTCTATTCGGTGCTTACTACGTCCTAGGGTCTATACGGGTTCTCTTCGTCGAAGGAGGCGGGATCCCCCTCGGGGACGTGCTGCCCGCCAACCAGTCAACGGAGCTGGTGACGGGAGGCGTCTACGGTTCCACACGGAACCCCATGCTGTTCGGTTATCTACTATGCTTGGCCGCCCAGGGAGTCGCGTTTAACTCGGTGACCATGGCTTTCCTGATCCCCACCATCTTCATCGGTCTCTGGAGCCTGTGGCTGAAGAACAGTGAGGAGCCTAGACTGGAGGCCCGCTTCGGTGAAGCCTACATCGAGTACAGGAGGATGACGCCGTTTCTTATACCGAGACCCCTGCGAAATACAAAGTCGAGGGAGCATATAGACTCTCCAAACCCGTAGACTTATTCAACTACACACCAATGATCGGGGTGCAACGCAATGGACCACTCCATAATCGTCGAAGGGCTCACCAAGAGGTACGGCGATAAGCTGGCGCTTGACGGCGTCAGCTTTATGGTCGAACGAGGCGAGGTTTTTGGTTACCTAGGCCCCAACGGAGCAGGCAAGTCCACGACCATAAACATTCTCTCTGGGCTCATCGAGCCAACAGGCGGCACGGCCGTAATAGATGGACACGACGTTGGACGCGAACGAGTCGAGATCAAGAAGAAGATAGGGGTGGTCCCCGAGACCTCCAACCTGTACGACGAGCTTACCTTGCAGGAGAACCTGGTATTCGTCTCGAAGCTCTACCACGTCCCGAGGCACCTCAGAGAGCAACGTATAGCCAGGCTCCTAGACTCTTTCGACTTGGGAGATTACAAAGCTAGGCGGTTCCGCGGGCTCTCCAAGGGATTGAAACGGCGAACCGTCTTGGCCGCCGCGCTGGTCCATGAGCCGGACATACTCTTCTTGGATGAGCCTACCTCCGGGCTGGACGTGGTGAGCGCGCGGACGCTGCGGCGCATGATCAAGGAGTTCAAGGAAAGGGAGATCACGGTCTTCCTAACCACCCACTACATAGAGGAGGCCGGCCTCCTCTGCGACCGCATAGCCATCCTCGTCCAAGGCAAGATAATAAAGACCGACACTCCCCGCGCTCTGGAGGCCGCCGCCCAGGAGACGCCTGTGCTGGACGTAAGGGTCGACAACCGGGGGCTTCTGTCAGAGAAGGCTCTGAGCGGGATCCCCGCGGAAGACATCAGGGTCACCGGGGACAGGGTCAGGATATACACCCGGGACATATCGGCCGCGATAAACGCGTTGTCCCGCCTATCCGAGGAGACGGGTTTCCATATAACGGAGGTAAACACGTTGAAGCCCAGCCTGGAGGACGCGTTCATCAAGGTCACGGGGCTCTCCGCCGACCAGATGAAGACCGAGAAGGAGGGGAAACGTTGAGCCTCGCGGAGGAGCTCGAGGGAGTCGCCGCAATCGTGGAGAAGGACCTGAAGGCGTACTACTTCAAGCCGCCTAACATAAGCTGGGGCATACTCTTCCCGGTGGTGCTGGCGCTGGCTTTCAGCCTCAGGAACCCTGAAGGGCTATCGGAGCTTGCCCCCGGCCTCGTCGCCATGGCGGCGCTCTTCGGGACCACGAGCATGGAGGCCATTGTGATCACGTTCGAGAAACGGGTGGGTGCCTTCGAGAGGCTGCTCTTGGCCCCGGTGAGCCACGCATCGATAATGTTGGGCAAGATACTTGGAGGCGCCGTGTTCGGCTTGGTGATCTCGACGGTCATGACGGTCCTCACCACGGTCTTCCTCGGCGCCCAGATAACTGACCTTCTCGGGTTCACGGCGGCGCTCCTGCTCACCGTGGTAGCCCACTCTGCCCTCGGTGCGCTGGTAGCCGTATCAGTCAAAGAGGTTTTCGAGGCCCAGACCCTGAGCAACTATTTCCGGTTCCCCATGATATTCCTCTGCGGCGTATTCATACCCTTGCGGAGGATGCCCCAGGCCCTCCAGATAGTCGCCCGCCTGCTGCCTTTGACTTACTCCGTCGACGCCTTCAGGGCGGTGATGGGCGGAGCCGGGCCCGGTCTAATACTCGACTTGGCTGTCCTTGTCGTCTACTGTTCCGCGCTGGTCTCCGGGTCCGTTATTCTCTTGAAGAGGAGCCTGTGAACGCTCCCTTGTTTAGCTGCTCCGCGTGTAAGCAATCACTGTTCGGTGTCTCGCTCACGCTTCCCGGGTTTCCCACCCATCATATCGATGAATGTTATTATCAGCAGGATTCCGAGGCGTTCACCGAAGGTCACAGAACAGCATCCACGCCGTAGCCTATAAACTCCAAAGGAGTTCCTGGGTTTCATTTTTCCTCTAGCTCTCACCGGCCGGGTAATCTACTCCAGTTGTCTGAGGTAATCCCTGCTAGACACCACGTGGCCGTACATCAGGGGCCACCCGTGGCTCAACAGGAACCTCTTCTGATCCTGTTTAACGGGGTCGTCCATGGACTCTACGAGGTCCGAGAGAATGATGGTGAAGCATCCTCTCCCCCATCCGTCGACGATTGTCGCGTTCACGCACCCATCCGCGTAGAAACCCGCAACAAGGTATGTGCCGGAGTCTAGGGCTTCCATCAGCCGGGGGTTGGTGAATGCAGAGTAGCTGTTCTTCACGACTACCCGGTCTTCGGGCTTCACCTCTATCCCTGGCTGGAACTTCGCGTACTCCTCCGCGTGCTCGGTGACGTAGAAGGTGGCTTGAGGGTTCTCGCGGTATAGCCTGTTGATGTTGTCCGGCAGGTTTTCCTCCGTCCAGGTGACCGGCTTGATCCAGATGACCCTGCCCCCCATGGCCCGGTGCCGTTCAGCGAACTCGTTCAGCCTCGGGATCGTCTCTCTAACCCTGCCGAAGTGTATGTTCCACTCGGGGCGCTCGTACTCTCTGCCGCAGCACCCTTTAACCGGGTCGACGACCACGAGGGGGTGAGGCTCAGCGTATACCTTGTTCATATCGGTTAGTCGGTTCAAGTGAGAGCTTAAATCCTTTAGGCATCCGCCAGGGGAAAGGCTGTGACTTCACCAAAGCGGGATGCATGGAATACACGACGACCGTTGTTTAACGTTTTAGAACGCTTGTTCAAATACGTAGGATGATATACGCGTTTTCTTCATTTTTACCTGAAACCAGTAACGAGGAATATGCATGAATGGAATTAGACGAATCCCGAGGCCATCAAGGAGGAGCATAATCACCGCCGCGGCGGTCGTCGCGCTAGTCTTCTCGTCCTACATGGTTGGAAGAAATTACATACCCGGCGGCGATCCCATGAACCCGTCAGGGCTCAGCTACATGCGTTCATCCGGAGGCGAGACGGTTATGCTCACGTCGGGCGCGAGCGACGCCGTCGCGGCCGCGGCGGCCGCCGAGGCGGTTTCCGTGGCGGCGGACTCCGCAAAGGCCGCGTCCGCGAGCCCGTTGACGGTCTTGTTCGGCGTGGGCTCCAACGGCGAGGCCGAGTACGACGTGGGGACCGTCGAGCTCTACGCGGAGAGGCTGGTGGTGTTCACGGCGCGGCTTGAGCTGGAGGTCGAGGACGTGGAGGCGACGGTAGACGCGGTGAGGCTGCTGGCCGAGAGCCACGGCGGCTTCGTCTCCACCGTGAACACCAGAAACGAGAGGGGCTCCATCACCATCCGGGTCCCCCAGAGACGGTTCCACGACGCCGTCGAGGAGATAGAGGAACTCGGCGAGGTGCTGAGCCGTAACCTGCAGGGCGAGGACGTCACCGAGGAGTACGTGGACCTCCAGGCCGAGCTCACCAACATGGAGCGACAGGAGCAGAGGCTCCTCGACATCATGGAGATGGGCTCCACCGTGGAGTCGGTGCTCAAGGTGGAGCATGAGCTTGAGCGGGTCAGGGGCCGCATCGAGAGCCTCCAGGGCAGGATCAACTACCTGGATAGCCGGGTGGAGCTAGCCACCATAACCGTGAACCTGAATCTGGAACCCGAGGAGGAGCCCGAGGTGCATCTCGCGTGGTTCCCGGAGATGGACTGGGGCGAACCGGTGAGGGCCGGGCTCTCAGTCCTCTTCACCGTGACCCAGGGCATGATCACCATGGTGATAGTGCTGGGCCCCTTCGCCGCCGTCGGTTACGGCGGCTTCAGGACGTACAGGTACTTCAGGAGCCGGAGGACGGCGGAAATCGAGACAGTGGCTTAACCCCGGATGGAGGCACGTGGCGACACCAGATTCCAATTTTTTCACGGCTTGAACCTTCACTGATATGCCTGAGAACCCTTCAGCACCGCATCTTTATCCGATGATCAGTTTCTGATCAGGTTTTTACGGATCATATATTGGCGTTGATCACCCCTGATCATGTATCAGAGCAGGCATGCAGCGAGACGATGACACCCCAAGCCCGTCCTGGAGACGGGGGCTTGTCGCCGACCTGGTGATCCACCTAGTGCTTGAGGTCACCGTTGTCAGCGGCATCGACCACCTGCTTAGGAACACGGCTGCCAGCCTCGTCATCGGCATACTGCTCGTGGAAGGCGCCCAGCATCTACTGAATAGCGGGGGATAGTTGACTCTCGTCTCAGCTCCGCTTGAGCTCTTCCCTGCATAGCCCAACGAAGCCACTGGTCCTGCCGAGGAGGGCGCTCCTCGCCTCGTCATCGAGCCCTTCTAGTGCCCCCTGTTTGAGCCCGTCGAGGCCGAGGGTGCCCACCACCCTTATCCCCCGTTCCCTCAGCGTCTCCTCTAGGTCGGTCAGGGTGGTCCCTATCTTGTTTTCGTAGGTGCAGAAAAGCGCCGCCGCGTCGGCCTCCGCGTCCCTCACGAACCGCCTGATCATGGACTTGGGCTTCTGGAACCCCGTGGGGGTCCCGACGACGACCAGCCTGCATGCGGAGGCCCTGCTCAGCGCTGCGGCGTATAGCGCCTTCTCCCTGTCCCTTTCCTCCTTGGTTCCCCGGCCCTTCTTCTCCAATAGGTTCACGGGGAGGGCCTCGCAGCCCAGCCCCTCAGCTATGTGCTCGGCTACGGCCTTCGTGTTACCGGATTTAGAGTAGTAGACGACGACGGACGCCATTTTAATTATGCCCTCCTCACCCGTGTCTTCCTCTGTACTTAGGTTGAAAAAAGGGAGTTGTTATGGCTCCGGTATCGCCAAGTCCTTGGCGCCCTGCTCCGAGAGCCTGCCCTCAGGGTAGTGCTTCTCGACGAGGCCCCTGATGATCTCGGCGTACTTCACCTTCTCCCTGGCCAAGAACGAGAGCTTCCCCGGGTCCACCCACGGCTTGTACGCCACCCCCGACGAGACCTCCGGCTCCAGCTTGTAGTAGCAGGGGCTGGCTATCCGGGTTATCTCGGGGGTCTCCCAGAACCTGTTCCCGCCGCCGAAGGACTCGAAGAAGTAGACGTAGATGTCCATGGGTATCTCGGTGGCCTGCCTGATGGAGGCCAGCATGGGCAGCGTCAGGTCGCCAACGGGGTTGAAGGTGTCGGCTCCGATGAGTTCCATGACCTTGGCGCCGCCAGGGTTCCCGTGGCCGGTCCACACCGAGACCTTGACCTTTATGTCCTTGGGCAGCTCCCCCGCCTTCTTGAGCTGGGTGATTATCCACATGAGGCCCTCGTCGGTGACCATGAAGCCCCTGATGCCCAGGTCGTAGCACCTCATGACGTCGGAGAGGAAGTAGTTGATCTGGTCGCAGCCCCTGTGCCTGAACCCACACCTCTTACCCTCCTCAGTGGCTACGCCCCTCCCGTTGTCCCAGGCGGGCCTGGGGCCGGGGACGACGGTGACCTCCATCTCGTCGTCGGCGGCCAGCTCCGCGAACCTCCTTATCTCCTGGTCGTCCAGCAGGGTGGAGCCCATGCACATGCTCACGAGTTTGTGCACCGGCACGTCCCGCTTCTTCCTCTCGTCTATCAGGGCCTCTAGGACCTCGGGCCTCTCGACGCCGGATATCTCTATCCTGTAGTTACAATCGTCCGGGAACGTTTTGTCGGAGGTCGGGAGGCTGTACAGGTCCCTGCCCGGGATGCCTATCTTCTCCAGCGCCCTCCTCATGTCTTCACTCATTGTGTTTCCCTCAGGAAATACAGGTCACGGAGACTTTATATTACCTTTACATTTTTCAGGAGTTGAAGGGTGGCCGGGAGTGAACCCTAGCTACCGACCCGTACCATCAATTTACTGATCTAGTTTTACAGAGAATAACAGCTTAATAACCATCCATCGTTCTGGCCTCCATGAAAAACAAGGTTTTACTGGCAGCCATAGCGCTCATCGCCGTCATAGCGGCGGGAAGACTGTTGACGGCGCCGAGGCAGCAAGCCGAGACGCCCGCGGCCGAGGAGCCCGCCTCCGAGGCGGGCGCCGAGGAATACGAGGAGATCAACGCCGAGATCATGGAGCTCATAGCCGAACTGGAGCAGGGGGCCTTCAACGCCACAGAGCCTGGGGACGAGCTGTCCATCGAGGTCTTCGAGATCGACCCCGAGAACGAGGGACTGGGGGACATCTACTGATGAGGAAGATTGCAGCACTCCTGTTGGTGGCGTCCCTGTTAGCCCCGGGGATGGCGGCGGCCCTCGACTACCCTGTCCTCGACAACCAGGTCGAGACCCGGCGGAGGCACCTCACCTGGCTCCTATCACTGCAGGAGACCAGCATGGAGGCCGTCCGTGACTACATCGACGAGATCAGCGACGGGGAGGGGTCGGCCCGCCTGGATGCCATACTGGACGAGTACAGGGAGGCGGTAGCCGACATAGAGTCCTACGACACCCACGTCGGCCTCAACAACTACATACGGAGCCTCAGGGACGTCACCACGAGCTTCAGGGAGGAGACACGGGAACGCATGAGCCAGCACGACGGCAGACCCGTCGTGCTCCTCGTGAGGATCGCCGAGAGGATCGACGAAGACTCCGAGCGGCTCGAGGGGCTCAGGGACGAGTACTGGGAGTCCAAGAACAGGAACACGCTGGCCAACTTCGACATACGCGTGGAGCGCGCCCAGCACGTGCTCGACCTGCTTGAGGAGAGAGGCTACGACGTCTCGGAGGCCCAGGCTAAGCTGGACGAGATCGCCGCACTCAGGGACGAGCTGGAGGCGGCCCTCGGCGACCATGACAACGCCGAGATACTGAGGGTCTCGCTGGAGGCACTGGAGCTGTCGAGGCAGCTGGCGGACCACGTACGTGACCTGCAGGTGCAGGTCCCGGGTAAGAGGGTGCTTCAGCACTGGGTCAACGTCGGGGAGCGGGTGCTCGACCGCACGGATACCATCATAGACGAGCTTGGCCGCTTGGATCTCGACACCGGGGAGCTGGAGGATATACACGGGGAGGCCGAGGGCCACCTCGCCTTGGCCGTGGATAAGCTTAACGAGGAGGACTACGAGGCCGCGGCAGACGCGCTGCGCGACCTCAAGGACAGCCTCCTGGAGCTTAGAGACGCCTACCTGGATCTGGTGTTCCCTGAGGGGTATCCTGATGAGCTTGAGGACGCCATGGAGACCCTGGGCGAGAGGCTGGAAGAAATGGCCGACAACCTAGAGGAGAGTCTCGAAACCCTCTAACCCTTTTCATCCTATTTCTAAACGCCTAGATACTCGCATTGTTTTCTCTATTCATCCGCCACTATGGGCTTGAACTTTTCCCGCGTGTAGATTCAAGGCACGGATGCAGTGGGTTTCTCGGTTAAACCCTCTTAATCCATAATTTTTATCCCCACATCCCGTTCACGGGATACGTGTGTCCGTGTGCTCGTTGAGAGAATGATTGACACAGGTGAGGCAGGGTGAAAAAGAGATCAATCTTGATTATACTCTTCGTCGGTATAACGCTGTTGGCAATACCAACGATCCTCAGGCTCAACCAGGACGATGGGGTGGAAGAGACGCCTAACCCGTCTAAGGAGACGCCGGAACCGCCAGCGGAGACGCCGGAAGGCATCCTCGTCAACGAGATCCCGGAGGATGCGGACATCCTCTTCGTCTCCATGAGATACGTCTTCAACGATCTGGCTTGTCTGGACGAGAGATACGAGGTGAAAACGAATTTCCTCGGCGACCCCGAGTGCATCAAGAAGATCTACAATGCAGAGTCAGATGTGCTATCGTCTCCGAGGCAGCTATACGCGTACGACGTCGAGACAGGCGGCGTCACCCAGTTGACGAACGTCGACTACGATTTCTCGAGTTCGAAGCCCATAGACTCGACTAGGATAATGGCGATAGGAGCGGGCTCCGACACGGACGGCGACGGGATCATCAGCACTAAGGACGAGATCAACATCTACCTCATAGATCTCGCGGGGGAAGAGATTGAGTGTTTGACCCAGGGGCTGAACCTGACGTCGATAAACAACCCCGACTACTCGAAGGCGAACGAGAAGATCCTTTTCTCGGCGCAGAGAAAGGGGGTGTTCCACAATTTCCTGTTCACGCTTGGTCTCGATAAGACCCTCACACAGGTGACTGATGACGACGGCTACTTTGACTTCGACTGCTCGTGGTCGGAGGACGGCACCAAGATCGTGTTCAGCAGGCTGCCGGATCAGGAGTACCCCTGGGTGATTCCCTCGCAGGTTTGGCTCATGGACGCAGACGGAGCAAACCAAGTGAAGATCACGGACGGCGGACCTAACCCGGACGACGAGGAGCCCCATGGACCATACCCCATCGGAATAGACGCCGACCCCGACCTCAGCCCCGACAACAGCAAGATAGTGTTCTCGCGGCTCAAGACGGGCAAGCAAAACGAGCCGTTCGGAGTCTACGAGCTGGTCATCATTGACTTGGAGACCGCCGAGGAGACGGTTCTAGATTCAAGTTACGCCAACATGATACCCGAGTGGAAGCATCAGGGTATTGTGTTCATCAGGCAGATAGGGTCGTCGACCAGCGCCATGGATAGGAGACAGAGCATGTATGTTTATAGAGACGACGAGTTCAGGGATCTGGAGCCGTACCCGTTCAACGTTTTCCCGATCGGTTCAAACGGGGCCAGCTGGATAGATTGAGCCTACGGGTCTACTCTATTCTAGTAATTCTTCCGTCCGCCGTCGGGTTCACGGGGCTGAACTCCTGGAGGTAGTTGATGACGCTGTCCGCTAGGGTTATCCCCAGGTCGCAGTAGTTCTGTCCCGTGGTCAGTACCCAGTGCCCCGATCCCCCTTCGGCTATGAACGACCCCATGGCGACGGTGTAGGTCTCGGCTGGGTCGAGGGGCTGGTCCCCCACGTAAGCCTCCGTCACCCGCTCGTCCACTGGCAGCGACGGGTCGTATGTGAACCTTATCCCGGCGACCTGCAGCCACCCCCCGTCGGCGTAGTACTCCAGCTCCTGCATGATCTGCTCCCCCGTGAACTCGGCGACGACGAGGGAGTTCTGGAAGGGAAGCAGCTCGTGCACGTCTGCGCGGGTAATGTCTCCCGCCGGGAAGACCCTCTTCCACCGGAAGCCCCCCGAGTTGTGCATGGCTATGTCCGCGGTCTGTGCCTGCCAGAGCATGGCGTCCGCCACCAGGTTCCCCGCGTTGGAGTCCTGTCCCTGGAGGGCTCCCGCCTCCGCGTCTAGGTCCACGAGGGTCACCCCCACGACCTCGTTCATTATGGGGCCGTACTCGTCCACGTAGGGCTGCAGCGTCGCCGAGACGTCGGGGTCGTCGGGTATGTCAGAGGTTATGGGTATGAGCCATCCGCTGTAAGCGGTGACCGCGTCGTTATCCACGGTGATGTCCAGACGCCCCAGCACCAGTCCGTGGTTCCACGCCTGGACTATGATGGTATCGTCGACGTACTCGGGCGAGTCCAGCCTGGTGTGGCTGTGCCCACCAACGATGACGTCGATGCCGTCGGTGCCCTGCGCCAGCGTCACGTCGTTGCCGTATCCATTGTGGGTAAGGGCGATGATGAGGTCCGAGTCGTCGTCGAGCTGCGGCAGCAACGCGTTGGCTACCGTCGTTGAGTACTGGAACTCCAGCCCCTCGACGTTTTGTGGTTGAGCGTCGAACAAGCCTTGGTCGTCGAAGAGCCCCATTATGGCCACTTCTACTCCGCCCACATCCAAGATGATGTACTGCTGGAGGTACTCTGGGCACGTCCCTGACGCGGTTTCTATAACGTTTGCCCCCAGCCACGGGTACTCCGAGGCCGTGCACGCGGTGATCATGGGCTCCTGCCCGAAGTCGAACTCGTGGTTCCCGACGCACATGGCGTCCAGGTCCGCGGCGTTGAGCGCCTCGACGGTGGGTATGCCCTCGTAGTAGTTGGTCAGAATGGTGCCGTAGATGCTGTCCCCCGCGTCTAGGAACAGAACGTTTGACCCTGCTTCCCGCTCCTGGTTCACGAGGTAGGCTATCTTGGGTAGCCCTCCCACCATGCCGTCTTGGGGTTCCTGGCTCAAGGCTCGACCGTGCAGGTCGTTGATGTGGAATATGGTGATGTCCGTGGGTCCCTGCGGCTCCGGCTGCTCTGTCTCCTCTTGCTGATCGTCCAGTTGCTGTGTCAGTTGCTCTAGCTGCTCCTGCAGTCTAGCTATTTCCCGTTGGAGCGTCTCTTGGTCTTGTTCGAGCTGGGTGATCCGTGCCTCTTTCTCCTCCACGGCGTCGTTTAATCCCTGTATCTGCTCCTCGTATTCAGTACAGTCTGCGGTGCCTTGGTCTGTTAACGCGATATATGTTCCTACCCCGATGGCCGCCCCCAGCAGTATGCCGATCATGAAGAGGAGGAGTTTACGGGAGTCAATCATGGCTAATGAATCTCATCTTCTCGTATTTGGTTTTCCCGGTTCAGAGACACAAAACAGGGTCACTAATCAATCATCATGGACAAACTGAGTTGGGCGTTAGACTCGTTGCAGCCGAGGTTGGGGTTGAGCCACGAGCTCCATGGTGTGAGCGCTCTCACTAGACTCTTTTACTGGTTGTCTAATATATCCCCATGGCTACCCGAGAAGAGCTATTGTCCCGGTACCAGACGGAGGTGCGTCCGGGGCTGCTCGACCCTCCCCTGGAGCTCCCCGGCCTTATGAATAACATCGACAAGTACCTCCTCTGGCGCATAGACGTCGAGGAGTCTGGGCTCGAAGGCGAGTTCCCCGAAGTAGAGTCCGATGCCTTCGAGCTCATCGTCGCTGCCTTCGAGAAAGGGGTCAACAACCTGCTGAACGAGATTGTCGGCGTGGACAAGGACGTCCACGCCCTGGAGGAGAAGATCAACGAGTACACGGTCTGGGAGGGGATGGCCGATGAGCACTACGACATGATACTCGGCCTTAGGGCGAGGCTGGACGGCACGTTCACGAATGGGAACAGGGTCATCCAGAACAAGATTGAGTCCATGCTGCTCGCCGTCATCTCCGAGATGAGGGGGGACGGCGAGTCCCCAGAGGCGCTGAACCCCCTGTACCTCCGCTTCAACGACCTGGAGAACTTGGTCTACGACGCGTCCGAGTTCCACCTACTGGAGTTCCTGAAGGCTCAGCTGCAGCCCACCATAGACGAGGGCTATAAGGTCTTCGAGGAAGTCGTCCAAGAAGCCCTCGACAAGATTGTAAGGGAGCGCATGGAGACGGGGGACGTGGACCGCGCCGTGGAGAGGATACGGGGCTGGAAGCTTGTGAACTACTACACCGAGATAGAAGAGATGATACGTGAAGCCATCCGGAGGTGCCTGGCGTTGACCCTGAGCTACGATCTGGTGTTGAGGCAGCGGTCAGAGGCGAGGGGCAAGGTCCAGACCCGCAGGTTCCTGAAGAGGATGGGCATGGACCTGGGCCTCCTAGGGCTTCTCGTCAGGAACCCTAAGCCCACGCACGACGTGGACGTTATGCACATGCATTTCCAGGTGAAGGACCTCGAACTCGGGTTGACGGAGTACGAGGCCGAGACGGGTAGGTACGTGCTGAGCGGCGCCGGGGGGCTGCGGTATCCCGTGATGGTCATCCCGGACGACTTTAGCGGCGCTGCTCAGATGGGCTTCTCCGTGGAGCCCCCCGAGATGGATCTCAGGTTCAGGCTCACGGTGACGCCGGGGGTTGGGGGCAACGAGCATACCCTGGAGATGATGGTTGACACGCCCGCGAGGAACGTGGTCGCGAACTGGTTCGTGGGCTCCCACGATTTCCTGGGCATAGAGTCGAACCTGGTGTTGCCGGCGGATCTGGAGTCGAGGGCGCTGGGGGAGGTGGATGACATCGAGGACGCCTCAGACGAGGCCACGTTTGAGACCATAGACGGGTTCATGGAGGAGAGCATGGACTCCATGATGGAGCTCAAGGGCTTAGTGGATGATATAAGCCGGGCGAGAAGCCTGAGATACGTCTTCAGGGACCTGGAGGTTGGTGGGGGCCAGCCCTACGCCTCTAAGGAGTACAGTGAAGACTTTCACGACACCTCTGAGGTGAAGTTCTTCGGCGGGACGGCCACGGGGACGGGGTCCACGGATCGCGAGACGAGTCTAACGATAAGGATCGAGTAACTGGGTCTATTATATCGCAGTACGAATAGGCACAGAAACGACACACCGTGAATGGAACCGTTTTTTTCGCGATGCCACATAACATGATACAAGGAAACCAGAAAAGAACCCCGAGACTACAGCCCACCTGCAACAAACAAAGATGGTAGCGGGGGGTTGATTTGAGCTACCGACCTCGGGGTTATGAGCCCCACGGGCTAGATGTTTTTGGTAACAGTGGCGGTAACTTAGGTGTCGCTGAAATATTCGCTGTTACCCTGAGTGCCTGGTCCTCTCCATGCGGGCGCGTGTTATCTATTATATAA
>Ga0272444_10004054_pt1 | contig 13023 bp, 8 predicted proteins | sample SSMForm13_FD_201033 | JGI IMG/M metagenome (GOLD analysis project Ga0272444, IMG submission 201033) | Marine sediment archaeal communities from Little Sippewissett salt marsh, Falmouth, MA, United States - SSM-Form-13 | ecosystem: Environmental > Aquatic > Marine > Wetlands > Sediment ...
AGGCTGGCCAAAGCGGTGCAGCCGGGCTATGTCGTTACGGTCGAGCCGGGCATCTACTTCATTGGCGCACTGATCGACCGCTGGAAAGCCGAACGCAGGTGCGAGCAACACATAGACTACAGTAAGATAGAAACGTATCGCGACTTCGGCGGTGTCCGCATCGAAGATGACGTTCTGGTCACCAATGAGGGTAGCCGCATCCTGGGCAAGCCGATACCCAAGACTATCGCCGACGTCGAAGAATGCGCGTCAACGTGAACCGGGTCGCGGGGGGCAAGGGGAGCTACGGATCTGAAATGACAGGAAGATGCAGCCTGATCCTCATCCTGTGCTTCGTGACGACTGGATGCACAGTTCCGCCGGGAGCTTCACGCCTGCCGGCGGTGAGCAAGAACAAGTTCCACCTCTATCTGCTGATCGGGCAATCCAACATGGCCGGCCGGGGCACGCTCGCTGAACGGGACAAGCAGATCCATCCGAGGGTCTTTGCGTTGAACCGTAGCAACGAATGGACGCCGGCGACGGAGCCGCTGCACTTCGATAAGCCACAGTATGTCGGCGTCGGACCGGGTTTGGCCTTCGGCAAAGCGATGGCAAAAGCCGATCCCAGCGTCACCATCGGGCTGATCCCGTGCGCGGTGGGAGGCTCGCCCATCTCCGTCTGGAAGCAGCAGGCCTATTACAAACAGACGGGAGTCTATCCCTATGACGACGCTATCGCGCGCTGCCGGATCGCCATGCAGCGTGGCGTGCTGAAAGGGATTCTCTGGCACCAGGGTGAAAGTGACAGCAATCCCCAGGACGGTCCGCTGTACGCCCAACGGCTAACCGCGTTGATTGACAACCTGCGGAAGGATCTGGGCGAGCGTGACCTTTTGTTCGTCGCCGGTACGCCCGCCGACGCATTCATTGAGAGGAAACCCGACGCCAGGCTCGTGATCGATGCCATCGAGACCGTGGCCCGGGCAGACAGCGGTGTGTATTGGGTCTCAGCGCACGGTCTGGCGTGCAAGGCCGACCAGGTGCACTTCAATGCAGACGCGGCCCGGGAATTGGGGCGCCGCTACGCCCAAGCCGTACTTCGCAGATGCAACATCGACCGAGACCCGTTGGGAGCAAAGTACGAGGAGACTCACCCAAATCCGACCGGCACTGACGTGCGATAGTACGAAGGAACGACCATGCCAAAGACCAAGATTGTTGCCACCCTGGGACCGGCCAGCAGCAATTACACCATGCTGCGGAAGATGATCGTTGCCGGCCTGGACGTCGTGCGGCTGAACTTCTCCCACGGAACCCACAAGCAGCATCTCGAAGCCATCGATCTTGTTCGCCGGTTGAACAGGAAGTATCGCCGTGCCATCAAGATCATGCAGGACCTCGAGGGTTTCCGCATCAGAGTGGGGCGCTTCAAAGGCTCCAGAACGAGGGAACTGAATAACCGCGCGACGGTGTGGTTGACCAACGATCCGGCCGCCGATGGGCCCAGGACGATCCCGTTCGATTACGAGGGAGACCTCAGCCGGATCAAGCCCGGACAACTCGTCTATATCGACGACGGCAACCTCGCCTTGCGCGTCAAGAGCGTGCACGACAACAGCCTCAAGACCACGGTGGTCGAGGGAGGCGTTCTCAAGGAACGAAAAGGCATCAACATGCCCGGCGCCGACCTTGAATTCGAGGGTGTGACACAGAAAGACAAAGCCGACATTCGCTTCGGCATCGAGCAGAAAGTGGATTACGTGGCGCTGTCTTTTGTGCGTGATGAGAAGGACGTGCTGGAGGCGGCCGATCTGATCAAGCCCCGGCTGCCCCGGTGCGGCATCATCGCCAAGGTCGAAAGCCGCCGGGCGATCGAGAACATCGACGCCATCATCAAGGCCGCCGACGGCATTATGATCGCGCGCGGCGACATGGGCGTGGCCCTGCCCATCTGGGAGGTCCCCGTCATTCAGAAGCGCATTATCCGTAAGTGCAACATGGCCGGGAAACCCGTCATCACCGCCACGCAAATGCTCGAGCACATGACCGAGCACAGCCGCCCGACGCGGGCCGAGGTCACCGACGTGGCCAACGCCATCCTCGACGGCACGGATTTCGTCATGCTCTCGGCCGAGAGCGCCGTCGGACGCCACCCGGACCAGGCGGTCGCCATGATGAACGAGATCATCAAATTCACCGAGAAGGCCATGCCCGAGTTGAGTAAGAGCCCTTCGTGATCTGCTCGCAAGCAAATCAAAGAGCAAAGCGTAAGAATCCAAGTCGAATCGCTGCGGTGGAGCGCTGACTTCCGTCATCTTGCGTCCTGGCTATTTGTACTCTGATTCATCCCCATGGCTCCCTGAATCCGGAGATGCACTGTCTTGCCTGCGGATTCCGGCGGGCGAATGCACGCACAGTCATGGAAACCCCAGACCAAATCGGCTATACTGAACGTATATGATACGGGTGACTGTCGATCTTAAGTGGCGTCATGGCACCGTCAGAGGTGCCCGAGGCGCCGGCGATTTCGAGACCTGGAGGTAGTCATGGCAAAAGCCCACGTGGATCCGGCTGAATTGCGGCGTTTTGCCCGCGACCTGACCCGTTTCAACTCCGATCTGGAGACCCTGATGGCGGGCCTGCAAAACCGCCTCAGAGGCCTGGAGAAGAGCTGGGCGGACCAGGAACAGAGACGCTTCACGCAGGAATTCGAACAGACCATGAAAACCCTGAGCCGGTTTCTCGATATCTCGTCCCAGCACGTGACCTTTCTGGCCAAGAAGGCCCGCCATATCGAGGACTATCTGCAACAGCGCTAGGAGCCTGGGATGAGTCAGGAAGCGCAAATCAGGTCGATCGCCGCTCTGAAGCACCTCAGGGCCTGCCTCACCAAGTTCGCCGAGGTGGCGTCGGCGGCCCTGGAAGAAACCAGCGGCGACGTCCAGCGCACGCTCCTGTGGCTGCGAGAGAGCCAGTACGGCTATTGGAAGAAACAGGTCCAGAAGCGCAGCGAGCTGTACTCCCAAGCCAAGCTCGCCCTGAAGCGCAAAGAGATCTTCGACAGAGTCATCGCGGGAAACCCCAGCTCCTGCGTGGACGAGAAAAAGGCCTTGAAGCAGGCGGAAGCACGACTGCAAGAGGGCCAGTACAAGCTGCGGCAAGTCAAAGTCTGGATCACCCGAATCGAAAAGGAGATGTCGGATTACCGGGCCGCCGTGCAAAGGCTGGCCAGCGATCTGGAGGTCCGAATTCCCAACGCCCGCGCCGGACTGGACAGAATGACCGATTCGCTCGACGCCTACGTGGCGCTGGCGCCGCCGGAGATACCCGTGAGTGCGGAGGAAGCAGCCGCCGATGCCATGGAATCGGCGGTGGTGACGGAACCCCCGGACGAGCAGGCCGAAGCGATCCGGAGTCTGGAAGAGAGGGCCAAAATCCTGCGTGAGTTGATGCCGCCGCCGGAGGTCCGCCGGGATATGCCGCTGGACGCAACGCCGGGCGATTGGATTGCCCAGCTCAAATGCAGCGAGCCCCTGTGCAAGGCCGTCCGAAAAAAACAGGCGGAGCAGACGACCGCCTCGCCGACCGACATAGTATTGCTGGTTCGTACCCAAGACGCCCCGGGCACGGTTTTGCTGGTGCGGACTACCCCGACAGATGGGGATTCCGGCTGGTACATCGGAGCGGATGAGAACACTGAATCAGAGGGTTACATCGCAGGGCGGGTCGGAGATCTGGTGCAGGCGTGCCCGGCGCTGGCCGATATCTTTAGGTTGCCCGAAGGATTTGCGGTCCTCATCGATGTGCGCCAGGATCGGGAGGCCATTTTCGGCCCGGACGGCCGCGTGTTGTGGCATCGGCTGGCGGCGGACACGCCCGCCGGTGAACAATGAGTCACGTGGATCTGCGGAGAACGGCGACATGAGTGCCATTGAGAGCCGGGCAAAACTCGTTCAGGCAACCAAGAAACTGATGGCGGAATGGGCCCTGGTCAGGGAAACGTGGCGCGATGAGAACTGCCGCCAGTTCGAAAAGAAATACATGGCGCCGCTGGAAGCAGACGTGCGCGCGGCGGTTCTGGCCATCGAACGGATCGGAGCCATGCTCCACAACGCGCAGCACGATTGCGGCGACAGCAAGGGAAGTGCTCAATGAACGATGATCTGCAAGCCTATGTTCGAAGCCCCGGACCGGTGCCGGACGGAGATTACACCACCCTCGAGCACCGGGCTCTGAGCGAGGTGCTCCAGCTCTCTCCCGAGGTGCTCCAACCTCTGGAGACGCAGATCGAATCCGACTATCAGGTGGCCAAGACACAGGCGAAAGAGACGTTCGAGAGGGACCAGGCAAGAATCGAACGAGATTTCCACGCCGAAAACGAGGAGGTCCGCAGCCGCTACGAGGCACAGATCGAGGATATTCGGGCCGACTACGAGGACCAGCTCAGCACTCTCAAGGTGGAAACTCAGCACAAACGCAAGAAGGTCAACCAGAAGGCGGCGGAGCTGGAGCGGCAGGCCGAGAAGGAACATCAGGACCAGGTGATGGTGGCGGACTTCGTTGCCGAAGGAGCTGTCACCAAGGCCAAGCAGAAGCGTCTGGAGGCCCAGGCCACGGTCGAGACGGCGCGCCGGTACCTGGATGAGCTCGGCGTGCGAGCCGACAGACTTCTGCACCTCTATCGGCAGCCCACCTCCGTGGCAGACGGGCAGCAAGTAGCCGACGATACAGCCTACGAGAATCCCACCGCGGCCTGTCGCGCGCAACAGGCCGCGGCCGAAAAGCACCTGGGGACGCTGCAGAGGCTGTGGACGGCGCAGCTCTTCGTCGGCGCCCGTCCCGTGCTGCTGGCCGGCGGGATTCTTATTGCGACCACTACAGTGTTAGCGTGCCTGTATCTCCTTAATGTCGACGGTCTGCCGCCCGTCTCGGTGACATTGCCGGTTACCGCAGGCGCGGTGATCCTGGTGGCCGGTATAGGCGGATGGTTTCTCTGGCAGCGGGCGAAATACCAGGTTCAGCGCACCGCCGCCGCGTTCCACGAGGCATTGCGTGCGGCTCGCGCGGCTCTGGAACAACACCATCACAAGACACAGAAAGACATCGAACAGGAATTCCAGGCCTCGCAGAAAGGCAAGGAAGCCGAATTACAAAAGGCCCGCAGCACCTTCAAGCAGACCAGGGACGACGTCGCCAGGCAACGTACCACGTCACTGCGGGAAATCGAGCAGCAACGACGAGAGACGCTGGATCGTCTCAAGCAAAAGAGAGACGAGGCCCTGGAGAAGGCCGAGCGGGCGTATCGCGAACGTACGTCGGCCCTGGAGCACCGCCGGGAGCAGGACCTGGCCCGCATCCAGGAGCGTTGCGATCAGGAAACGGCGGCGTGTGAGAAACAATACCAGACGTCTCGGCGGCAGTTGGAGAAACGCTGGGACGAGGCGGCAGCCTGCCTCCGGGCGCTGCTACAGCGGACGGCCGGCTTCGACGAGCGGATCGTCAAGGATCTGGGACAACTGCTCGGTGACTCATGGACGCCCCCTACGACGCTCCTGGACGCCGTACGGTTTGGAACGTTCGAGTTGGACTGGCAACGGGTCGCCGAGACGGTGCGGTCTCGCGCCAAAGCGGTGCTGGATATGGCTGAGCCCGCGCGCGTCCCGGCCCTGCTGGAGTTCCCCGATCGGTGTGCAATCCTGCTTCAATCCGAGCGCGAAGGGCGCCAGCGAGCTATCGAGACCTTGCGAGCCGTGATGATGCGGCTGTTCACCTCGTTGCCGCCGGGCGAGGTGCGCTTCACCATTCTCGATCCGGTGGGATTGGGCGAGAGCTTCGCAGGATTCATGCACGCCGGCGATTACCAGGAGGCGCTCATCGGGGGCCGCATCTGGACCGAGACGACACAAATCCAGCAGCAGCTCGAAGACCTTACCGGGCACATGGAAAACGTCATCCAGAAGTACCTCCGCAACGAATTTGAAACACTGGAAGAGTACAACCAGCAGGCGGGCGAGTTAGCTGAGCCCTATCGCTTCCTGGTGGTCGCCGATTTTCCGACCAACTTCAGCGAGGAAAGCGCGCGGCGGCTCAGCAGTATCGTCCACAGCGGTTCCCGCTGCGGCGTATATACCTTGATCGAATACGACACACGGCGCGACATGCCGCAGGGCGTCGACATCAACGACATCATGGCCAACAGCATTCACCTCGTATACGAGGATGGGCGATATGTCTGGCAGGACGACGTCTTTCGGCAATTCCCGCTGGCGCTGGATGAGCCCCCTGCCGAAGCCACACTGACGCGGATCATGCACGTCGTCGGCAAGGCGGGCGCCGAATCGGCGCGCGTCGAGGTCCCGTTCAGCGCCGTGGCTCCCGCCGACGGGCAATACTGGTCGCTCGACAGCCGCGAGGAGCTGCGCATTCCGCTCGGCCGCACCGGCGCCACCCGGCTCCAGTATTTCCGCCTGGGACGAGGCGTCGCCCAGCACATGCTCATCGCCGGAAAGACCGGCTCGGGCAAGTCCACTCTGCTCCACGTGATGGTCACCAATCTCGCCTTGTGGTACGCACCCGACCAAGTGCAAGTCTACCTGATCGACTTCAAACAGGGCGTCGAGTTCAAGACCTACGTCACGCACGACCTGCCGCACGCCCGCGCCGTCGCCATCGAAAGCGACCGCGAGTTCGGGCTCAGCATCCTGCGACGCCTGGATGCGGAAATGACCCAGCGCGGCGAGCTGTTTCGCCAGAAAGGCGTGCAGGACATCGCCGCCTATCGCGAGAGCACGGGCAAGCCGATGCCCCGCACCGTGCTCATCGTGGACGAGTTCCAGATATTCTTCGCCGAAGACGACAAGCTTGCTCAGGACGCCTCGGTCCTGCTCGAGAAGCTGGTCCGCCAGGGGCGCGCCTTTGGCATTCACGTGGTGCTCGGCTCGCAAACGCTGGGCGGCGTGTTCGGCCTGGCGCGCAGCACCATCGGGCAGATGGCGGTTCGCATCGCACTGCAATGTTCGGAGGCGGACTCCCAGCTCATCCTCGACGACGACAACGTGGCGGCTCGCTTGCTGTCCCGGCCGGGAGAAGCCATCTACAACGACGTCGGCGGCAGCGTCGCCGGCAACAGCCCCTTCCAAACAGCCTGGCTGCCTGAATCGACGCGGGATTCCTATCTAAGTCGCGTTGGCCAGATGCAGCGTGACAGGCAGGTGCCGCGGGAGGACTTGATCGTTTTTGAGGGTAGCGCCCCGGCCGACGTTACGGAGAACCGTGAATTGGCGGCCGCTCTGGAACACGACGCCCGGGCAAAGCCGGTTTCGACGCCGAAGATATGGCTTGGCGCACCGGTTACCATCAAAGAACCCACTTCGATCACCTTGCAGCGCCAGAGCGGCGCGAACGTGTTGATGGTCGGGCAACGGGATGACGTGGCGATGAACCTGATGACGGCGGCCGTGGTGAGTCTGGCGGCGCAGCTTCGCCCGGCCTCAGCTCGTTTCGTCATCCTCGACGGCAGTCCGCCCGACTCGCCGCAGGCCGGCGTGCTGCCACGCGTGACAGAGGCGGTGCCCAACACCTGTCAGCTCGTTGTGTGGCGCGACGTGCCCGACGTGCTCGCAGAATTGTCTCAGGAAGTGGAAAAACGCACAGAAGCGGACAGCCGCGACAACGAGACGATCATCGTGCTCATCTATGGCCTGCAACGCTATCGCGCGTTACGCCGCAGCGAAGACGCCTTCGGATTCTCCCTGGACGAGGAAGTCAAGGCGCGGCCGGATGCCCAATTTGCCGATCTGCTGCGCGAAGGTCCCAGCGTCGGTATCCACGTCGTAGCCTGGGCCGACACCCTCAGCACGTTGGAGCGTACGCTGGACCGCCAGACCATGCGCGAATTCGACCACCGCGTCCTCTTCCAGATGAGCGCCGCCGACTCCAGCAACCTGATCGACTCCCCGGTGGCCAACCAATTAGGCCTGCACCGCGTTCTGCTCTACAGCGAAGAGCAAGGCGGCATCGAGAAGTTCCGTCCCTACGCCCCGCTCAAGAAGGACTGGCTCGACCGCGTAGCGGAAACATTAGCTCAGAAAACCACCGCTGGCGACACATAGGAGCACCGTTTGCCGAGACGCGTGGTCCGTGAGCATGCGTACGCGACCAGGGAAATGAAAAAGCAAAGATCAAATATAAAAATGGCGGAATCCCGGCGCGCCGAGATGACTTCCTCAATGTTGCTCTTTGATCTTCGATTTTTGGTTTCCCCGTAGTGTCTCTGCCGCGTTTTTCGTCTACGTTGGGACCTGTCCGCCGGTATTGAAAAAACTGCTGTATCCTCCCACTTCGGCGTCGCGGTCGGTATCCTCGGCCAATAGGGCCTGATGATGGGCTGCGACTTTCTTATAGGCTTCGGCGTGCTCTGCGATGATCTCGCGGCGGTCGTGCTTGAACCACGGCACCTCAAAGACCCGGTGGATAATGCTCTCGGCGACGGGAAGCGACTGAACGTAGGTCTCCATGCGGGCCGCTTCGTCGAGATGGGCGATGCGGGTGGGCCGGCCGTGGCCGTAGACGTCCATCTCGGTGAACAACGGATGTGGGTGCAGCGGCTTGTTGCAGCCCGGATTGGCGATGGAGCCTTCAGCCCGCACGGCGGCGCAAAAACGCGAGAGCGAAAGCCCCCCGAGTTCCTGCGGCACATACTGAAAGTGCGGATAATACCATCCTCCTTTGGTCGTTTGCGCCGACGCCGCCGGACGCATGGGTCGAATGCCCGGGACGTCTTCCAACAAATCGCAGAAATGACTCATAGCCTTGTCGATCTCCGCCATCTGGGCCGGGAACAGCTCTAACTGCACGAGCCCGAAGGCGGCGCTGAGCTGGTGCATGCGATGCTTGAAGCCCCCCGCGGGCAGGCCGGCAAACGGCCTCAGCTCGGGCAGCGCAATTTCATCGTGACGGGCGTAATGGCTGTAGAGCAGCGCGCGTTCGTAGACTCGCCGGTCGTCCGTGAGAAGGACTCCCCCCTCTCCGACCGGTAGAGATTTGCCGGTCATCAGAGAGAACGCCGCGACGTCGCCGAACGTGCCGACTTCCTTGCCTTTGTACAAAGCCCCGTGGGCGTGCGAGCCGTCTTCCAAAACCGCCACATTCCGCCTGGCAACGATAGCCATGATAGCGTCCATCTCGGCGGGCATGCCGGCGTAGTGCACGACCACGACGGCCCTGGTGCGCGACGTAATGCGGCGTTCGAAATCGGCCGGATCAATGCAGAGCGTCTCGGGATCAACGTCGGCAAAAACGGGTGTAGCACCGAGAACGTACGCCTGCACGATGGACGCCCAATACGTGATACTCGGGCAGATTACTTCGTCGCCGGGGCCGATGCCCAAGCCGTACATCGCATCCAGGATGGCAGCGGTGCCGTTCGGGCCGGCCAGCGCGTACTTGCGGCCCAGCATTTCGGCGTAGCGCTTCTCGAATTCCTTGGTGACGTCGAGCCCGGACATCCGGCCGGTTCGCAAGACCTCCAGAATCGCCTGTTCGTGCCGTTCCGTAACAATCGGCCAGGTAAACATGTCCCCCTGCTCGGATGTCACGGCCTTGTCGCCGCCCAGAAGCGCCGGCTTGCCTTTCATTCGTGCGTTTGCACCCATGTTCTCTAATTCTCCTGCGACCAACGATCTTTTTCGTCTGTCGCTTCACTGCCTGGCCAACTCCAATGCCCGGGTCGTAATGTAGTACTTGGCCTTCATATACGCGATCTCCCCCGGCGGTAGCGCACCGTCCGACAGGTAGTCCAGATACTTCTCCGTGACCTTGCGGAAGTGGGCTTCGTGACCGATGAGGTGCTCCGCCGGCACAAGCACCTGCCAGCCCTGGTTGCGCGGCGCCAACGACAGGCCGGGGTATCGTGTTTGCAGACCGGCAACGGCACGATCGAGCGCACTTCGCAGCCGCTGCGGATCCGTCCCCGGCGCGGGCTCAACGTAGAGTTGAGGTCGATAGTCCTGTTCCTTGCCCTGGCGAATGATGACGTGCGCCCGGCTGCCTTTGAACAGCGAGTAGTGCGTGTCGCCCCCACCCTCCGGGGCCTCGAAATCCCATTTCACTGTGAGTCGAACGTGTACGTCCTTGATGGCAAAGAGCATCTCACCGTTGCAGTAATAGGGCAGAACGCCATCGTCGTCGAGATTGTTGCGGAGGAAGTCGGGGAAGTCCGCCGCCCCGGTGACTTTTGCGTACTGCGGCCGTGTGATCATCGTCGGCCAATGCCTGGCCCGCACGACCGAAATGTCGTCGGCGCAACGGATCGGCTGTTCGGGGAAACACGTCCACATGACCAGGTCGATCAAATGGGTCGTCACGTCTACCAGCCCTTCGCCCTGCTGGGCGGTGTCGAAATACCAGGTCGGTCGTCTGATGGGCCTGCCGGCGACGTATTTGAAGAAATGGTGGACGCTTTCCTTGACCACGGCCGGCTCGGCTGGCGAGCCTTTCTGGAGCCTGCCGAAAACGTCCCGATCCTGCACGAGGAGCTTCTGCAGGATACAAAGCGTGTTGTAACGCTCGGTCATGATGTCGTAGAGCAACAGGCCGCGCTCCTGCGCGACGGCGAACGCCCGTTCCAGCATTTTGAAGCCAGCGGCGTCGATGCACATCGGCTTGTCCGAAAGAACGTTCATCCCGCCCTCGATGGCAGCCATGATGTACTGGGTCTTCTTCTGATTGTTCCCGGAGATCACGACGACGTTGCCGGTCTTCTCGGTACTCATCCTCTCAAGGTAGTCGCGCCCCGTATGGACTTCTTCCTGCCAGCTCGTCGGGTCCTCGGAACGAGTGTTGAATCCCCGGATGCGAGCGAGATATTCCCGCACTTCGGGCCCGTCCGGGGCATAGACGTGCACGACCGGATCGACCTGGTCGTACATGGTCTTTTGCACCAAGGCGGCGTGATAGTGCCCCGGATCAAGGACCACGAGGCCGACCTTGCCTTTGTGCGCGGTGCCGGTCGTACGTGGCCGCCTGGCGCCCGGCTTACAGGAAAGCAACGTGAAAACCAGGCAGGCAACTACAACCAATGATAACCAGTTTCTCCACATCCCTGAATCCCTTCTATCCCGCCCCTCTATAGCAGCGCGACACGAGGGATTTTGCGCCGCGCGTCATTCCTTCGGCTACGCTCAGGACGGGCTCTGAACGCAGCGCAGTGAAGTAAACGACCTGGGCCGCGACCGTGAGATACTTCCCATTCGCAGACCAGATCCTCCCCCTACGGCTCAGGATGACAGGAGTCGCATCGCGCAAAGATCCTCCCTAATGCGTATTAGCCAATGATCCAGTAGACCGCGCCGATCAGCAGCGCCACGCCGGCCCAGGCTGCCAGGAAGCCGACAGCCGCTACCTTACTCGGTCTGGGTATCTCAAAATCCGGATGGTCGATCAGTGCGTTGCGCGGGCCCGGCTCCACGCCGGGCGGCAGCGTAAACGGCTCGGCCTCAGGCTCATCCGGACCGATGGGCGTTCGCAGGCACGCATAGAGGCGGTCGAGCTGGTTCGCTTCGACGCGCGGCGTCAACAAACTGACCAGGACCAGAGCGACGAAGCCGGCGGCGAGATAGAAGATCATTTGCCAGGGCAGATACAACTCGCCGTCCCAGAGCATGAACACCGGCAAAGATGAGGCGAAGCGGGCGTTGAAATCCCACGGCACCCACCCGCCGAAGACGATTCTGCCGGTGAAGATAAGTACGGCGAAACTCGCAAGCGTCCCGGCCCAGGCGCCCGCCACGGTGGCCCGGCGCCAAAACAGACCCACCCAGAACGCAATTCCCATCATGGCCGAGAGTTGCCAGAAGATCTCCAGGCCGGCCACGACGCTTTGCAGATTGAACGCAAAGAGAATCCCGCAGAGCACAATAGCAACCGATGCAAGGCGGCCCACCAACGTGTAGTGCCCGTCCGGCCGCCCGGGGGCCAGGAACTTGCGGTAAAGGTTCTCGGTGAACAGAGCCGAGGCGACCACCATAAGGGAATCGCACGTGCTCATGACCGACGCCAGCATCGAAGCGATGAAAAGGCCGATGAGACCCGGCGTGATGCGGGGCAGCAGGTCCCGGGCCATCTGCCCGTAGACGAGATCGGCGTTTTCCAATTGGGTGCCCGCGTACATCGCAATCGCACACAGACCCGTCAACATCCAGGCAACCGTGCAGATCCGCTTGCCAAAGATACCCACCGTGACACCCATCCGCCCTTCCATCTCCGTCTTGCCCGCCGCACAGTTCGCCATCGTCTCCGGCATCGTCACCCACCCGACCAACGCGTTGAAGGCAATGACGATGACGAAAAACCAGGTAATCTCGCCCGGCGCCACCAGCGAAAGCAGGGCTGGATCGGAAATGGACTCGCGCAAGCCACTCATGCCACCGACCTGGGCCAGCGCAAACGGCAAAATGATGAAAGACAACAGGACCGTCAGCAAACCTTGGACAAAGTTCGTCGCGATAGCGGCGCTGAGGCCGCCGGCCACGCCGTAGATGAGAAACATCACGGTCATAGCCACGATCGCGAGGTTGGCCTGTACCGCGCCGCCCGATACCGCCTCCACCACGGCGCCCGAGCCCTTGAGCATCACCCCGATGGCGACGAGAAGCTGGAGCGTCCCCATCACCGCGTAGAGGCCGCTGACGCTGCGTCCGTACCTGACCTCAAAATAGTCGCCGGTCGTTACCGCCCGCATGCGCCGAAAGAACGGCGCGATCAGCCAGAAGAAAGGCGTAGGAAACAGCCAGAGCCACTGGTACCAGATGCCCGACGCGCCCGAATGATAGGTCTTGGCCGACACGCTTACCGCCTGGTCGGAATGGGTGCCCGAGCCGAACATGAAAAAGGCCATCATTACCTTGCCGAACTTACGGTCGCCGATGAAAAAACTCGCGGCGCTGCGGACCTTCTTCATGGCCCACAGACCGACGAAGGTGATGCCCACCAGATACACGACGATGACCGCCCAGTCGATCAACCCGATGCCGAACACGTTCT
>Ga0272444_10004055_pt1 | contig 13020 bp, 10 predicted proteins | sample SSMForm13_FD_201033 | JGI IMG/M metagenome (GOLD analysis project Ga0272444, IMG submission 201033) | Marine sediment archaeal communities from Little Sippewissett salt marsh, Falmouth, MA, United States - SSM-Form-13 | ecosystem: Environmental > Aquatic > Marine > Wetlands > Sediment ...
CGCTCGGCGCGAACATACGCTCGACCGGATGCCTCCAGCAGCACCTCCAACGCGTCGTTCGGTTCGCTGTGAATCAGAAGCAGCGATGGCCGATCGTTCGTCCAGACAAACGCAGAGAGCGCATCGTTGCCGGCAATCCGGTCGTCTTCCGCCTTCACAATCACGCGATATACGACCGTCCCGGGAGCGAGAAGCTCATCGACCACGGCAACCTCGTTTCGCCCTATCGATAGCTCGACATTGGCTGCCTCCAGCAGATGACCGTCTCGATAGAAGCTGACCACCGCGTCGGCATCCGCATCCGAGTCGATCGATGCTGTCACGAGGAACCTTCGCCCCACATCGATCTCCTCCGGTAGATCCAGCCGCACGACGGCCGCATCAAGGCCCTCGGTCGTGGGCATCGCCAGGGTAGAGATGGTGATCCCCGCTCGTCTCGCCATCGCGATTCCTTCGAGCAGCCCCGTGGTCATCGCGCCGTCGCTCAGAAGAACGATCTCGCCGCCGGCAGAGATCATGGATACGGATGCTTCGACCCCTGCACGAAGGTCTGTCGCCTCACCGATCGGCGAGGAGGAGACGGCAAGTGCGGACATCCAAGGTTGGTTGGGAAGGGCGATGATATCGGCTTGCGAACCGAACACCACCGCGCCCCACCGGGCATCGGGATCCGACGATCGAACGGCGTCCACCCACGACGCCACGTCAAATGGCGTCGTCACCGCTGTCACGCTTGCCGATTGATCGATCAGGATGACAGCATCCGACGTCGCTTCCCCCACGCGCCACTCGGGGCCCGCAACGGCGATGATCACAACAGCAACCGTCAGCCATCGCAGCGCGATTTCGCGTCTTGGGCGCCGCCAGATGATCGCCGTCAACAAGGGGATCACAAGCAGCCCCAGCATCCAGGGACCGCCAAACCCGATCATCGGCGGCTCCTCGGCGACCAAGCGCCGTGGTAGACTGCGGCCTCGATCAACAGAACCATGCACGCGACCAATGCAAACCACGGCCAGAGCGCGAACAACCCCGTTTCCGTCCGAACCGGGAGGCCTACACCGGAGGCTTCAACGACTGTTCCGCTCCCGGACTCGTCCGCGGAAACGTTGGAGGCCAGAAGGATCGATCCGGAAGACGTAACGATCTCGTAGAAGCCGGGAATCTCCGCTACGAGAACACCGCCGGCACTTGTCTCCGCCGTATCGTCGCGCGGCAGGCCACTCTCTGCGGGCATACTTCGCTGCAGAGCTCCACTTGGATCAACAACCTGCGCTTCTGGGCTCGTCCACCCAAGATCAACAGCTTGTCCCGGCTCCATCTGCGCCCACACGATCGATGAAGCTTGAGGTGAAAGGTATGCAAGCACGTTGTCCACGAGCAGCGGGAAATCAACTGACAGCGGCAGATTCGTGCTCCAAAGGTCGGGGATCAGCGCAACCCACCGCCCTTCCTCCGTCACGCCCGACACAAGAACCTCTTGTTCATCAGCGATCAGCAGAGGCAGTCCATCTCCCGGAAGCGTCCGGGTCGTATCCTCGTTTGCCAACGACGCAACATCGACACGCAGCACATCCGGAGAGATCCCGTCGAGGATCGCGCTCCCGACGGCGACTGCCTGCATCGGCGCGAACGCTGCTGCCTGTCCCACCGAGGATTCGCTCGCCCTCCGCGCCATCATCGACACCAAGAAGAGATTCCCCTTGGGGAGCGGCTCCGGTGCGGTCTCGGGTTCGCGCAAGGCAGCAGCGCCGTTCACCACAATGAACTCGGCCTCGCCCAGTTCTTCCGTCCAGAGAATGGGTCCTGAGACCTCAACCGCAGCGCGCAAGAACGGGTCGTCCGGTCCGATCCACGCCGCCACGCGGGGCATGGTCTGCGGCAGCACGTAGTAGCGGAGATCGTCGAAAGGCGCTTCATCGCCCGGGGTTAGCTCTGCCGTGTACGCCACTCCGCGGGCAGCGGGGAACGGAAGAACGAAGCTCTGGCGCTCGCCCGGCGCGAGCACGAGCGGAAGGCGGACGCGGCTGGATCCATCGCTGACGCGCAACTCCGTTTCACGATACTGGGAATCGTCGTTGCGCACTCCCGCAAAGACGACCACACCACGTCCGTTCGGCTGACGCCGAACATTGAACGCATCGATTGAGAGATTGCCGGCGGTGGTGATCGGGATGAACTGCACCGAAAACGAGGCCGGAAGCTCTGCGACATCGTGATCACTGATCAGGAAGATCCGCTCGTACCGGTCGGTTGCCTGCTGGCTCTCCAGCAGCGTGGCCAAGGAGGCCGTTGTTCCATCGCCTGTCCACGTCGGTTCGAATCGTGCGATCGCCGAGCGAGCGGCATCGTGATCGCCGTCCAGCGCCGCAAGCACCTTGGAAGTCATGGACAGCTGGATGATGGTGACCGGCGTTCCTGGGTACGATCCAAGGACTTCCAGAGCCTGGGCGATCGCCTCTTCCGCCTTGGGGCGGCCCTCGGCGGTTGTCCCTCTCATGCTTGCGCTGCCATCGATCACAATCGCCATCGTGGAGAGCGTTGGCTGTCTCACACGTAGCGCGGGCCCCGCTGTCGCTACAACAAGCAACGCAAGCGCGACCATCTGCGCAAGAAGCACCCAGTCCAGGCGAAAGCGAAACCTCGCCAACCGCGTTCGATGACCGGATTGTAGCGTCTCCCAGAGGAACACAGCGGATACCCGATGACGCAGGTTCCTCGCCCGCAGGAAGTAGATCAGAGGCACGAGGATCCCCAACCCAAACAAGCTCAAGTAGCCTGCACGTGCCAGGATCATGCCAGTACCCCATTCCGTCGGAACATCTCGTGAAACAACACTCGAATCGGAAGATCGGTCGGTACAACGAAGTGCGTCACGCGATGCCCGACAGCGAACTGCTCGAGTTCCTGGATGCGACTCTCAAGCAGCTTGCGGTACTGCATCCGTGTCGCCGGACCGACGGTCAACTCAATGGAGCGGTTCGTCTCGGCATCTACGAGCTGCGCGATGCCCTCGACAAGTGGCTGGAGATCCTCCGAATCAAGGATTTGAACGGCGACAACTTGATCTCCGCGGTGGAGCAGGCGTAGCAGCCCTTCGCGCCACCCCCGCTCGGTGAGGAAGTCGCTTAGCACGAAGACCAACCCGTTCTCTCTGGATTGACCCGCGAATGCCCCGAGCGCCTCATCGATCGATGTCCCGCCGCCGGGCGTCGCATCACGCAACGCCTGGACGATCCTGGCAAGCTGGCGCATTCCATGGCGTGGCGGAAGCGGTGGGTGCAGAGCATCGCTGAAGGGATAGAGCCCCACGCGATCAAACTCCTTCAGGGCCACGTAGGAGATCGCAACCGCAAGCCGGGCAGCAACCTCGGACTTCGCCGGTGATCCGATCCCCATGGATGCAGACAGATCAACAAGCACGCTGATCGGGACATCTTCTTCCCGGACAAACGTCTTGACCACCGCGCGATTCAGCCGTCCGAGAACCCTCCAATCTACGTAGCGGATGTCGTCACCTGGGCAATAGTCGCGGTAGTCCGCGAACTCGAGGCTCACTCCTGCCCGAGGCGAAGCATGCAGACCCTCGAACCGACCGCGGTGGCGCCCGCGAAACGCAAACCGAAGGCCGGCCAGACTATCGAACAGTGCCTTGTCGTAGGGTGCAGAGGTCATGTCACTTTGGTCCGGCGCCACACTTCCGAGATCATCTCAGTGATGCCTACACCTTCAGCGTCTCCGCGGAAGTTCAGAAGAATCCGGTGAACAAGAGCCGCATGGTAGACGGCCTCGATGTCACGTACACGAACGTTCGGCTCACCCTCCAGGAACGCATGTGCCTTGGCCGCCTGGAGCATGGCAATCGCCGCCCTCGGACTGGCGCCGTACTCGACAAACTCCTTGACAACAGCAGGGGCTGAGTCCGCGTCCGCGTGCGTCGCAAGAACCAATCGCGCCACGAACTTCCTCAACCCCTCACCCACCGGGACCTCCCTCACGACAGATCGGGCAAGCAGGATGTCGTCTCGGGATGCGACAGGATCAGGGAGGATAATACCCTGCCCTTCGGTGTTTCTCCGTGCGATCTCCACAAGCTCGTTCACGGTCGGCGAATGGACCTCAAGCTTCAGGAGAAAGCGATCGACTTGAGCCTCGGGCAAGGGGTATGTCCCTTCCATCTCGATTGGATTCTCGGTGGCAAGGACCATGAACGGCTCTTCGAGCTTGTGCGTAGTACGTCCGACGGTCACGGTTCGCTCTTCCATCGCTTCAAGGAGGGCCGACTGCGTCTTCGGCGTGGCGCGGTTGACCTCGTCAGCCAGGACGATGTGCGCAAACACGGGGCCCGGTGCAAAGGAGAACCGCCGCTTCCCGTCCTCCTCGGTAAGGATGTCCGTTCCGATAATGTCGGCCGGCATCAGGTCGGGCGTGAACTGGATCCGCGAGAACTGCAATCCCAAGGCGCTGGCAAGCGTTCGCACCAGCAGCGTCTTGCCGAGACCGGGCACACCCTCAAGGAGAAGATTGCCGCCACACAGAAGCGAAATCAGCGCCCCCGAGACGATCTCCTCATGCCCCACAATGACCCCGGACATCGCTTCTCGTAGCCTCCCGAAGGCCAGCCTCGCCTCGTCAAGTTGCCGTTCGGTGATCATGTTCCTCCTTGTGTCACTGCTCGGAAGTATGCCTCGATCAGATCCTGTTGCTTCATCGATAGCGAGCGCTGTTCCACCACGGCCTGAAGTCGAAGCGGATCGAGCTCCAATGAATTGACCGCCCCGCCCCCAGGTTCGTAGATCGGCTCTACGGGGATTCCCTGCGTCAACAGCTCGCGGAATGTCGTTTCGTCTGTGAGCACACCGCCGAGCTTCTCGGTAACGAATCCAGGGGAGCCGAGCGCCGAAACGAGCGGCCGCTCAATCGCTCCGGCAGCCGCATCGAGTCCCGCCGAGTCGCTCGCACTGTCTTCCGTCGACGGTCCCCCGACGGAAGTTCCCAGTTGGGATTCATCTTGATTTTGATCCTGATCCTGATCCGCAGCCGGATCTTCCGGTCCGCCGGAGCGAGAGATCCCCTGCTGCTCATCGGCGGGGATGTCCTCCTCTGTGGCCAATCCGGATACCAGTTCACCTATCCCCGTGGGCGTCTCGGCAAGTGCGGCGAGCGTGTTCTCCTCGATCGCTCCAGCGAGCGATGCCGCCAATGCGATCATTTCGTCGCGAGATGCCTGTGAAATCGCACCCCCACTCGAAAGCTCGCTCTGCGCCGACTCAAGCAGCGACTCCGCCCTCGCAATCGCCTGCTCACGTCGCCCCGGATCCTGGCCGAATCCAGCCCCGCTCGCATCTCCACCAACGACTTCACTTGTGACGAACGCCTCGAGCATCGCAAGCGCAGCAAGCAATTCCCCGTCCACGTCAATATGCGTGGACGCTCCGAGAATCGCTTCACGTAGGTTGGACCCTCCGTCGACCGCGCCGTCGGGAGCTACCGTCGAGCGTTCCGGAGACTGCTGGTCATCCCGGATCCGCTCTTCCGCGACCGCTGAACTCTCGCGCCCCCGTGCCCCATCATCGGTTGCCAGAGCCCCGGATATCTCCGTGTCGTCAGCGCCAACCTTCCATAGCCCCGTCACCACCGTGCCGAGCCCCCCCCACAGAAGCACGGCCGCGCAAAGCGCCGCGACCGTGGAGCGATGGAGCGGCATCGCGCGTCTCCACGGTAACGGTTTCCCGCGGAGTGCTTTCTCGATGCGGTAGCGAAACACGTCGGGCCCGTCGCGCGAACTCACTTCGTAGAGGGAAGAGAGACGTTCGCCCGTACCGAGCTGCTGGTCGATGTGCAGAAGGATCCGGGAGATGTCGATTCGTCGCCTCCCAGCGACGGCAAACACCACAAGCGCTGCCACTACGGGAAGCATCCAGAGAGAAACCAAGAGGCGCTGAGTTGTCGAGGCAAACAGATACGCTGGCACAAGCACCGATAACACAAATGTGAGCGACAGAGAGATCCATGCCGCTAGCTGCAATCCGCGCTGTCTGCGGTGTCGACGCCCCACCTGCACCAATAGGTCCGAGAGGCTGAACACGCGATCCTCCTCATGAGCTTCGGTGCAAGGATGCTAGAATAACGACTCCCCACAAGATCGGCAAGCCCAACGCGATCAGCACCGTACTCCACGGAATTGCCGTCTCCGGTCCGAGACCGGCGCCCGAAGCTCCGGCCACGCCAAACCATGTGCGGGCAACGCGGATCGGGCTGATCGGAAACTTCCTATCCGCAACAAGAGCCACGCCCCAGTAGCCGGCGATCCACCCATATGAAGCAAGCCTCGCCCACCCACGTCCGAACGCTCCCGCAAGCCACCTGGCCATACCTCCCACAGCCCACCAGATCGCAAGAGCAAGCAGAAGGTACAGAAGCGTTTGCCCCAGTGTTCCCGGGTGGAGCCCAAGCTGAAGGATCGCGAACGGCAACACCAGGATCATCGCGAGGATGCCGCGCGCCAGTTGCGCCCCATCCCCGCGCCAGCCGCTCTGCCCCCGATCCGAGCCCAGCAACCCATCGCGCACTGCAAGCAGCGCCATGGCAAGCAGGAACACATGGAAGTACAGCGGTTCGTCCTGGAGAAACAGAAAACGGCCGAAGGTCGCAACGGATCGAGCCGGGGGCAACGAAATCACTGCCGCAAGCGCACAGACAATGACAAACCCAAGATATCCGGCAAACGCTCTTCGGTCCAGGAATAGCGTCGTCTCAACCTGCCAGTTCCGCAGCAACGATATGGACCTCCGTTGTCCTCACTTTTGCAGTAGCTTCTCCCCATCGCTCGTACGTCGATCCGCTCGTCCCGGCAATGAGCCACGCCCCTTCAGATAGCTGGAACCTCGACTCGAGCTCCGTTCCGATCGTGTCGAACGATGTGCCCCACACGGCTTCTCCGGGAGGCACCGCCCCCTCCAATTGGATCGAGCTTTCTCCCCTCGGCAACCCGCCTAGATCGTAGAACTCGCCATCCACAACCGCGATGGCCCACGCTAGTGCTGAACCCGGGTTGCTCACGGTCACCCGCTCATCTCCCGTATACACTGCCTGCAGCGGAGCTTCAGTGTCACTGAGGAACACAACATCCCTTCTGTCGCCCCGATCCGATTGCACAAGTAGACCGCCTTCGGGTTCGGCCACCCATGTTGCATCCCATCGTTGCCCGCCAAGCTCCAACGGCAACTGTGCCACCGCAACACCACCCTCGTACGTGCTCCCGCCGCGACGTTGCGACCCACGGCCGGCCCACGGAGGGGGGATCATGCCGTCGCAGGTTGCCATTGCAAACAACTCCACACGATCTACTGCTATACCGACTGCACCATCGATGTATAATATCGTCTTTTCTGCATATAACGACATTGAACGATTACGAACGTTTACATGGAAACCGGACCAAACCGACGCGATCACAACCAGGACTCCAATCGCAAGAAGCCGTCTTGTTCCCGCGAAAAAGCCGCCGAACACGATCCACACGAAGCCACCGAGCGTCAGAAGACCGATCAGGACCGTCGTCGGATACCCAGGCCGCTGCAGCGTCATTGAGCGAATCTCCCCAGCCCCCGACAGCCAGCCCAAGGGCGGCTCGTAGGGATGATCGTCGAGAATCACCTGCAGATCTGTGATGGTTTGATCGGAGAGTTCGTCCGCACGTCGATCGACGACGGCAACCAGCCCCGCGCCGTAGCGCTGCACGACAAGCTCCACAGCGTCACCGAAGGCGCCACGGCTTGTCGCGATCTCCCACGAGGTCTCCGAAGCCCCGGTCTCCTCGACGAGCGGCTGAGTCTCACTTTCATACCCGCTTCCCTCCTGAAGAGGTATCCGATGGAGTTCCGAACCCGGCTTGAGATCGCCACGGAGTCTGTCTTCAACCAGTGTCGGCGAGCGGATCGGCAGGAGTTCTCGAAGCTCCGGCGAGTCAATGAGATAGAAGGATGTTCCTGTTGCCACGATCAGGCGTCCCCCGGCGACCACCCATCGCTCGATCGCTTCCCAGATCAGAGTCGGGATCGCCGAAGATGCCGAAGATGCTGTTCCCATCCAGATCGTATCGATCCCCGCGTATCCCCACCACCGATCCGAAAGGTCACTCACTGCAACATCCAGAACCGGCTCCGCCTCCGAGTCGAGATCGCTCACTGCAGGCCAACTCCCAATGACAAGCGAGTACGGTTTCGCCTTCCGAAGCGGGCGAAGGTTCAGCGTCGCTTCTGCCAGCGGCGCCGCATTGCGATCCTCTCCAACAAGCCTGGCTGTAAGCGGATACGTGAAATCATAGATCGGAATCACCGCGTCCAGATCTGTGTCTTCGGCGGGAAACCTGTATTGCATCACCGCTTCGCCGCGCCAAGGATCTCCCACCTGTTGCTCGACCACCCACAGCGCCCCGTCGACCTGAGTGCCGTATGGCTCGACGGATAGATGAAGCGTCGTTGGTAAGCCCGGAACGAACACACCTCCGAGTCCAACCCGGACACTGAGAGGCGTGGCTTGCCCGCAGGGAGTCGCTATCATCAGAAAGAGAATCGAGACCGCGCTCACCCACGCAAGCCTTCGCGCCCGGCCCCGATCGTAGAGCGTTCCACGTCTCCGCCGACTTCGTTCCATCAGCTTCTCTTATAGCGGCCAACCGGGCATCCGTCAACAGCCGGCGGCCGTTCGCCCTGGCGATGAACCGTCTCGGACGAAGGGCGATAGCTACTGCGGGAGCCGATTCACGGCGGCCGCCGCATCTTCGCTGAGAACGTCGGCGTAGATCTGCGTGGTTTGGATCGAACTGTGCCCCAGCTGCTTCTGGACCAGCCGGATGTTGAATTCGGAGGAGCGGTAGAGCATCGAGGCATACGTGTGACGGCACGAATGAATCGAGAACCGCGCCGGCAGCCCCACCGCTTCGGCAACGTCCTTGAAAATCCGGTAAACTGCCGTGCGGGTGAGGGCTTTCCCGGTTCGGCTCGAAACCAACAGCGGAGCTCCTGCCGAGACGGGTTCTCCCGCGGAACGCTTCCAGGTGAGGAAGCTCTCCAGATGGTTTCTCAGAGGCTCTCCGATGCGCACGCCTCGCTTCTTGTGGCCCTTCCCATCACGCACAACGAGAGACGCAACATCACGATCGAGAATGAGGTCACGGATCCGAAGCGCGCAGATCTCCGACACTCGCAGCCCCGCGTCGAGGGCGATGTGAAGGATCATCCAGTCTCTCACCGGATTGGTTCGACGGTCCGCCGCGGCGACCGTCGCAGCCTCCGCCTTGGATCGGCAGTGCATCTTCATGCGTTGCACTTGCTCCGGGCTCAGGAAGTCTTCATACGTGATGTCGAGCGCCATCGGGCCTCCCTTCGTACTCCGAACGGTACCCGCGCCCGGCGCGTCTCATCATGGACAAGTGTCGCAACAAAAGTGCTCTTTTGTTGCGACACTCTGTAAAAGTGCCTTCTGCAGGAGGCTTTTCGCCTAGTGGGGCGACATCACCTCTTCGGAGCGGCTCCTACCGCCCCGTTAACACCCCGCTCCTACCCCTGCTCGCCGTGAATCTCTCCGTTTACGGCGCTCTCAGACGATCGACCACGAAACTTCATTCTCCTACGGGCATTCCCCCGCTTCCAACCCAAGAAACGCATCACTACGTCGCCGGAAGGGTATATCGCTCCACAATCCTCTTCTCTTCCCCGACAACCTCCCCGACGACCTCGATATGCTCACCGATCCCCGAGTGCCGCAGCTTCTCGCGGAGGAGCGTGTCCAGTTGGAAGATTCCCGCCGAGTTCGACATCTCGACTTCGATTCGCGCAGGGAGCTTCTCACCATGCATGATCCGGACCTTCCGGATGGCCATCGCCGACACGGAGTGAATCGTCGGCTCGCCAGCCCGGAACGGAATCCGCGCACGACCTTCCTCCATGTCCAGCGCGTCCGCCACCTTCACCACGCCTGCTTCCACCGTGAACGGCTGGATGTCGCGGCGGTGCGCGTGAATCGCATGGAGCACTTCGCCCTCCAGAATCACCGCTTCCCGCACATCGTACGATCCTTCCAGGAACGCGCGAATCAGCTCCGGAGCAAGGATCAGCGACAGTTCCTCGTGATTGTGCCGATGGATGACGTGTCCGATGTCGTGCAGAACCGACGCCAGCACAACGACCACCTCGGCATCAGTCGCCGGGAAGCCGTAGTCGTTGACAACGCCTGGAGCAACCCCCCCTTCTGTCAGCAGGCGAAGCAGCTTCAACGCTAGATTGGTGACGATCTTCACGTGCACCGGGCCATGGTCGTTGATTCGCATTCGATCGATCGCCGTGACGTTGGAGGCTTCCCAGAGTGCCTGGATGCGCTTCGATCCATCGATACGCTTCACGACCGCGGCCAACTTCTCATTCCCTCGAATCGGAACGCTCAGTCCCATTCCTACCCCTCTTCCACAGATTCCCACCAACGTCCGGCCTTGTTGGCTGCGTGCTGCGATCCCAGAAGGCCTTCGAGCCGAGATACCCGCTCCTTGAGAGTCTTAACCTCAAACCGGATCGCCTCGATCTGCGACGCCCACTCCACGGCATGATCCGGAAGCGATTGCGATCTTGACTCCCGCGACCTGCTTGCCTGCCCGGGTTGAGCTGGATCGCCTGGTTTCATTCTGTTTCGCACTAAACGTTCCGATGTGATGCGCCATGTATTATGCTCTTCTTGGGCTTTTACTTCTATGATCTTACTCGCTTCCCTGATCGTTAGTCCTGTATCGTGCAACTCTTGGAGCATCTGGAGGAGTCGGATCCCTTCGTCCTCGATGAGGATCTGATTGTTGGGACCTCGCTTCATGTGAGGGCGAAGTGGCTCACGGATTGCGTCGATCCGATTCCGGATCTGATTGAGCGATCCGATGCCAAGTGTCGCTCGCAGCTCGTTCAGTGTTTGCATGGCCTGTCCCCTTTCACCAAGGTAAGATACCTGACAGACGGCTGGTGACCAATTCGAGAGCGTTATCTGGCCGGCCGGAGTGGCAGCCGGGTAGACGGACCGCGCTGACCAGATCGCCTGTCGCAGAGAGAATCGAAGCCGGGGGGAGAAGATGAGAATCCACAAGCTGGATGACGAACTCGCTGCAAAGATCGCCGCCGGAGAGGTTATCGAACGTCCTGCCTCCGTGGTCAAGGAGCTCATCGAGAACGCAATCGACGCAAAAAGTGAGCGTATCGCGATCGAGATCGAGGACGGAGGCAAGCGCAAGATTCTCGTCCGCGACGACGGCGATGGCATGAATGCCGACGATCTCTCGCTGTGTGTGCTGCGACACGCGACAAGCAAACTCTCAACTGAGAGCGATCTTCGGAGGATCATGACGCTCGGGTTCCGAGGGGAGGCGTTGGCAAGCATTGCCGCCGTCACCCGTCTCACGATCACAACACGAACCGCACACGATGATCATGGCAACTGCGTCACCCTCTCAGGCGTAGGCTCCGCCGACGGCGTTGCCCCCGTTCCTGCAGCCCGCGGGCAGGGAACCACCGTCGAAGCCGACGATCTGTTCTTCAACCTTCCTGCCAGGCTGGCGTTTCTCGGTAGCCCGCGAAGTGAGCTGTTTCACATCAACCGCGTCGTCCAGCACGCCGCTCTCGCCGCGCCGCACGTATCGTGGGAGATGAGCCACAACGGGCGCGTGACGCTCAACGCTCCCGGCGTGTCGGATCTGCGCGATCGGATCGCCCAGATCTACGGCGCCGAGCTCGCGGAAAGCCTCCTTGAAGTGAGGGCCGACACCAACACCGAGGCCGGAGGGATTGCGATCTCGGGATACGTGACTCCACCGGACTTCCATCGCGGGAACCGCCGTGATCAGCTGTTTCTCATCAACGGACGCCCGGTGACGGACCGCGGTCTTGGGTTCGTCCTCTCCAGGGCCTACGAGGGGCTGCTCCGCCGTGGGACGTACCCGCTTGCTGTGCTCCGACTGGAGATGGCTCCCGAGATCGTGGATGTGAACATTCATCCACGAAAGGAGGAAGTGCGGTTCTCTTCTCCGCGCCGGGTTCATGACACGCTCAGTGCGTCTCTTCAGCAAACGCTCGCCTCGCCCGAGGCGGTCGGGCCGATCCTGAAGAGTGGAACGCGAGAGTCAGGCGAGGTGTACATCTCCGGACACCCGCCGAATCGAGAGCGAAGCGGATCCCGCGCCGATCTCGCCGCGGGCCGTTCTGCCGGCGAGCATGGGCGCATCCAGTCAACGACCGAGCCTGGTCTCTGGTCCGGATCTGGGCAACCCTCGTCCAAAGTGAGAGTCATGGAGCAGCTCCGCGGTGCCGGTGATGCCTCCACGGGTCAGGGGTTCTCCGAACGACTCGCAGGACGCGAGCGGCGTGTCATCGGGCAATTCCAGCAAACCTACATCCTCGTTGAGACGATCGATCACCTAGAGATCATCGATCAACACATCGCTCACGAGCGGATTCTGTACGAGGGACTCCGTCGGCAATGGGCGGAAAGCGAGATCCCTAGGCAGTCGTTGCTCGTTCCGGCCCGGATCGAGCTTTCCTTCGAGAGCGCGGAGATCCTTCAAGAGCATACCGCGGAGCTTGCCGAGCTCGGCGTGGAGGTCGATGCGTTCGGAGGAGGAACATTCCTCGTGCGTGCATTCCCCTCGGCTTTGGCGGAATCGCAGGCGCGATTGGGCTTCCAGGCACTGTTCGAGCAGCTTGTCGACGTTCTCGATCAGGGGGGATCGTCGCGGGATGCGATCCTCGATCGTTTGCTCACCGAGCTCGCATGCCACGCAGCGATCAAAGCCGGCGACCGTCTGCCGCTCCTGGAGCAAGAGAAGTTGGTTGAGCACTGGTCTACATGCGAGCACCGAACGCACTGCCCTCACGGTCGACCGATCGTCTTCCAGTTGCATCGCGACGATCTGGACCGGCGTTTCCAGAGGAAGTAGCCAAGGCGGCCATCTGAAGCAACGGCGGTTTGCTTGGCACAGAGCGTTTG
>Ga0272444_10004056_pt1 | contig 13018 bp, 5 predicted proteins | sample SSMForm13_FD_201033 | JGI IMG/M metagenome (GOLD analysis project Ga0272444, IMG submission 201033) | Marine sediment archaeal communities from Little Sippewissett salt marsh, Falmouth, MA, United States - SSM-Form-13 | ecosystem: Environmental > Aquatic > Marine > Wetlands > Sediment ...
GCCCTGGCCAGGTCAAAGGCATCCTGTTCAGGCTGGGATTGGTCGGGCGCCTCTCCGACCTGCTCACAAGCTTTGACAGGCTCCTCTTGGTCCGGACTGGCTGTTGCCCGGGCCGCCTGCTCCTTTCCAGATACCTTGGCACATTGGACATCTTGGTCCTCGCCGTGGTCCTGGGCGATGTGCCGGGTTGAGACTTCCTCTATCACCGTCAGCAGTTTATCGGCCTGGACGGGCTTGCTGACGTAGGAATCCATGCCCGCCTGGATGCACTGATCGCGCGTCCGGGCCATGGCGTCGGCAGTCATGGCAATGATGGGAATGTGCCTGTCGGTGCCCGCTTCGGCGACTCGGATGGCCTTGCAGGCCGCGATGCCGTCCATCCTCGGCATCTGGACGTCCATCAGGACCAGATCGAAGGAAGTCTCGCCCAACAGGTCGATCGCCTCTCGGCCGTCGCAGGCACACCGAACCTCGTGGCCCCATCGTTCGAGTAGCATCGTGCCGTGCTCGCGGTTCACCTCGTTGTCGTCGGCCAGGAGAATTTGCAGACGGCGGAAGTTTTCGCGCAGCCAGTGGCGAGTGATCAGCCGCCTGCCCGTGGGATTGGCAAAGGCGGCAGTGATGGTTCTCAACAGGGCCGACGGATCCACAGGCTTTGGCAAGTAGGCGCGTATGGCCAATTCCTGGCACCGGTCGCTGTCTCCTCGCAGGCCGGCAGCGCACATCATGAGCACAATCTCGCCGTGGCGTGGCAGTTCGCGAATACGCCGGGCCAGTTCAAAGCCGTCCATTTCGGGCAGGAACGCGTCAAGGATCACCAGTTGGTAGCATTGGTCGACCTCGGCAGCCCTGGCAAGTTCGTCCATCGCCTCACCGGCCGACCGCACGTGGACGGCCTTCATCTGCCACGTCGAAAGAAGGTGCGTCATCCGAACGCCGTTGGCCTCGTCGAGGTCCACGACCATCGCCCGCATGTTCGCCAAGGCCTTCATCGAGGCCTCGCTGTCCTGCGGACAACCCGAGTCCGTCAGGCCGAGCCTGATGTCGAAGAAGAACCGGCTGCCCTTGCCCGGTTCGCTCTCGACGGCAAGCGTACCGCACATCATCTCCACCAGTTGTGCGGAGATCGCCAGGCCCAGGCCCGTCCCGCCGTACTTGCGACTGGTGGCGCCGTCGGCCTGCTCGAAGGCATCGAAGATCTGCGTTTGCCGCTCCGGGGATATGCCAACCCCGGTATCGACGACCTCGATCCCAAGGCGAACGTCATCGGCGCCGGCTGAAACCACCTTCACACCGATTTCCACTGATCCGGCACTGGTAAACTTCATCGCGTTGCCGACCAGGTTCGTGACGATCTGCCGGAGCCTGCCCGGATCGCCGACGACCATGCTTGGCGCAGCGGAATCAATATGCAGCGACAGATCGATCCCCTCGGCCTGGGCTCGCGGGCGGAACGAATCGACAGTATCACTCAGGCAATCGCGGAGGTTAAACGGCACGAATACCAGCTTGAACTTACCCGCTTCGATCTTGGAGATATCGAGGATGTCGTTGATGACCGTCAGCAGCGCTTCGGAGGAGCGTTTGGCCAGGTCCAGACATCTTCTCTGCTGGGCCGTCACGTCGGATTCGAGCACAAGTTCTGTCATGCCCATTATGCCATGCATCGGCGTGCGGATTTCGTGGCTCATTTTCGCCAGAAAATCGCTCTTTGCCCTGCTGGCGGCCTCGGCGGCCCGGCGTCGCTGCTCGGCCAGGTCGGCATGGGCCTTTTCACTGCGAAACGACAGGTATCCAGTGGCGAAGTACAACAGTCCCAACGCCCCTATCAGCGCGTAGATTACCCGTTCGTGCGAGTTCAGCGGCACGGATATGCCCGACTTGCTGTGGCCGATGGCCAGGCCGTAACGGTTTTCGCCGAGTATCAGCGGAGTGCAAGTCACGATCAGCCCGCCATCGCTGCCGTGGTGGTCCGAGACCTCCGCGACCTCGGCCAGGCCACGACGAATGCACTTGTCCCTCACCATCGCGGTTACCTTGGCTTCGAGCCTGAGCGAATCTTCATCGGTCGCGGCGATCTGCCCCCGACCACGATATATCACGCGACCGGTCGGGCCGATCACCCAGCACTTGCTTCGCTTGGTGACTTCCGATCGTGAGAGGCATTGCGCCAGCAGGTTATGCAGGTTTACCTCGCTGCCCACCACGCCCTTGAGTTTGTCGCCCGAGTGAATCGGCACAAGGATTTGAATCGCGCTGCCGTCGTCGTTTCGGCCAAACCATACCCCGTCAAGCCCATCGGACCTTTCCTCGAAAGTCGTTTTCAGCGCCGGCCAGTTTTCGAGGTCGGGTCGGCAATCCGGTGGCGAACAGTGGAGAATGGTGGCGTTGGCGTCGGCGGCAAACACCATTCGTGAGATGTCCTTGTAGGTATCGTAGCCGGCATCGACGGCCTGCATGGTTCGCCCGTCGAGCGAAAACGCTTCCGGGTACGCGCCGGCCAGTTGAAGATTCTTTGTCAACTCGGACAAGGCGCGCCGGATCGAATCACAGGTTGTGTTGGCGGTCTGGGACTGGTAGTGCTGAAAGTTGTTGACCATGTCCCGCTCGAAGTTGCCGTGATGCCACCTCAGCAGCAGGGCGAACCCACCGGCAGCGAGGGCGGCAAGCAGTACTGGTCTGAGCGTGCGCAGACTGGCTCGGCTGATTCTCCAGGCGCGGCTTTTCCGGAAAGCCGAACGCCCTTTCAGTCTAAGGCGACGTAGCATGAGTGCGAATACTCCCGCTCGGCACCTACTACCCTTGCTGGTATCGGCACGGAACGAAGGAGGCATTATCTACAGTTTGGAAAAAGGGCATAAATGAATGGCCCATCAATCAGATTCCGCCGTTGGACCACCTCAATGTATCGCCTCGGGCGATGCGGGATTGGCGGCCTCTTTGTTTGAGATTTCCACGCGGTTTCTGCCGGCATTCTTGGCTCGATAGAGCGCCTCGTCGGCGTGGCGGATGAGCGTTTCGGGGGAGTCCGCGTTGGCGGCATCGGCGACACCGAAGCTGACGGTGGCGACGATCCTGTCGGAGCCGACGTCGAGTTTCACGGCCTCGACGGCCTGGCGGCATCGTTCGGCCAGTATCGCAGCCCCATCTCCCTTTTCGTCGGTGACGACAATGGCGAATTCTTCCCCACCGTAGCGAGCCGGAAGATCGCCCCGGCGACACTGGTCGGCAATGGCGCCGGCGACAGCCTGGAGTGTGCGATCCCCCATGGTATGACCATGGGTATCGTTGACGCGTTTGAAATGGTCCACATCGCCCATGATGAACGACAATTTGCCTCCATGCCGCTGAACGCGTGCCCATTCCTCCGCCAGTCGCTCCATCAAGCCACGCCTGTTGGCCAGCCCCGTAAGTGGATCGACCTTGGCATACTCGACAAGCATATCCTGCATATGCTTGGTCCGCAGGGCGGCATTGACTCGGGCGCGAAGTTCGAAGGCGTCGAAAGGCTTGGCCACATAGTCCACCGCGCCGATATCGAGGCCCCTGACCTTGTCCTCGGCCTGGCTGGAACCCGAAAGGAATATGACGGGAATCATGCAAAACTCGGGGTCGGCCTTGAGAGCCCGACAGACATCGAAGCCCGACATGTCGGGCATGTCAACGTCCAGCAGTATGAGGTCCGGCTTGTCCCGCCGGGCCGCCGCCAATCCAGCAGTGCCGCTCTCGGCAAAGCTCAATTCCAGCCCCTCCTTTGCCAATCGAGCCTTAGCCAGGGCCAAAGCATCTGGACTGTCATCTACGATCAGGACCTTCATATCTGCTTACCTTTCAGGACCGCGTGAGTATCCCTGCCCGCAACTACCGCGTGGATTGTCCCCTGCAATTGCGTTATGGCCAGCCTGGCCGCCTCGACGTCGGCGGCCTTTGCCGCCATCTCGAGCCCGCGCGCCTGTTCGGTCAGCAACGGATAGCCGTATCCGCCGCCGGAACCCTTCAACTGGTGGGCCAGACGCCGCAATTCATCGAAACAGTTGTTGCCAAGCGCCTCGGACATGGAAGCCAGTATCTCGGGAAGCCTGGCGACAAACGCGTCAGTCACTTCCGCCATGTCCGGGTCGTCGGCGAATTGCGATTGGATGACATCGCCCGCCGCCATCGGGGGCGACGGGTTCGCGAACTTTGCTTGCTCGGGCTCTGCCTGTGTCGAATCCATCAACGGGGCAAGCAGATTGAGCAGTCCCAGCCGATCCACGGGCTTGGTCGCGTACTCGTCGCATCCCGCGGCCAGGCATTTGGCGCGATCTTCGGCCATGGCGTGAGCGGTCAACGCTACTATCGTCCCCGTATAGCCCAGCCTCCTGAGCAGTTGGGTGGCCTGGTAACCATCCATCTCAGGCATCTGCATATCCATGAGTATCACGTCGTGGCAGTTGCCGGCAGACATGGCCGACATGGCCATGTCGAAGGCTTCGCGCCCGTTGACCGCCGGCTCGACCTGCGCCCCGGCCTTGCGGAGAATGGTGGAGATAAGCATCTGGTTGTCCACCCCGTCCTCAGCCAGAAGGATTCGCCCGTGCAGCCTGACCGACTGAACGGGTTCTGGCCTTGTGGCGTGACAAGATGGGGTCGTCATATCTTCCAGCGAGGCCAGCATGCGGGCATTCTCAGGCAGAGAGGCTGCCAAGGTAAAGCGGAAGGTGCTTCCCGCCCCCGGGCAACTTTCAATGCGTATGTCACCCCCAAGAGATTCCGCGAGTTTCTTACTGATCGCCAGCCCCAGACCGGTCCCGCCGAAATGGCGACTCGTCGATGTATCCGCCTGACTGAAGGGCCGGAACAGGTGGGTAACCTGTTCGGCTGACATGCCAATTCCCGTGTCGCGTACCTCGAACTCCAGATGCCCCGGTCCTGTCGGCAACGGGTGGTAGCGAACCGCTACATCAACCACGCCTTCCTGTGTGAATTTTATCGCGTTGCCGGTCAGATTCACCAGTACCTGGCGAATGCGAGTAGGGTCGCTGCAGATGATCTCCGGTTGGGGAAACTCGTATCGCGCCTCCAGTGTAAGGCCCTTTTCAATGGCCCGCACCCGCATCAAGGATATGACTTCTTCGGAAATCTGGAGCGGGCAGCACTCGACCCGCTCGGTGCTCATCTTGTTGGCCTCAATCTTCGAGAGGTCCAGAATATCGTTGATAAGTCCCAGCAAGTGCTCGCCATTACTGCGAATGGTGGCCAGGCACTCCTTCCGGGAGGGCGTCCCGTCTGCAGCGGCCTGGTCCGCGGGCGAATCGTCTCCATTCAGCGCTTCCTCCAACAAATCGGCAAACCCCAGTATCGCCGTCATGGGTGTGCGGATTTCATGGCTCATATTGGCCAGGAATTCGCCCTTTGCCTTGCTGGCTCCCTCGGCGGCTTCTTTGGCAAGGACCAGGTCACTGGTTCGCTGACGGACCTGCTCCTGGAGAGTGTCATTGAACCGCCGCAACTCGACATCTCGCTGCTGGACGGCCTGGCGCATGCCCTCGAAGGCCTGGCAGAGCCGACCGATCTCGTCGGGTCGCGTGTCCGCCACGGAGTGGGACAGGTCGCCGCGCGAGATCCCCTCGCTTGCATGGACGAGCAGCCCCAGCCGCCGAGTCCATCGGGTAACGGCCCACAGCATGATGCCACATACCATGCACGCGGCCAAAATCGCCATGGCAACCGTAATGAATATCTGCCGGTGCTGGGCTCGATGGATGGGCTCGGTCGACTTGCCCAGCACGATGCGCCCGATGGCTCGTGGTTTTGCGTCACCTGTCCCGGTGGGAGTCAGTTTCTCCACGTCGTCGTAGGCGCCCAGCGGGGAGAACTCGTCGGCGGCCGTGGACAGGAACACCGTCGCCGTGCCCAGAAGCAGATCATCGCCCGCGTGATGTTCTTTCGCATACCGTTTCCAGGCGGCGTTGTCCCGTTTAGCCAGGGCCATCAGCCTGCCCGTGTCGTCGTACACCGTCACAAAGAGCGTATCCTGGCTCCATAGAAAATTGGAGGCAAGTCGCGAAAGTTCCGCTTTGTCTTTTACCGCCAGGGGCAGTTCGCAGGCTTTGGCGAGACTGTTTGCCATGGTGGTCGCCTCTCGGCGCGCGCCATCGGCGACCAGGTGGCTGGTCTGCCAGGTCGCGGTCCCGGCCGCGATACCCAGCGCGACGACAATCACGATCAGCGTCAGGGCTGTCGCTCTGAACCGTATGCTCGCCTTGGCGATAGGATTCCTCCAGTTCATTTTTTCCCTCCTTCCTCGGCGCCAAACACATGGACGGCCCGAGTGACGAGGCTCTTTGGCAGTTTGAGCGACAGTTTTCGTGCAACGATCAGATTCACGGCAAGCTGGAACTCTGGATCTTGACAAAGCTGGTCGGGGCTTGGTTGAGTTGTGCTGCCGGGAGAGGTCCCTGCGCCGGCCTTCACAAGCCGGTCCACGATCGTGGCCGCCTGGCGACCCTGATGAACCGGGTTGATCCCGACCCCCAGCAGTGCCCCGGCACGAACGAACGCCGGAGAGAAGCCGAACACCGGCGTGCGGGAACGGATGCCCGCCAGCAGGAGCGAGCGGACGGTGGCCACGTTATAGACCGACGAGTCCGGCGCGGTCCATACCACATCCACCCCTCCGGCCAGCAGAGAATCGATCGCCTTGGCCACAGACTCGTACTTGTCCACGGCGACGGCATGGATCTTCCAGTTCTTGGGAAGGTCGGCCTTGGCATGGGCCAATATGCTGGCGCTCTTTTTATTGTCGGACCTGTACAGCACCCCAATGGTGGTCGCCCGGGGCATCGCTTCGGCAATCAGGCCAAACTGCACGCGCAGGGGAACGTCGGTGCTCACGCCGACCCGCCTCCCTCCTCTGGCCGGGGCGGGAGCATGGGTACCCCCGGAGGTCATGCAGTACACCAGGGACTTCTGAGCAGGCAGGTTCGCGTCCAGCCAGACAACGGCAGGGGTTCCCACGCCCACGAACGTCACGCCGCTGCGCCCGATATCAGATTTCTTTATGCCTTTGCTGAGTTCGATTGTCCGTGTCGTGTGCCCGAGCCCTGCAAGCCGGGCCTTCAACTCCGCCTCAGCCTTGACATAGGGCCCCGCCTGGCTGCTCAGAACGATCGTGATGTCCGCGGCCCGCGCGCCGCGCGCCGTAAGCGCCAGCGCCGCCAGTACCACCGTCGCGACGGCAAGCATACCGCGCGAAGTCCGCATATGACCGCCCCTGAGGCGATCGCCGGGAAGACCCTCCGGGCGGATCAGCCTTTCAACTCGTTGGTATGTGGATTCCATCACAGCCATTCAGAATCAGAACTTAACTCGTCCCGCTCCCATATCGCATCGCGCTCAGAACCTTGCCTGGTAACGTATGAAGAACGTCCGCCCGGGCAATTCGTTGCCGCCGTTGCGGGGTACGCCAGGGGCGAGATTCCACCCGTCGTCGAGCACGTCGCTGACGCCGATCTGTAACTCGCTGTGCAACTTGGGCAGCGCCTTGGTGACGGCGATGTCCAGGCGAGAGGTCGAGTTCACGTCGGACCCGCCGATCGGGTTGTCCGGCGTCACGCTCGTGAAGCGATACAAAACGTTGATCGTCCAGTCGTCCGGCAGGCTGATCCGACCGGTGGCGCCGATCTTGTGCGGGGCGGGGAGATAGCTGCGAATGTCCTGCCGTCCTTTATACTCCACCGACGAGGCGTTGTAGGCGTACCAGGCCGACAGCCGCAGCCACTTGGCCTTCCAGGCAAGTTCGGCCTCGCCGCCCCAGGCGCTTGCGCTGTTGCGGTCGTCCATGTTGTAGACGAAAGACCCGGGCGCAGGCCAAGCCACACCAATGAGATGGTGGTACTTCTGGAAGTAACCGTCCACCCGCAGGCTGAGTTTCTTGGTCAACTGTCCGGTGTAGCCCAGTTCATACGACCAGGACTTCTCGTTTCGCAGATCCGGGTTGCCCGCCAGGTTCACCGCATAGCTGTCTGGCGGAAAAGGCGGACTCGGCAGCAAGCCGCGGTGCGATTCAAATTCCCGCAGATCCATCGCCGGCGAGCGAAACGACCGCGCGATGCTCGCCCGAAGCACGTGACGCTTGGCTTCGTCCAGGGCATACAGGGCCGTGCCCCGCCCCGCCCAGTCGAAGCGGTCGTGCATCGGCGAGGAATAGTCTACCCGAATCTGCCCCTCCAGCGTCAGGCGGTCCGTAACCTTCCAGCGATCCACCAGAAACGCGCCTGAGTAGAATTCCAGGAACGGGTTGTCCGGAAAAATGGAGTACTGCGGAATAGAACCGCTGTCATCCACGTACTCCGATCGGAAGTTGCCCCCGATGGTGATCTGGTGCTTCTCGCTGGGATGGAAACTGTACTGGGCCTCCAGGTCATTCCTGGCCGAAAGGTATCTGCTGTTCGTTACGTCGTCGGCGTCCTCGAACTGCCCGGACCACTGAACGTAACCGGTCGCGCCGTTGTCAAATTTCCGGTCCAACCGAACGAAGGGGCGGAAGGTCTCCAATTGACTGGTCTGGCTGGGCTGAAGAACAGCCCCGTACGGACCACGCTCGACGTGAGAAGCACCCAAACCAAACGAAAGCTTCGTACGAGGCTCGACCTGGTAGACGGCCTTGCCGTCGAACCGGAAGTTCCGCGCGAAGTCAAAGGAAGTGAAGTTGTCGTCGTGGACGGCGTCCTCGGAAGTTTCGTAGCCTTCGTACCCCAGCGAGACGCGCCAGCTCCAGGGACCATCCTTCGCCGCCCATCGCAAATGACTGTAGCTGTCGCCGTAATGGTTCCACGTCGTCGAGGCCAGCCAGCCAAGACAATCCTCCGGCTCCTTCATGATCACATTGATCACGCCGTTCATCGCGTTGCTGCCCCACATCGCCCCGGCCGGGCCGCGAAGAACCTCGATCCGCTTGATGTCCTCCACCAGGATGGGCCAGCGGCCGAAGTCCAACTGGCCGGTCCCCGTCTGCCCGGCGTCACGCCCGTCGATCAGCGATAAAGTCCGATTGGCCGATAAGTCGTGAAAGCCGCGCACGCCCACACCCACGTAGTTCCGATCCGCCCGAGTCACGTCCATACCGGGCACGGCCAGCAGAATTTCAGGAATCGACGTAAGCCCGCTGTAATGAATGTCCTCGTCGGTGATGACGCTGACAGGCATTGCCAGCCAGTTGACCGGCTGGGGAGTGCGGGATGCCGAGATTACCACAGGCACGTCGGCGAACAACATTAACTCGTCCGACATCCCGGCCAAGGTCTCAGCCGACTTGGTCGCTGCGGGATCCGCAGAGGCAGGCTGCGTCGTCGCCGGGGCAGCATCAAGATCGCCCGCCCAACATAGCATGGTGATCAAAACCAGACTGCCCCAACCCATGCGATATCTGATCCGCCTGACAGGCGGATTACTCAGAAATGAGTGACTCAGGCTTCCTGAAGCCTTGGTTCCCATTCGTATCTCCTTACGGAAGGACTCGGGGCATCGAATGCCCTGACTCCTTGAATATCGGCAAAAGAGGAGTTGATATGTTCTAATTCATCTGATCTTCCAATGATTGACACAGAAGCTCACAATACATGTGTTTTCATGCATTTAAGAAACGCACCGCACCTGCGACACACCAAAGCCAGCGAATATATATCCCAGCAGAAGACCTGTTTTCGAGCAACCGACCAGCCGCAAGCTTGCTGCATCCGGCACAGAGCGATGTCAGCCCTTGAACTTTCTGTTCCTATGCATAGCGTTGTGGTTTCTGCGGTTTTGCTGCAGTGAAGCCCGTAAAACCAGAAACGGTAACAGTCCCAACGACATCGCAGGCCACTGCCCCCTGTCACGATTTGGTCGTTTGACAATGCTCGGCGCCTAAATATAATCCTTACAGTGACTCACGATTCAAGGAACCTGCCGGCACGACGGCCGGCACACAACATACACCAGGACCACTATGACAGCATCACGCCCCCCTGCCTCACGAAACTCAACAAAGGCCGCGCGCTCCGGCAAGCCGGCAGGCGGGACTGGCTTGCCAGTACCCGCCGCCGTCCTGGCATGCACGGCGGTATTGCTCTTTCTCTCGGGAGCGGCCGGGCTGCTGTACGAAGTGCTCTGGATGAAGCAACTCGGGTACCTCTTCGGAAACAGCGCCCATGCTTCGGCGGCCACACTGTCGGCTTTCTTCCTGGGAATAGGCGCCGGAAGCGTATGGTGGGGTCGCCGGACCGCGAAGATGACCAACCTGCTGCGCACCTATGCCCTGCTCGAATGCGGCGTCTTTATCTCCGCACTGCTGTATTTCCCGCTGATGCTGCTGTTCCAGCACCTGTACCCCTGGTTGTTCCACTCGGGATCGCAGTTTTCCATGGGGCTGGCGATGACCTGCGTGCTTTCGATTATCCTGGTGTGCCCCGCCACGTTCTTCATGGGAGGCACCCTGCCCGTCATCGCCCAACTGCTCATCCAGAAGAGGTACGAGTTCGGGAAGAAGGCCGCCCTGTTTTACGGCATCAACACCATCGGCGCCGCGGCCGGGGCGCTCCTGGCCGGGTTCTATCTCCCCCCCGCTATCGGCTTCCGATTGACATACGTAATCGCCCTGTCGACCACGGCATTTGTGATTGTTCTCGCCGCCATTGTCGCCCGTGGCAGAAGTCTGCCGGCAGCGAAGGTTCTTTCCGACCAGGCCGCGCCCGCCGCATCCCCCACATCCCCATCGCCTGGCATGGTTGCGATTTCCATCCTGTGTTTCCTGTCGGGCCTTGTGACTTTGTCAATGGAAGTACTCTGGACGCAAATGTTCGCCCTGGTGTTCCAGAACACGGTCTACACCTTCGCCGCCATATTGGTCGCCACGCTTGTGTGTATGTCGCTGGGCGCCCTGGCGGCCCACGTGCTGGCCCGTCAAAGCTGGCCTCCCGTCAAGGTGTTATTGGTGCTCCTCGTGGCGGCAGGCGTTTCCATGGCGTTCAGTTCCTTCCATTTCCAGAGCGTTACCGACAACCTTACGCTGGTGACCTCCCAGCATGGCTGGGGCGATTATATATTCCGGGTTTTCGAACTGACCTTCACCGTCGTCGGCTTGCCCCTGTTCCTGTCGGGAATCATCTTCCCGTATCTCCTGAAAGTCAGCGAACACCGCATATCCAGCGCCGGCAAGGCCCTCGGGCAACTCTCCGCCGTCAATACCGTGGGCGCCATTATCGGCCCGATCCTGGCCGGGTTCGTGCTGTTGCACTGGCTTGGATTGTGGCGGGCGATACAGTTCTACGGGCTCGTCTACATCGCTGCCGCGGTGTTGATCCCCATCTCCCTGAAGTCCGTGGGCTTCATCTGGCGGGGCGCGGCGCTTGCCATCGCCTGTGTGCTTGTTTTCGCGTTCAGCCCGAGCGAGTTTCTGCAACTGCGCCTGAAACCGGATGAACAGATTGTCAAATCCTGGCATGGTCCCGGCGGGACGGTCGCGGTCGTCAGGAAAGGCGACCATCTCAACATAAACATGAACGGGCATTACGGGCTCGGTTCGACCGCGGCTGACACGCTGGAGAAGGATCAGACAACCATCCCGATGCTGCTTCATCCGCGGGCCGAGAGCATCTTCTTCCTCGGCCTGGGCACGGGCATTACGGCGGGCGAGGCGATGTCGCCCCAGTACGGTCTCAAGCGCATTGTCTCCTGCGAGCTGTCGCCGGAGGTGGTCACCGCCGCCCGGGAGTATTTCGGCCAGTACACTCAGGGCCTGTTCACCGACCGGCGATCCCGTGTGATTGTGGACGATGGCAGGCACTATCTCTTTGCCACGGGCGAGAAGTTTGACGTGATTAACTCCGACCTGTTTGTGGTGTATCGCAAGGGCGCGGGCAGTCTCTACACGTTGGAGCACTTTCGCAACGCGGCCAGGCATCTCAAGCCCGGCGGCATATTCGTGCAATGGATTCCCCTGTACCAACTGACCCGCCAGGAGTTTTACATCATCGCCAGGACCATGTCCGAGGCGTTCCCTCAGGTAACGGTATGGCGGAACCACTTCAGGCCCTGGCAGGATGCCGTTGCACTGGTGGGCCAGAACGACACGACGCCGCTTTTCCCAACCGACTACAAAGGCCCCGGCCCGCAGCAGCGTCGCCTGGCGATGGAGGCGATACCCGAAGGCACTCTCCGGCCCGACCCCAACACCCTCCTGCTCTACTATTGCGGCAACCTGAGCGGCGCGAAGGAGATGTTCAGGGACAGTCCGCTCAATACCGAAGACAGGCCGTTGATCGAATACCTCACGCCGCGGTCATCCAGGATGCAGGCGGCCGACAAGGCGGCATGGTTCGCCGGCCCGCACTTCGTGAGTTTCATCAGCGCCATGCAGAGCGTCACTCCCCCCGAGGCGGACCCGGCGCTGTCGCACCTGCCGTGGCGCCAGCAACAGGCCGCCAGGGCGGGCTTCTACCTGGCCCGTTCCCGACTTCTGGTAAACGCCTTCCGCAATAAGGTCCCCGGCGCCAGCGAAGCCTGGCTGAAAGTGGCCGAGCAAGACCGCCAGGCCTTCATGAAATACTGGCTAGGCGACCTCCAGCCAGGCAATGAATCTCCCGCCAACCCGTAACCCGTAAGGGCCTATCCCCGAGAAGCTGCGCGCCACGGCCTGGCCTCTGGCGAACATGCTGACTCCCGGCTGGCTTTTCAAGAGATCGGGGCGATAACGCTTAGTGGAGGTTCTGCCGAGGAACTGCCATGGTGGCTCCGAGGGCTCTACCTCGTCTTTTTCGCGCTCACCGGCCGCGAGACTCAGCGGCTTCTTCCAGCCGCATCCCACCGCCCGCCCAAAATCTGTATGCCCTCCCCGGATTCAGGCAAATCTGTATGGCGTCCCCGGAATCCCCGGGAGCATGCCACCGGGTTGAAAGTCCGTCAAGATCCTGGCCGGGTCCGGAACGGTCCGGGATTTCAGTTTCCTGAAACAAGGCCCCGGAGGGGCTGCGGGCGCCTAGCCGGTGGTGACCGCAGG
>Ga0272444_10004058_pt1 | contig 13013 bp, 7 predicted proteins | sample SSMForm13_FD_201033 | JGI IMG/M metagenome (GOLD analysis project Ga0272444, IMG submission 201033) | Marine sediment archaeal communities from Little Sippewissett salt marsh, Falmouth, MA, United States - SSM-Form-13 | ecosystem: Environmental > Aquatic > Marine > Wetlands > Sediment ...
GACGTATATGCATTTTCGGAAGTCTTTCATGTTCCGTGGGGTACTCAACCGGAATCCGTTTCGTATCGTCACTCCCATGCCGGAACATTCGGTCCCACGGATTTTTATATGGAAACCGGAGCGGATGGAGAACGATTCGCAACTATTCTCGACCGCGAACAAGCCCTGCTCAAACGTTTTACAATACCCGAAGGAAAACTAATCGAAGCGTCTGAGGTCCCCCCGTTTTCTGAGCTGTTCGCCGCTTCAGGAGATACCACCGTGTTTTGGAACGGTGAGGCACTGTTAATCCATTCCCACTCCCGCGCCGATACTGTTCGACCTGATTATCGAACAGTGAGAGCAGTACAGCGAATATGGATCGATACAGGCGGAATCCATGTTCTGGATGAACGTCAGAACACATGGGATGTTGAGACAACCGCTACCGAACAGTGGTCGATCCGCTCCAGCGACGTTCTGTCCTCGGTTCGTAGAATCTCTCCGGATACTATCATCATCGGAACCGAAAACGATGACTCTATACGGTTCTCATGTTCCTTTGAATTAGGGACGATACAGTATATCGGAACTCTGAATGGGTATCATGTCGTACTCGCCGAACGAATACTCAACCCATCACCCCTGGACGTTCAGGAACTCCTATTACTGGTTTCCGGGACAGGGTCGATTCACCATGAAATCCATCTCCCGCGAATATACTTCAGCTGGATACCGTCCAGAATCCACATAATAGACAATACGCTCTATCTCATGATCTCGTCACCGGATGGACTGTTCATCTATGAATTCACCGCGGATATGGCGGAGTCGCCCCTTAAATTCGATACATCTTCTCTGGGTAATCCATATCATTACAATGAACATCTTCCGTTGATCACTGAAGAATCCGCTGGAGGGAATAATCGTGATGAAGATCCCATGACCCGCTCCCAGATCATGGAGATAGCCGGCGGCTACGTAGACGCGCAGTGGACGGCGACATCTGCGAATATCACGGATGGAATAGAGATCATGCCCGATGGTTCATCCGTCAGAACGCCAGCCTGGGTCGTTTCGGGACAGCGACGGAAAGTTCCGTATAAATGGGGAGGATGGACTTCATTATCGGTATTTCTCGCCGGTGTTCCCCCGGGAAAAAAATGCGGTGACGACTACACAAACTCCGTGAGTTGGACGGATCTGTACTGTATCGGCGTCGATTGTTCAGGATATATCAGCCGATGCTGGGATACTGATATCAAGTATGGAACCAGCACCATACAGAGCATATCATCAACCCTTAGTTCCGTGAGCGAACTTCGACAAGGAGATGCATTAAACAACGCGGGAAGCCATATCAGACTCTGTGCGGAGAACCTGCCCTCCGGTATGGTTCTGACCATGGAGGCATCCGCCTATGATTGGCGAACCAGTTATCGCGCATATCGCCTCGTTGACCTGACCGCCTACACACCCATCAGATTCGACTGGATTATTGAAGAAGAATCGCCCGTAGATCCTTTTGTGATAATGGTTAAGGAGTGGCGTGAATCACTCAATGTCAGGTCCGGCCCCGGAACAGATGAATCCGTATTCACAACTATCGAATCAGGACAGCGCTACGTCGCGGTTGCAGAGCATAACGGGTGGTATGCGTTTCACATCCCGGCCGGAACGGGAACGTATATGGGCTGGAGTTATGGCGGTACGAGTTCAACCAACGGGTATCTTGAAGGCGATCAGGCTACCCGTATAGCCACGGTAACCACCGGCGCATTGAACATACGAACGGGGCCGGGAACTGGTTACCCGGTCATCACTGCGGCGAGTAACGGTCAACGTTTCGCCGTGCTGGACAGCTCGGGAGTATGGTATGGAATCCAACTTGCAAACACGCCGGGATATGTATCCGGCTGGTCTTCGTCTGGTGCATCGGGCCAGTATTTGGATCTATCTTCCGGTGGACCCGCCGACGGGTATGGCGCCTACATTGAATCGATCTTTCATCCGGCGGAAATGGATGAGCGCGAGACCGCGGTATGTTCATTGCAGGTGATGAATAGCGGATCATGTAGCTGGGATACTGAGACATTTCTTCGCACAACGCTACCGCGTGAACGTCAAAGCACATTTTTCTGTGACGGTTGGATCGATTCTTCGACAATCTGTTCCTTAGATCGACACGTCCTTCCCTTTCAACGGCATACAATTCAATTCGAACTGTGCGCTCCGTTTTCCGGTGGAACCAGTGAATATCACGAGTATCTGGGATTCGAGCAATCGGGCTTTTGCTGGTTCGGTGATACCGGTCAATTTGGTCCCGATGATGAAGGCTGTGTATTCACCATCGTTGTTGAGAATACAGGTCTTCCCTCAACTCCGATACTCCAGGACGTGAAGATATCGGGCGGATCGGTATGTCTGGAATGGAATACGGTGAATGAGGCAACGCTCTATGGCGTTTTCAGAGAGTACATCGGGTCGGAACAGGAACCGATTTCGGTGGTTTTTTCACCTGACACGGTCTTCATGAGCAGTAGTGGGGTAGGGGATCCTATGCTCAATCCCGTCTATATGATCAAGGCATATGTACCTGCCGATTCTTCAGGATTTTCGCCACGCGCCGGAGAATTTGATTATGATCTTCCGTGATTTCCTTTCGAGAATGGAACCGAGCCCGGAGCCCTAACTTCATTCATGCGCCTGGATCGAAACGATCTGATTGACTTCTTACCATATCCATTCCGGAATCTTCATCAACGTGCACAATTATCCCTGTTCAGGCAACAGCTCAAACGAAGCTGAGGCGAGCACCGAATCATCCCGGCAAATCTCTACGGTATATGAACCAACATCACGTTTCCGGTCGGGATCAATACTGATGCTGCTTTTCAGAATGGTTTCAGATGTATCAGGGAGGAGATCGAGGTTCTTCGTATATACGCTTCCTCCATCAGGACCAACCCATCTGACACTCAAATGCTCCTGTAATCCCGGTTCCAATCCCTCGACAACGGCCCGCATAAGAACCCGGGCACCATCTTTCATGCGTGCCCGCGAAATGCTCTCCACCGGTTCAGTAAAATCACCTTCCACTTCCACGACACCTCGTAACACCGGCCGTGATCTGAGCTCGAATGCCGACGAATCCAGTAAGGTTCTGAACCGGTATAGTTTAACCTCATATATCCCGATATCGCGATCACGCTCGGGATCGATGGATATGGTCGATGAAAATCGATCAGTATTTTTATCCGCTTCAAATGATTCAAGTTTTCGGAACATCTCATTACCATCCGGATTGAGCCACACGAAGTGATACTCTTCATGGCGGCCCGGTTCCAAGCCGGAGAGCGATATCAGGGCTTTGATCTTTGAACCCGGAGATGGTCTGAACAATGCGATACCGGAAGCAGTAGTATCCGGCGCAACGTCGCCACGCTCATCGCGCAGGAGAAATGAAATATTCCCCTGCACTGCAGGAGGAACCCGGTCACAGGCTGAATGTATAAAAATCAATACCATGAATACAAACAACCAGGGGATTCTCCGAATCGTATGATGCGGTCTCACCATGGACCTCCGTTTATATGCCCAATACATCGTTATGTTATCATCCGTCGAAATGACTAATCAGACTGGATGTATACCCGTTCAAAGTAATATTCACTGATCCGATGTTCCTGTTCCCGGGTCTCTATGGCACCGGGTTGAATACCGCGAATTCTCGCAACGGCTTCAGTGGGTTGAAAACCCGTGGAAACAAGATACGCCGCAAGAATAGTCCCGGTACGCCCGCGACCCGCAAAACAATGAACCACGACCGAACCGCCGGAATCTATCTCCTTGCCAATAAAGGAGACAGCGTCGTCAATCTGCTCCAATGACGGCGCATGGAAATCATCAATGGGGAGATGTAGCCAGGAAAGACCGGCATCATGAGCGGCACTGCCGATATGGGATGCCTCCTCGGTCAAAGAAATGATGCCTGTAACACCATGAGCGGCGAGAAGTGCCATCTCGCCCGCTCCGGGCAATGACATGCCGCCGAGTACCCCGGGAATAATCCAGTGAATCCGTTCGTCAAATTGTATCATGTAACGCTCATATTCCATAATGCAAGGAGCCGATGGGAAAATCCCATCGGCTCCGAAATGTACCGTATCCCCGATTAATCCAGACGAGCCACCCGTACCGAGGCGTCCTCATCCGCACCAGCCATCGCTTCGGCGAGACCGTACCGGAGAAGTAACCCATAACCTTCGCTTCCCTCCAGAGGAGGTATACGCAGCTTCATACCGGGCCACAGAATATCCGGATCTTTGATCCGATCCAGGTTGGCCTTGTAGATCACATGCCATTTGGATGGATCATTATAGATCTCGGGATATCCGGCGATCTTGGACAATGTATCGCCCGGTTTCACCGTGTACCACCGCTCCTGAGGAGGAGGCGGAGGTGGCGGTGGTGGAGGTGGTGGCGGCGGCGGCGGCGGTTTCTCTTCCGTCACCGTTGTATCCGGTTCCACCTTTTTAACCGGTTCTATTATCTTTTTCTTTTTCTTCTGGATCTTCGTCCAGTCTTTATCAACCTCTTTCCCGAACTCAACGGTGAGGCCGACGATGATACTTCCACCGGCTTCCATGTCTCCCATGGGCATGAGGTAAGCGGCATCAACGCCGAGACCGAGACCGTTATTCGTATCCTTATTGAATCCGAACCCGAGGCTGAGTTCGGTTGCGGGACCGGCGGTAAGACCGGCGCGAAGCGCCAGAGGCCGTTCCTCCAAAAGCCCGAGTTCAACACCACCATGAAAACGGAGTTTGTTCTCGTCATTCGGAGTTTCGCTCTGGAGTTCGATACCGACAGTGGGCATGATATCGAAACTTTCGCCGGCAACCATATAGGAACCGCCGAGGAACGTTACCATACTCAGGTTATCGTCGTCATCGTCCTCATCAATGGCTTGATTCGGCTGAAGGAGGTGGAACAGCGACGCACCGAGGGTCAACTGCTCCGTCACCTTTGCCATGATACCGAGATCGAGATCGAAAGATCCCACACCGGTATCATCGGCGAAGAGCGGATCCGCATCAAGGACCGGATCTCCGCCGGTATCATAACCCTTCGACAGATATTTTACATTGATACCGAGACCGATGGGAATACCGCCGCGTATACCGTATGCATAGCTGAGCAATCCGGCGGTCTCGCTGTAATAATCAGTGCCGAAATTCCCGCCGCTCAGTGCAAAAGTTCCCATATTGGCTGTGGGATACGACACACCGGCGGCGAAAAATCCGAGGTTATCCTCATCGAGGCCCATATGCCGGACCGCATAACAACCGGTAACAGCAGCCCGATCGAGGAACGAAAGCCCGGCGGGATTCCAGTAGGGACTGGATGGATCCCCGGGAACCCCGACAAAGGCGCTCCCCAAACCCAGGGCTCGTGCTCCGCCGCGGTCTTCAAATCCGGCCGAAGCCACACCCGACCAAACGAGCAGCGCGGCCAGGCAGAGGAGGACCACGCCTTGCTTCGTCTGCGGCATTGGAAGCCTCCTTTCGATGGTTCTTCGCGTACTCATGACATCACCTCGGCTATCTAGCGACGACAACGGTGCCCGTCTTCTTGTCACCGTCATTGTCTATCTGGTAGATGTAAACGCCGGACTTCACGAGTTCGCCTTCCGTATCGTAGCCGTCCCACATGATAAACCAGCCGTTGTAGAAGCGCTCGGCGGCGGTCAGCTCGATTACCTCCTGTCCGTCTCGAGTAAAGATGGTAACCGTGCTTCCCGATCCGTCTACAGGGAAGCTGACTTCATCGTTGTAACCGTCATTGTTCGGTGTAACGATGGCGTGGAACTCAGGCGTTTCGGGCGGAGCCCGTTCCACCGTTATACTTGCAGTCACTTCGGTCAATCCATCGCCTACCGCGGCTATTGTATTGATTCCGACATCGAGATGAATACCCGAAACAGACCATTCACCCGTTCCCATATCAAAGGAAGCGTCGACGCCGTTCACCGTTACACCGAGTAATCCAGTGGAGGTTCCCGTGACTGTAATCAATGAATCCTCATATGCGAATTGAGCCTCGTCTTCCGGGCTCGTTATTGCTATGGATGGTTGATCGAGGCGATAAACCATGACGCTGGCGGTGACCGTTTCACCGTCGAAGTTCAGCCCTTCGGCGGTAATGGTATTCGCTCCCATGGCGAGAGCAACGTCATCGAAACTCCACGCACCGGTAAGAATATCAAATACCGCGGTTTCTCCGTTCACCGTTATTCCGGTAACGCACTGCGACGTTCCCGTGACATCGATGGTTTCCGCATCGGTACGAGTACCGTTTTCAGGGGATACGATGACGATTTCACCGGGATCCCCGTCACAGTCTGTGTTCACGTACACAGCGATGCTGTCGCGGGCTGTCTGTCCATTGGAACCGTAGCCCACGGCAACGATATCGTTCCATCCTTCCTGGAGGAATTCGATACTCGCATTGAAATCCGGCCTATCAAGTCCGGCGAGTACTCCGTTTACCTCCACTCGGCCGACCCGTTCAGCTTGACCGAGTACCACGATGACCCTGCGATTGATGGCAGCGCCATCCTGCGGCCAGGTGATCTCAACCGTGGGAGCACCGGACTCCACCACGTGAACGGTGATCTGGTCCTCCGCGGTTTCAGAGACACCGTATGCCGTTGCCGTTATGAGTACATCGGCATCCGGGGCGGGAAGATCCAGCGGAACGGACCAGGTTCCCGCGTCGAAGTCGATCTCCGCCATGACGGGATCGATTCCCTCATAATCCACCATGACAATACCGGCATTAGTAACCGAACCGCTGATGGTAACGCTCCGGAGATCGGTCACGAAACCATCCGCCGGATCGGTTATTTCTATAGTTGGTGTTACATCTTCAGGAATCCGATATACGGTGATCATATCCTCCACCGTCGCCATATCAGCACCGGTGGCCACGGCGGTTATCGTATTTTCTCCCAGATCAAGGGCGATGTCCGCCGCCATGAAGGTATCATCGGTTTCGTCGAGATCCGCCATGACATCGTTGACCTCGACCTTCCATGCGCCGCCGAAGTCACCCGAAACATCAACCTCTGTATCAGCGGTGATTAACTGATCGGGCGGCGACGTGATGGCCACACTCAACGCGGTCTCCGGAATCACGTAGAATGTTGCGTCGTCCTCTGCCTCTCGGTCGTCAAGTTCACCGGGAGGAGGACTTCCCAGTCCCATGGCTTCTATCGTGTACATACCGTAATCCGGCACTGGATAATCGGGAACCAGGAATGTCCCTGCGCTGAAATCCTCGTTGAACTCAACATCCTGGACCCAGACGCCGTCTATGAAGAGGAATCCAACATTTTCTATGGTCCCCGTGATGTCGAGCATTCCGAGGTCCTGCGTACTCTCATCCTCGGGTTCCACGATATCCACCACGGGATCTCCGGAACCCTCCATGAGGCGGAACACGTAAACCGTATCGGACTCGGCGCGCTCGAACGTTCCCGTCCCAACAGCGATGATGAGATTGAGTCCCATCTCCAGCGGAATATCGGTTATATCAAATTCGCCCGCCGCGGGATCCAGGGTCATTCTCGCGGGTCTCCCGTTCACGTGGACCGCCAAGGTGTTGTAGAAGACACCATCAGCGTCTATGGTCGCCTGTTCGGTAACGTAGTAGGTAGGCGGCCAGACGAACTCCACGTCGGGATCTCCAAGAATGATCAGCGTTGCGTCATCCTGATTGTTTCCCTCGGTTGTTTCGTTCTCGAACTCGTCCACCGGTTGGACAGTGTAGTAGTAAACAACGTCCGGTTGAACATCGTCGTCTGCGAAGTAACCAACGGTAACCGTCTCGTCGCCGTCATCTATCCGCTGACCGAGTTCACCCATGGTTTCAGATCTATAGACACGGAAGTATGCGAATCCGATGCCGTCGTCTTCCACCGGGGACCAGTTGAGTCTGATGTAGGTATATCGACCTTCCGCCACGAGATCGGTGACCGGATCAGGTCCGCTGGCATCCTGCGTGGATGAAACCAGCTCTTCGGACCAGCCGCTCATCTCGAGATCGGCGTTCCTGCTCTGGACCCGATAGTAGTACAGAACACCGTCTTCCAATACTTCATCAAAAGTATAACTCGTTTCCGAGATCCAGCCACTGGAAAGATCCAGTTGCTGCGGCTCGGGAAACTCCATATCCATTGAAGCTCCGACAAAATATTCCGTGGCACCCGAAGCGCTTTCATCGCTCCACGATACCGTATTCGACAAACCGGGCGTAAATACCGGTTCCTCATCGAGTACGGGTGGATCGGGCGGCACGGCCCATGAAGCCCCCACCAGCAAGACCAGGGCGGCTGTGAGGAGCTTCGAGATCGTACCGAATTGATTCATACGGCTCTCCTTTCTCCTGCCGTCTATGGTTAGGCGCATGCCCACCGTACGGCCCTACTGGGTCCGGATTACGCGAACCACCGAAGCATCGTCGTCAACTTTCAGTCGACAGAAGTATATGCCTGGAGCGGTACGCAGTCCGTGATCAGTGGTTCCATCCCAGTCAACATGGTAGGAACCGGGCATCGCCTGGCCGGTATAGAGCCATCGCATCAATCGCCCGTTAACGTCGTATACGGCAAGATCGACGTTCCGGGATGACCCGAACTCACCACGCCCGTCGGCGGGTTCGATCCGGGAGCCGGCCGGTATCATGAAATTGATTGATGCGTCGTCTGCCGATGGATTGGGCCAGACGTTGATGGAGAGGGCATCGGCCACCGGGACCGGAGCGTTTCCGAATGTCGCGGATAGCGGACCGGTCCTGTGCTCTTCCCCGTTGAGATCGATATCCGCAAGCATGTAGTAGTATGTGTGACCCCACTCAACTGATTCGTCGAGATACTGATATGACTGAGGTACAGTTGTCGTACCGGCTCCGGGGATGAGATCACTCACATCATCGTAGGGCCCCGAGAGATGCTCACTCCGAAGCAACCTGAATCCGAAATTCTCGGTTTCGCTCTGCGTTTCCCATTGAATCAGTAATCCACTCTCCGCTATCTCGTAGGAAAATGAGTTGAGTTCCACGGGAACATCCTGACCCCACCAAATTCTGATCATGAGATCGGAATCATTAACGGGAACCCACTCGTCGCCTTCGTAGAAATAACTTCTATCTGCACCTCCTGCTACATCCCCTAAGGGATTCGGCGCGCCGCTCAGGAGTTCATATCCGATCCATAAATCGCGCTCTACCTGCTGGTAGTCGGGATTCGGGGTATCCTCGAATCGGATATCCACGAAGGAGTTCCAGATATGATCTGTGGGTGAAGCGTACTGCGTGGGTGTAACCTCCATAGGTGTAATGAGATTATTACCCGGAAGGCCGCTCTCATCCTCCCATACATGGAGGATGATGTTTCCGGGACCCGTTGCATCGTACAGCATCACCTGGATGGAAAGAACCTCAGCCGAGTCCAGCTCTGTTGGTGCGGGGGTCGTGAATTTGACCGCCGCCATGTCTCCGCCGCTGAGTGCCCAGTAATAATAGGGCTCTCCGTCATCGTAATAGATGTATTCTGAATCCTGATCAGCGGGGGAGAATTGTGGTCCAACAGGAGCATCCCCGACTTGAGGGAACAGATAGCGAGGAGCAGCCAAGCCCGTCACGGGTACGAGCAGCACGAAGAGCACTGCTACCACGGACAACTTTATCGGCTGGCTCATATATTCGCCTCCCTTCTGCTCACCCGGGTGTGATATTCCTCGGGAGCACGGTACTGGGTGTGGCCCGGTCATTCCGGGCATACCTCGTCGGCTCATCCAGCGTACAAAATCGTACGTTGGTTGTCAACGCTAATCGCCTTCCAGAGCCGCATGTCGTTCGAAACCGTATACAACATGCATGATACATGCCATCAACTCCGGTTTCTTCACTCTGATGAGCGGCGTAGAAGATCAATTATGGTGCCTATAAGATACAAGCTTCCGCATACAATAACCAGCCCTTTTTTACCTGCCATTCTTCGTGCAGTCTGCAATCCCTTTACCGGGGAATCCGCACGAAGGCAGTTCATACCGAGGCGGCGGGCTTCTTTATCAATAACCGGGACGGATAGCCCACGGTGTATATCAGCGGTACAAAGAACCAGAGGTATATCGAGATCCCGTATGATGCCAAGTATGGTCCGCGCATCCTTTCCGCGACTCAAGGCGAATAGACATGCCATTCGATCATAGTCTTCCACGAGATGATCCCGTACGAATGTAACAAGTGTACGAACGGCCTGTTGATTATGAGCACCGTCGAGCAGGATATCGGGATGACCGCCCCGTAGATCAAGTCTCCCGGGCCAGATCGTCTTCTCTATCCCCCGTACTACGGTCTCCGAGGATATATCCGGGTATAACGATTCGGCCGCTGTCACAGCCGTTACACAATTGACAACCTGATGTTTTCCCCTCAGAGGGAGTTTCGCGATTTGTATACGACGATCAGGTAATCGGAGCGAAACGCCGTATTTTCCATGCTCCGGCTGACGGCTTCTGTACCGGATATCAAATCCTATCCTCATCCATCGACGGGGATGTTTCGCGTCTGCCACACGGTGAATCACCGACCGTACCGCCGGGGTCTGCGGTGCCGTTATCAGAATATTATCATTCCGTATCACCGCGGCTTTGTCACGGGCGATCACATCGAGAGTCGTACCCAGGGTGATCATGTGGTCACGATGAATCGGGGTGATTATGGTGATCTTCGGCTTCACCACCACCGTGGCATCCAGCCGCCCGCCAAGACCTGCTTCCACCACTGCCACATCAACCTTCGAATCGGCGAAAAACCGGAATGCCGCCGCCGTGAGGAGCGTGAATGTGGTCCGGTACCCGGGACTCGAGATGATAGCTGTTGGTTCATGCTGTTTCAGTATTGAGATCGTACGGGCAAACGCATCCTCGCTGATACATGTTCCATTGACTGCGATACGTTCGCGAACTGATACAAGATGGGGACTTGTATATAATCCCACATTCAATCCATGCTCCCTGAGAATGGTGGAAAGCATGGCACATACGGAGCCCTTTCCATTGGTTCCTACCACATGAATCGTGGGATACGAAAGGTGTGGATCCCCGAGCGTGGAAAGAAATCTCGAAAATTCGTGAATATCATTAGATCGCGTAGGTCGACCTCCGCGTTTCTCCCAGTCAACGAAGCTGTAGATGAATGAGCATGCCTCGTCGTAATCCACGGTATCCTCCCTCCCCGCTGTTGACAACCGTTCAGGGAACAAAGAACTGCCCACTTTGGTATGCATAGAGTCATAATTAAATCGATAATATCAGTCGCTCAACGAAGATAATCAGCATATATCCCCGGAATACGAGAGGAAAAAAATCTGAAATCCCAATTCCTTGCGTCAGTGTCGTCTTGAGTGATTCCTGAGTTTAGGTATCTTGTCATGCCGTATTGTTTTGTGGGTTTCTGAATTCCTAAATTGAGCGATTGTTATCGTAACGAGACACAGAAAAGGCTTACGATTCATGAAGTTGGAGTGATTTTGTGACGATAGCGTATCCAACCGATACGGTGGAGGAGCAAAATCGTGAAACGATTGACGCAGTAGTCTCCTCGAAGCCGGAGTGGATGAGAATCGCTCAATTTAGGGAATTATAGAGGCGATTCTTCTCTCTTATATGTTCACCGGGTCTCTATACAGTGCGGAGTATGCCGTTCATGATACACGTGGTTCTATTGTTTTTAACCTTTCTTACTACAACCTTCGGCGGCAGCTTTGCCGAAGGTGGAAACCCGCTTCGTAATCCAATCGAGTTGTTTCTCGGTCTGTCGTACAGCATTCCGCTCCTTATAATCCTGCTCGCCCACGAACTCGGCCATTACTTTGCCTGCAGACGACATCGTCTCCAGGCGACACTCCCCTACTTCATACCGGCTCCGCCACCTATCTTTCTTTTTGGAACATTCGGTGCCTTTATCAAGATAAAATCCCCCATCCAGGATCGTCGCGCACTCCTTGATGTGGGTGTTGCCGGTCCGCTCACCGGAATGATTTTCGCGCTGCCCGTGGCAATCCTCGGCATCGCGAAGTCATCCTTTGTTTCCATGGAGGTTACCGAGGGTGGGCTCATGCTGGGAGACTCACTCCTGTTCTTGTTTCTGGTCAGATTACTGAAGGGTCCGACACCGGAAGGTGTCCAGCTTCTCCTTCATCCCATGGCGTTTGCCGGATGGATCGGATTCCTGGTTACCGCATTTAATCTTCTTCCGGCAAGTCAACTGGACGGCGGTCATATTTTTTACAGCCTATGGCCCAAACGTCACAGGCTCATGACGCGAATAGTGGTAGCCGGTCTTCTTCTTTTGGGGCTGACCACATGGCAGGGGTGGTTTATATGGGCTGTCCTCATAACAGTCATGGGTACGAGACATCCTCCGGTCATGCAGGATCTGCGGGAAAACTGGAACGGGTATCCATGGGAAACGTCTTACGGAATGCTTCCCGGTCTGGATGCCCGGCGGCGGCGTCTCGGTTTCGCCGCCCTGGTTATCTTCATTCTGACCTTCACCCCTGTACCCCTGCAGTATTTCATGCCCGAGGACGATTCCCCGCCTGCAACAATCGAACCAGCCCCTCCCCCGCCCCGGGAGATCAATGACGACTGGGTCAGGATCATTCAACCCTCGGAGGAGGAGGGCCGGAATCAATCCGGTCCGGCAATCACACCATTACCTTCTTCAGTCTAATCAATCGGACATTCATATTTCCCGATTCACAATGTAAAGATCAACCCCATTTCATCAGCAGAATTTTTCGGTTTCACAGGTGGTCACGTAGACACTGCTTTACCCTGTAAACAGGGATCACCTGAACTATTCTAATATTAGAATAGTGCCGTGAAATTGTTCCTTTGATATGGAGGGCCATGCCCGGAATTCTTTTCGGTATCTTACTCTCTTTTTCATCCCTCCACTCAAGA
>Ga0272444_10004061_pt1 | contig 13005 bp, 5 predicted proteins | sample SSMForm13_FD_201033 | JGI IMG/M metagenome (GOLD analysis project Ga0272444, IMG submission 201033) | Marine sediment archaeal communities from Little Sippewissett salt marsh, Falmouth, MA, United States - SSM-Form-13 | ecosystem: Environmental > Aquatic > Marine > Wetlands > Sediment ...
GCCCGACGGCGCTCTGCCATCTTCGAGGAGTCGATGGTACCAGCGGCGGGCCGATCACGCAACGCCGAGGCCTGCCCGCTCGGGCAGCGACTCCAGCAGGCCCGGGGAACCGGCGCTGCCGGAGGCGATCGGAGACGCCGCCGCAACCCGGGGGGACGCGACGGCCCCGGCGCCCACGGAGTTGACCCGGTAAACGATGAGCCCTATACTTGGGTCCAAACTCGTGAAGAGGCCGTCGGAGCGGCTCGCTCTGTGACCGCCCGGCGGCCCTTTCGTGCACGCCAGCAGGACAGCGAAGGATCCGGCAAAAGGAGAGCAGAATGCGACCAGCGACCAGGGCCATCGTCGTGGCGGCCCTCGCGGCGCTCTTTCTCGCGGGGGTGACGCTCGGTACCGGCGCGCCGTCGGCAGTGGGAACGGCGCACGCCAGCGAGGCCTTCCGGAAGGTGATCCCCGAGAACGGGCTGACCGTGGTGATCGGCGAGAACCACTCCTCCCCGGTCATCAACATCCGCTTCTACGTCAAGACGGGCAGCATCCACGAGGGCGAGTATCTCGGCGCCGGCATCACCCACAACATCGAGCATCTCATCAGCGACGGCACCGAGAGGCGCACGCTCGCGGACTTCGAGCGAGAGATCGAGGAGATCGGCGGGGGCTACAACGCCTACACGACCAAGGACCACGCCTGCTACTTCATCGAAACATCGAAGGAGCACTTCGACCAGGCGCTGGACATCCTGGCCGACATGGCCATGAACGCGAGCTTCCCGCAGAAGGAGGTCGACACGCAGCGGGAGGTGATCACCCGCGAGATCAGCATGGGCTACGACGAGCCCGCGCGCCGCATCTACAATCTCTTCGGCGGGGTGATGTTCCGCGTCCACCCGGCGAGATTTCCGGTCATCGGGTACCTGCCGAACTTCCGCCAGATAACCCGCGACGACATCGTCAAGTACCACGAGCGGATGTACATCCCGGACAACATCGTCTTCGTGGCCGTCGGCGACCTCGAGACGGAGGAGACCTACGAGAAGATCCACGCGGCCTTCGCGGACTTCGAGCGGAAGCCGGTCGACATGCCGACGATCCCGGTCGAGCCCCCGCAGCTCGGGAGGCAGGTGCTCCGCGAGGAGCGGGACCTCGACATGGCGTACGTGCTGATGGGCTGGCACACGGTCGCGCTCTCGGATCCCGACCTCTACCCGCTTGACATCATGTCCCACGTGATGTCCGAGGGCAGGAGCTCGCGCCTCCACCGGAAGCTCGTCGAGGAGCTGGGTCTCGTGTACAGCGTGACGACGTGGTCGCACACACCGTCCTACGGCGCCGGAGTCTTCGCGGTCTCCATGCAGATGGATCCCGCGAACATCGACGCAGCGATCGACGCCGCGACCGAGGAGATCTACGCCCTCCGGGACACGAAGGTCTCGAAGTCCGAGATCGAGAAGGCGAAGAAGCTCAAGTCCGCCGAGTTCTGGTTCGGACGCCAGGATCTCGAGAGCCTCGCGTCGAGCCTGGGGCGCTCGGAGGTGACGACCGGGAACCCCGACTTCGACGAGCTCTACGCAGACCAGATCCAGCACGTGACGGCCGACCAGATTCAGGACGTCGCGCGCAAGTACTTCTACGAGGACAACCTGGGCATCGCCATTCTCGATCCGATCGCCGCGCCGGCCGACGAGGCCGCGACCGCGATGAGGAGCGCCGCGCCGGCCGCTCAGGTCGGTGAGATCGAGAAGCACGTGCTCGACAACGGCCTGACCGTGCTCCTCAAGGAGAACCACACGAACCCGATCGTCTACGTCGGGAGCTACTCGCTCGCCGGTGCGCGCTTCGAGGAGAAGAACGGCCTCGCCAACTTCGTGGCCAACATGATGCCGCGCGGAACGAAGAAGAGAGGCGGGGACAGGATCTCGCAGACGATCGACTCGATGGGCGCGGAGTACTACTGCTCTGCGAACCACACGAGGATCCAGTCGGGCCTCACGGTCCTCACCGAGGACTTCGAAGATGGGCTCGAGCTCTTCGCCGACGTGCTTACGAACCCGAAGTTCGACCCTAACGAGATGGAGAAGGAGCGTCCGCTCATCGAGGCCGCCATCCTCGCGAGATCCGACAACTGGACGACCGACGCGATGGACCGGATGCTCGCCGAGCTCCTCCCCGATCACCCGTACGGCAGACCGCCGGTTGGAACCAGCGAGTCGATCGCCGCGATCTCGCGCGACGATCTCGTCGCCCACCACGGCGCGTTCGTGAGGCCCGAGAACACGGTGCTGACCGTGTTCGGCGACATCGAGACGGCCGCGGTCCTACCGATGGTCGAGAAGGCGTTCCGGAAGTGGGAGCCGACGGGCGGCGCGAGACCTTCGATCTTCGTCGAGCCTGCGAGGGCGGCCGGGAGAACGGTGACCAGCCACCACGACCGCGCGCAGACGGTCATCTTCCGCGGCTACCACGGCATGCCCTACTCGTCCGAGGACCGCTATGCGATGGACGTCCTCGACGCGATCACGTCGGGCATCTACTACCCGGGCGGGTGGCTCCACACCGACCTCAGGGGACAGGGTCTCGTGTACGTCGTCCACGCGTACAACTGGACGGGATACGACGCGGGCTACTTCGGGGTCTACGCTGCGACGTTCGACGAGGCGCTCGATCAGGCGATGGAGATCATCGACGGGCACCTGACGCGCATCACGGAGGAAGAGGTCACCGACGAGGAGCTGGCCCACGCGAAGCAGCTCTGCATCATCATGGACCAGACGTCGAAGCAGACGAACCAGGATCAGGCCCAGGACGTGGCGATCGCGGAGCTCTACGGGCTCGGGTACGACTTCACGGCCGACTACGCCGCTCGGATCCGTAAGATCACGAAGGACGACGTGATCCGCGTTGCGCGGAAGTACCTCGAGGAACCCGTGACGGTGATCCGGCGTCCGGAGCCCTCCGAGGAGGAAGAGGGCGATCACGCGGCCGCCGACTAGCCGCTGCCAGAGCAGCAACGAAGAGCGCCCGGCGGCGGATCCGCCGGGCGCTCTTCGTTGCATCGACCGTCGACGCCGCCCGCTCGGACCGCCCGGCGTCCGGTGGAAGACCGCGCCGGCCTCACTCACCCGCGCGCCCGCAACCTCGCCAGGTCCCACCGCCGCCCGAGCGCGACCACGATCCAGATCGCAAACCGCCCAGTGAGGACGCCGAGGAACGCCCCGGCAAGCGAATCGAACGGGTAGTGGACGCCGACGTACACGCGCGAGTACGCCACGGCGGCGGCGATCAGGAAGGCGACGATCGCGAACGCCGGGAACCGCCAGGAGACGACCGTCGCCATGGCGAACGAGTTGGCGGCGTGCGCTGACGGGAACGAGAACGTGGCGGTCACCCCGTCGAGCAGGCGGAAGCTCCCGGGCGGGAGCGCGTTACAGGGCCTGACGCGACCGATCAGGGGCTTGAGGACGGAGCACGTGATCTGGTCCGTGATCGCGACCGCGATCACGAGCATCGCGACCGCGAGCCTCCCACGCCTGCCGCCCCAGATGAGGAGCGCGACCGCGAGGCCTCCGAGAACGGGATACCAGTTCTTCTGGGTCGTGATCGCCCGCATCACGGTGTCGAGGATCGGGTGATGTAGCGCCCCGTTGATCAGAAGGAAGAGCTCGCGGTCGAAGTCGAGGTACCAGGCAATCATGGCTCACCCCGTTCCGCCGGCGTGCGCGGCGTGCCGCCCGCGCGCTCGATCCGCCTGCTGTCGTCCAGGGTCTTGAGGGCGTCCCAGTGGAGTTTGTAAACGATCATCTCGTCGCCGCCTGAGATCACGTTGTCCTCCAGTACGACTCGGTGGATCGGCTCGAACACGTGGCCGTCCGCGACCATGCGCGGGTACCAATCGGGGAAGAGCACGGCGTAGTCCGGGCGCTCGTCCTTGAGGAACTCGAGGACCGCGACGTCCCGCGATGCACGCACCTCGATGTACGACAGGACCTCGGGCGAGATGAGCCCCACCGTGTCGAGGACCTTCCTTCCCGAGAAGTACGCAATCGCGCCGACGTCGTTCACCGCGAGCGTCGCGTTCTCGGGGAGCTCCCGATCGATCCACTTCCCGAGGGTCACCTGCATGTCCTCGATGTTCGCGACCTCCCTCCCGTAGGTCTTGCCCCGGTACCACGCGGTCCTGACCTGTGCCACGAGCGCGAGGGCCATGAAGAGCCAGATGAGGCTCCTCTCGATGACGAGCGCCGCGGGCCGTCCCAGGAACTTCGCCCGGCTCAGGATCCCCGCCCCGTACCGGCCCGCTTCGTAGAGCCCGATCGTCCCGATCACCAGCATCAGCGGCGCGACCGGAGCGGCGTATCGTCCCTCCTGATACGAGGCCGCGCCGAACGGCACGATGACGCCGATCGCCAGTGGGAAGATGATCACGGACAGCGGGACGATGAACGTCCGGCAGCGACTCTCCTCCGCGTAGGGGATCGAGAGCACGAGACGCAGGAATCCGAACGCGGAGAGCACGAACAGGACCGGGTTGTTGCTGAGGCTCTCCTGGAGAAACGAGAGGTAGTAGTCGAACGGATGGACGGTGAACGACCTCGCAAGCTCCGAGAGGCTCCCGGTCGAGAGCGCGGCGACCAGTCCCTTCCCCCAGAGGAGCGCCTTCGCGTAGGCGGTGTTCGGAAGGAAGCCAACGCCGAACACCCTGCTGAACAGCGCGAACGGGACGATGATAGCAGTGAAGAGCACCACGTGAACGGCCACGGGCACGAGCCAGTCGCGCGTCGCCAGCTCGCGCCACCTGATGAGCGTTCCGGAGAGCGCCCGGTCGAGCATCGCCGCCACGAAGAACGCCGCGCACTCGGGCCGCGCGAGCGCCGCGAGCCCGAAGAGCATGGTCGATAGGTACTGCCTCCTGTCGCCGTGCCTCCCGTACGTGACGTGCGCGAGCACGCCCGCGAGCGTCAGCGCGACGGCGAGCGTCACCTCCATCCCGGAGACGCCGGCCCAGACCAGACGGGACAACGACGCCGTGACGACCGCGGCGAAGAGCGCCTGGCGTGCGTCGCCGGCGATGGTCCCGACCAGCATGTACACGAGGACGACGGACAGCGCGAGGAAGACGACGCCGAGCACCTTCGCCGAAAGGACGGCGTCGCCCGTGACGAGGTGGCCGGCCGACAACACCAGCGTCCAGAGGGGGGCGGTCGACCCGGACGCCGGCGAGCCCGGGTTGTAGGAGAACCCGTTGCCGAGCGCGAGGTTCCGGGCGAACTGGGCGTGAATCCACGAGTCGTCCAGGGGGAACCCGAACGTGCCGGACGTCTGGTGCTCGTTCCACAGGAAGTAGCCGACGAAGACGAGCATCACGACGAGCGCGACGACGATGTGCGCCTTGGGCCTCACCGGCTGCCGTCCCCCCTGCGCTCCGCCTCCCCGGTCATCGGCACGAACCGGACGGGAATGACGCTTCTCTCCACGGCCCCATCCTCGGTCTTCGTGATCTGGAGGAGCTCCTGGTAAGTATCGCCGACCGGGATCACGAGCCTGCCGCCTACCCTGAGCTGCTCGATCAGGGGCTCGGGCACGTGGTCGGGTGCGGCCGTGACGATGACGGCGTCGAACGGTGCGTGTTCGACCCAGCCCTGATACCCGTCGCCGCAGCGGACCACGACGTTGGCGTGGCCCAGCGAATCCAGCCTCGCGGCGGCGGTCGCGGCCAGGGGCGCGACGATCTCGATCGTGTAGACGGTGTCGGCGATCTCGGCCAGAACAGCGGCCTGATAGCCCGAGCCCGTTCCGATCTCGAGGACGGTCTCGCCGCCCTCGAGCTCGGCGAGCTCGGTCATGAGCGCGACGATGTACGGCTGGGAGATGGTCTGGCCGAGGCCGATCGGGAGCGCGCCGTCCGTGTAGGCGACCCCCGTCAGCTCGGGCGGGACGAAGAGGTGACGGGGCACGCGCCGCATGACCTGAAGGACGAGCGTGTCCTTGACGCCCCGCGCCCGGATCTGCTCCTCGACCATGCGGAGCCTGGCCGCGGCGAAGGCGCCCTCGACCACCGGGCCGTCGCCGGCCGACGACGAGCAGCCGGCCGCCGCGCTCAGCACGGCCGCGATCGCGAGAAGGAAGGTCAGGGATCCCAACGGACGCATGGGTCTCCTCCGGACGGCCGCGTGTATGCTATCCCCCGCGCCCGCGCGCGTCAACCCCGGACAGCGCGCCCGGGGCCGGCACACGGAAGAGCGGGCCCGGACGTGAAGCCCGGGCCCGCGTTCTCGTCGCCTGGTGTCCGTGCGACTACCGCAGCAGGATCATCTTCCGCGCGAGTTCCCGCCCGTCCGCCATCAGGCGGTAGAAGTAGATGCCGGAGCCCGTCGCCTCACCGTCGTCGTTGCGCCCGTCCCACACGGCCGTGTAGTCGTCTGCGGGATGCTCCCCGTCCACGAGCCGCCGGACGATCCGGCCGCCGACGTCGTAGATCAGAAGCTCGACGCGAGCGGGCTCGGGAATCGAGTACGCGATCCTCGTCACGGGATTGAACGGATTGGGCACGTTCTGCCGGAGGGCGAACGAGCGGGTCGCGTCGTCCGGGACGCCGGTGTCCGCCTCGATGGTGAAGTCCGAATCCGAGTCGTCGAACGACGCCAGCCCGACATCATCGCGCGCGATCACACGGATCCGGGCCGTCGTGGTCGAGGTGTCGGGGACGGTCCACTCGAAGATCCCGTCGTCCGTCTCGCCGATGGCGATCGCGTCCGGGTACGTCGTCCCCCCGTCGCAGGACAGGAGGATGTCTATCGACGAGACGCCCCTCGCCCCGTCGGACGCGGTCCACTGGATGTCGACCTCCTCGCCTGCCGTGTATTCCTCGCCGCCGGTCGGCTGCCCGAGCGTGACGGTCGGGGGCTCCGTGTCGGGCCACGACCCTTCCGCGAGCCACTCGATCGCCCGGCGCATCAGCGTGTCACGCACCGCGGCGCCCGTGACGCCCTCGAGGCCGAACGCGAGGTAGACCTGGCGGTGCCCCGTCTCGTAGCGGAGCGCCCCGTCGACGCCCGGTTCGTACTCGAAGATGCTCGTCGCGCCGCTCCTCGGCTCGATCTCGCTCGGGTACTCCTGGTTCATCGCGCTGTCCTCACCGTTCAGGGTGAAGGACATCCCGTCACTGATCGGATCGCCGGGAGAGCCGTCGAGGCTTCGGAAGCCCGAATCGTCGGCCACGTACGTGGCGTGGAGGTAGTCCTCGTACCAGTCGATCAGCTCCTGGATGCCGTCGTGGTGGAGCGACCAGCCGATGTCCTCCCCGGAGATCAGAAGCCTGCCGCCGTTGTCGAGGAACGAGCCGAGCGTGCTCCTGTTGTCGCTCCCGAGAGACCCGCCCCAGCCGCAATCCCAGACGACGACCGTGTAGCGCTCCAGTTCATCGAGCGCGACGTCCCCCTGCGTGTCCTCCATCCACTTCTGGTAGAGGTAGCCGTTGTTCGCGAGCGACGCCTCGAAGTAGGTCTCCGTCGACTCCCCGGCGTCGTCGTCGACGAGGAGCACCGGCGTCGGCCCGAGGACGACGCCGAACGTGTCCACGTTCGCGTACGACCCGTCGGCCGAGATCGAGAGCACGAACTCAGCGATCGTGCCCGGGACGGCGAACTCACCGACCGTGAACGCGTAGTCCTGGTAGCCCCACTGGATCTCGCCCGGATCCATGCTCCCGAAGCTCGACACGTTCTGCGTGATCGTGACGTCGGGGCACGTGGTCGTGATGGACGCGAGCACCGACTGCCGGTCGGGCGCGACGATCTCGTTCTTGAGGGCGACCGAAAGAGTGATCAGCTCGCCGGGGTCGGCCCAGCCGTCCACGTCGCCCGCTGCGTCGTCGATGCCGTGGGCGTAGTGAACGATGTCGACGCCGGGATGGTAGAAGACGCGCTGCGTAGCCGTCCCGACGTTGCATGTGCCGTACTTGATCCAGAAGTACCCGCCGAGGTCGCCGAAGCTCACGTCCCAGCTGTTCTTGCAGAGCCAGGCGCCGTCGCCGGCGCCGCACTTGTTGTCGTCCCATCCGCAGATGACGACCGCGTGGTTGATGGGATCGTCACCGTCGTGCTCGTAGCAGCCCGAGCCGTACGAGTAGAAGTCGCTGTAGACCCGGAAGGTGGTCGCTAGGGGCCCGTCGAGGACGGCCGTCTTGATCGCGTCCACGTCGTTCGGGATGTCGAGCCAGCCGTTCGTCGTGGCGATCTTCGTGCACGGACCGTCCGTGCAGGGGACGTCGTCGTCGGCCTCGTAGGGCATGCACGACTCGCTGACGGCCCCGTAGTCGCGGAAGTAGCCCCAGGCCCAGGAGTACCATCCACCGCCACAGCCGTAGCCCGGCGTCCTGCAGGAGAGGACCTGCTGCTCGGATATGTCGAGTTCGACCGCGGTGTGCTGCTTGATCACGGCCTCCAGGGCGCCGACCCCGGCGAAGTCCCAGCAGCTTCCGCAGCCACCCTGGCTCTTGACGGCGGTCATGATCCCCTGGCTCCGCCAGCTGAAGCTGTCCGGCAGGTCACGGGCGATCGGGAAGTCCGAGGGGTCGAGCGCCTCGATGCGCCTCAGGACCTCCGGCGGGATCCTGGTCCCGCAGAGCGCCTCCCGCTCCTCTTCCGTGAGATCGGTCGTCCAGTTGCGCTTCGCCGTCCAGCTGTAACCGTTCGCGTCGATCTCCCGCTGAAGCGCGTCGATCTCAGGATCGACGGCCGCGGGTTCCCCGGCCGCCATCGACGGAAGGGTGCAGAGAAGCAAGGCCAGCACGGCGATCCACGCGGATGCTCGGACATCGCATCGCATCGGAAGTCCTCCGTTCGGTGTGATCCTTGACCTTCTGTTTCATTATAGCAGCGTAGCATATTCCTGTCCACGTGGGCGCGGAACACGCCGCCTCGAGATGCCTGTCCTGAGCGCACTCCGCCCAGCCGTCCGTGCCATGCTCGCCCGAATGTGGTATACTAGAGTGAGTTATTTTCAGTCAATAACCAGGGAGGGAGTCGCGCAGGCGTCCGCGGGCCGGTTCATCGTCGGGCCGCTGGGATTCCTGGCGGACCTCTCGTCGGCCGCCGGCCTCCTCGGACTCCCAGCTACAGGAGCCCGGTGGGCACTACTCAGGATCCGCCCGGGGAGGCCGCTCGGGACGCCCACCCGACCGCCCGGCCGCCGGCAGCACAGAAACCCGACACGGAGGTAGCGAGCATGTCCTCCCACCTGCGAACGAGTCTGGCGCTCATCGCGGCGCTCCTGGCGATCGCCCTCGCTGCGTCCGCGGGGCAGCCCGCGCCGGAAGCGGCGCTTCGGGCGAGCCCGATCGAGCCGGAGCCCCCCGTGCTTCATCGGCACGCTGCCGCCAGGTACGAAACCCTGTGGATCTTCGACGCCGACTTCTCGGACTTCACCGGTGACAACGCCGGGTGGACCGTCTACGACCTGAGCGGCACCGCCGCCCAGACGAACCACTGGCATCACGACACCATCCGCCTGACCGAGGTCTACCTTGGGGAGAGCACCTGGTGGTGCGGCACGTACAGCCCCTGCTGGCGACAGCCGCGGGGCTACGGCAACGAGTGGATCCAGCACCTCACGAGGACATTCTCCGGGCCGGAGGTCGGGAGCCCGGGCGACACGCTCGAACTTCAGTGGGATCAGCGATACGCGATGGAGAGGAGCTACGACTACGGCTACGTCGACCTCCGTCCCGAGGGATCGCCCGACTGGACCACGTTGGCCATGTACACGAACAGCGGGTTCCCCGGGGGGGGCGGCACGCCGCACGACTGGGACGACCCGGCCGACGGTCACGTGACGATCAACCTCGACGCGTACGCCGGCCAGGATTTCGACCTCCGGTTCCGGTTCGAATCGGACGCCGTGTATTCGTCGCAGGACCAGCCGGACAACGTGACCCACTCCGTCAAGGACGGCGCGTGGCAGTTCGACAACATCGAGCTCACGGTCAACAGCACCCGCGTCTTCCTCGACGACGCGGAGTCGGGGAACATGGATTGGATCCACGACAGCATGCCGGCGTCCGGCCAGACCGGTGCGAGCTTCCACCGCGGTCAGTTCGGGATCGACTTCGTCACGGGCAGGGAGTTCAGCTGCGACGACCCGCCGGTCGGCTCGTGGATGTTCGCTTCGGTGGACTCGCTCGCCGGCACGATGGTGAACGACCAGTACGCGGCGCTCGTGAGCCCCCCGATCGACGTCTCGGGGCACGAGTCCCTCATCGGGGCGTGGGACATGTGGGTCGACTTCCCCTTCGAGTCGGAGGACGTCTACAACCTCTACTTGGCCTCAGGCGACATCCGGGAGTGCGTGACGGATCTCGGTGGGTTCGTCGACGAGAGTCCCGGCTGGTGGTACGGCGGCGCGTTCTGGAACGTGTGGTACGACGACTGGAGCGCCTTCGCCGGGAACCAGTGGCTGGCGATCGAGTGGGCCGTGATGAACGACGAGCCGGTCATGGAAGGACACATGGGCGGGATGTTCCTCAATCGTCAGCGCGTGGGGGTCCCGGTGGGAGACCCGGGTACGGCCTGGGATACCGACGTGTGGCACCAGTTCAACGACTGGTTCCGCGACGACCTCGCGGAGGCCCTCGCCGACACGGCGCGGATCAAGATCACGGATGAGGACGACATCGTCACCGCCTTTCTGATGGCGTCGGACGACGGCGGCGATGCGTGGGAAAGCTACGCGTGCACCCGTGAGGGGCCGAGCGACTGGTGGAAGGCACCGCCTCCCGTCAACCAGATGGCGGCGGGGAGCGAGATCCTCTACTACTTCGAGGCCATGGACGGGGTAGGGAACCCGTCGGTCTACCCTAGCGGGGCCCCGGAGCAGACGCTCGAGTTCTCGATTCTCCCTATCACGGGCTCGACCGAGTCGCCCGGCATCCTCATCGTCGACAAGTACGGAGGGAACATCCCGGGCGAGGATCGTGACTGGAGCCACCCGGCCCAGTCGTACTACGAGGACGCCCTCCGGAGGCTCGGGTACGAGTTCGATGTCTACGACGTCGAGGTGCCCGACGGGAGCATCCGCTCCCACGGCCCCGACACGACCGGCATGAAGTACTACGACACGCAGTTCTGGATCCCCAACTGGTACTACAGCTACGCGCTCCGGCCGCTCGACCAGGCTCACCTGGTCGAGTGGCTGAGCGAGTCGGAGTTCGGCGACGAGCGGAATTTCATCCTCTCGGGGAACAACGTGGGCTACGGGTTCTTCGTCGCTGGCGCCAAGGAGACGCTCGACTTCTTCGAGAGCTGGCTCGGAACCGACTACATCTACGGCTCGCAGGGCGACATCACCGTCGACAGCCTGCCGGGGCTCGTCGACGTCGCCGGCGGGTTCGACTTCATCACGGACGGAGGCTGCATCCTCCAGGGAAGCTGTCCCCTCCCCGGCTACTACGACGTGATCGAGCCCTCGCTGGGCCTCTCCGGCGCGGAGCTGATGGCCGACTACGTGAGGGTCGACATGGAGCATCGCCCGGCCGGCGTCGCCTACACGCACTCCCTCCTCGGCTACCGCTCGATCAACGTCGGGTTCGGGGTCGAGTTCATGGTCGGGCCACGGCAGCCGAGCGGGTACTTCGCCGACGGAGGGCCGCACCGCAGGAACCTCCTCGGCAACATCATGAGCTACCTGGGGAAGACGCCGAGCGGCCCCAGGACCTTCCTGGTGCGACCGGACGGGAGTGGGGACTTCGCGACGATCCAGGCGGCCGTGAACGCGGCAACGGCGGGCGACACGATCGACCTCGCGAGCGGCACCTTCACGGGTGTCGGAAACCGTGACGTCGACTTCTTCGGGAAGGCGATCACGGTCAGATCCGAGGACGCCGAGCCCGCGCTGTGCGTGATCGACTGCGAGGGAGCAGGCCGAGGCTTCCTCTTCCAGTCCGGAGAGGGCGCGGCGTCCGTGCTCCGTGGCGTCACGGTCCGAGACGGCCTCGTGGGTACTTCCGGGGGTGCGATCTCCTGCAGCGCAGCCTCGTCGCCTACGATCGTCGATTGTCTCTTCGAGGGGAATACGGCCTCAGAGTATGGCGGGGGTGCTTACTGCACGGACTCATCGCCTACTTTCGAGGGGTGCGAGTTCGTAGGCAACGCGAGCGGCAACTGGGGCGGTGGGCTGGCCACCAGCGGGTCGGCAGCGCCCGTCGCAGTCGACTGCACGTTCGACGGGAACACGGCGCTGGTGGGTGGTGCGGTCTACGCGCAGGGCACTTCCGCTCCGGACCTCGAGTACGTCGCAATTCACGGCAACTCGGCCACGAGCTTCGGCGGGGCGATCTACTGCAATGACACCGCCCACCCATCGCTCACTCACGTCACCATGGTGGACAACTCCGCTTCGGCCGGAGCGGGCGCCTACGTGGACGACAGTGCCAGCATCGCGCTGACCAACACGATCGTCGCGTTCAGTCTTCTCTCAGAAGGGGTATTCTGCGAGACCGGTGGCGTTGCGACACTCTCCTGCTGTGATGTCTACGGCAACGCAGGCGGCGACTACGTCGGCTGTATCGCGGAGCTCGAGGGTACGGACGGGAACATCTCGGCCGATCCGCTCTTCTGCGACGCGGGCTCGGGCGACTACACGATCCGCGGCGACTCGCCGTGCGCCGACGAGAACAACCCGGGGTGCGGCCGGATCGGCGCCCTGGGCGTGGGCTGCTACCCCACGCTCGACGGCCACATCTTCGTCAGGTTCGACAGCGGCACGAACTACGTGGAACCCCCCCAGTACAGCTCCTTCTCGGCCTACATCTGCCTCGAGAACTTCTCGCCCGGCGACGGGGTCCGCGGGGTGGCGTTGCGCCTCAACAGGACCTTTAATGGGTTCCTCCTGGGGCATGAGATCCTGCTCCCGAACGGTCTGGAAATCGGCGGGCCCGAGGACCCCGATGGCTGGTTGGTGGCGGGAGATCCGTGCGCGTTTCCCGACACGAACGGCGTCGTGGCCGCCGCGCGC
>Ga0272444_10004062_pt1 | contig 13003 bp, 13 predicted proteins | sample SSMForm13_FD_201033 | JGI IMG/M metagenome (GOLD analysis project Ga0272444, IMG submission 201033) | Marine sediment archaeal communities from Little Sippewissett salt marsh, Falmouth, MA, United States - SSM-Form-13 | ecosystem: Environmental > Aquatic > Marine > Wetlands > Sediment ...
CGTTCCTCGACTTTATATACCTCACCTTCCCATCCCCCACCGAGATAATCGACAATATAATAATTGCGGCCGAGCGTCAGGCCGGGACGAAGATCGTACCTTTGCGACATCTATTTTTTCTCCACCGGTATATAGTACTTCATTTCCGAATCTTCGACAGATCCGAAATTCGGCGGATAATATTCAAACTCCGGCCCGCCAGCATAAACATAGCCGGACTTGGGAAGCCAGACTTTCAGGGCATAATTATAAGTCTCTATCAATTTTGAAAATGGAAAAGTAAAAACCGCGTATGTCTGTGCCGGTATCTTCCAATATATCATCCCTTTTGGAATATCGTCGGTACTTGTCACCTCGATACAGGCCAGGTAATCGAATTCGCCAATTATCTTCGTACTGTCGGTGCTGTCGGGCGGCGTATAATTATCCATAATACCATAAGCGACGCCGTCAAGAACGGCGTTTTTTATTTCACCCATTCGCGGCATAAACTGATCCCACAAACCGCCGATCTCACCTTCAAGATTACTTCCCCGATATTTTATCCCAACCACCGTGAACGACGGCCTGTCGACAATCTCAGGTACAGGTATCTTTTCCTCAACCGTCAATCCGGTATCGGTTTCGGTTTTGCCATTTCTACCCTCTTCCCCACAGCCGATAAATAACACCAAACATACAATTAGCCAAAAATATTTCATCTTAAATCTCCTCTGTTTTGGGAGAAAATACAAATTTGTTGAAAACTTGGCAAGAGGTTGTGGAGTTCCGAGAATCCCACTATCAAGGGATTCCGGAAACCCGACAATCGCACCTTGCATCCACCAAACAAAATAATGACTTGACATGGATTCATTTATATCTAATTTAACCAAAATTACACAACCGTGGGACTAACAATGATAAGGAGGTTAGCATGAAAACCTTAGCGGCAGCGTTCTGCTTGTTTTTACTGGCGATTACTTTAAATGCCTCGGAAGGACCGACGAGCAAGGGAAGCTTTATTCTCGACGGCAGTATTTCATTTACTCTTCAATCCGGTGATTTATATAGACGCGAATTCACGCCGGGAGATAGCCTGGAACCGGATGAATCTTATAAAATACTCTCATTGATGCCAAGTGTTGGCTTTTTTGTTGCCGATAATATTATGGTAGGTGGGACAATTACAATCGAACGGAAGATGCAGTACAGTCTAAGTTATAGTACTTTCCTTTTCGGACCTGAGATTGGCTATTTTTTAAGTAAGAAAAACGATGGCGGCAGTGCGAAAGGTTCTTTTATCCCTTATATAAAAGGTTTTTTCCAAATCGGACAAATACAGGACAAGTCGGTACACAGCCTGGGAACCGGCGATATCGATACGAAATATTCAAAAACAAGATTCGGTGGGAAAATTGGTACCGTACTTATGCTTTCCAATGCAATCGGCCTGGATATTAACCTCCTGTATTCTCATGACAAAATGAGTATGAATGATGCTCCTGATGATTACGAAGCTCCCAGCGGTGATACAATCAAGTTTGGTGTCGGTCTAACCGGATTCGTATTTTAGATTTAGTAGCTCAGACATTCCTGTCTGAGCGCGCAGACAAGAATGTCTGCGCTACCATTCTCTTGTGCTGCCGGGTCGTGCATTAATAAAATCGTAGGTCAATTCTGACCTACGATTTATTATAATTACTTCGCGCAAACGTCGAAACCTCCCTCGAAGACTCGGGACCTTCGGCAGGGGTTTCGACCTATGATTTTATAAATATGCCCAATCCCTCCCCAAAAATATCCTACGCCATCAGCTCCTTGATCGCTTCGCGGGCGATGACAATACGCTGGATTTCCGAGGTCCCCTCACCGATTTCACACAGCTTCATATCCCGGAAATACCGCTCGGCCGGATATTTCTCGGTCAGACCATCCAGCCCAAGAATCTGTATCGCTTCATGCGTACAAAAATGACACGCTTCCGACGCATACAATTTGCACATCGCAGAAATCTTGGTGAACGGATGTTTATTATCCTTCAACCAGGCGGTTTTATACATAATTAACCGAGCTGCCTCAACCATGGTCGCCATGTCGGCAATTTTGAACTGTATCGACTGATACCGATTTATAGGTTTACCATTTTCGAGTTTCGTCTCGGAATATTTTATTGCGATTTCCAGCGCCGCCTGTGCAATACCGATCCCCATCGCGCCGATAGAGATTCGCCCGCCGTCAAGAGTAATCATAAACTGCTTGAAGCCCTCGCCCTCCTTACCAAGCAGATGCGAGGCCGGCAGTTTGACATCATCCATGTGCAGGTACGCCGTATCGGAACCGCGACAGCCGCACTTGTTCTCTTTTTTGCCCGCCGCAAATCCTTCCATACCCTTCTCGAGCACAAACGACGATATCCCATGCACACCACCTTCATCGGAAGTACGCGCGGTCGCGATTGCAAAATCGCATACATTAGCCGACGTAATCCAGCACTTGGTGCCGTTCAGAAGATAACCATCGTCTGTTTTTGCCGCTTTACTCTGAGTGCCGCCGGCATCGGAACCGGCTTCCGGTTCGGTCAGTCCAAAAGCAATCAGGCTCCCTTTCTCCGCTGCCGGAGGAAGATATCTTTTACGCTGTTCTTCGGTTCCAAATGCATAAATCGGGAACGTGCCCAATGAATTATGCGCCGCGAATGTCAATCCGGTCGAACCGCAGACCCGCGATATCTCCTCGACAATAATAGCATACTCGAGCGTGGACAAACCCAGCCCGCCGTACTCTTTAGGTACAATCGACCCCCACCACCCTTTGGCGTTGACGATTTCATGCACCTCTTTGGAATAAAACTGCTTTTGGTCAACCTCGACGGCGTGCGGTGCGATTTTCTCCTCGCAATAGGCCCGCACGCCATCCCGGAAGTCTTTATATTTAATATCAAAGTCCATAATTATTCCTTCAGCAGGTCGCGTGAGATGACCATCCGCTGGGCTTCCGATGTTCCTTCATAGATTTCGGTAATACGTGCATCACGGAAATACCGCTCGACCGGATACTCCTTCACATATCCGTAACCGCCATGAATCTGCACCGCTTCATTGGCCACAAAGTTGGCTGTCTCGGAGGCAAACAATTTCGCCATCGAAATTTCTCTGGAGCGACGTTCACCCGAATCCTTATAAACCGCCGCCTGATAGACCAGCAGTTTGGTCGCCTCGATACGCATTGCCATATCGGCCAGCTTAAACTGTATCGCCTGGAACTGCGACAATGTTTTCCCGAATTGCTTGCGCTCTTTCGAATATTTCAGCGCCTCGGCATACGCCGCCTCGGCGATACCGAGCGACTGCGCCGCAATACCGATACGTCCGTTATCCAGAAGCGACAACGCCACCTTAAAACCATGATTCTCCTCACCGAGAATATTGGTTTTCGGGACTTTGGCATCCATAAACGACAGCTCGCGCGTATCGGAACATTTCATCCCCATCTTTTTCTCGTTAGCGCCGAGTGTCAAACCGTCGATTCCGTTCGGAACCAGAATCGCCGAGATGCCTTTCGGGCCAAGCGACGGATCGCTTAAAGCAAACACTATAAAAACACCGGCATGTTGAGCCGTCGATACCCATGATTTGGTACCATTAAAAATATAATCATCACCTTTGGGAATCGCCTGACATTGCAGCGCGCCCGGATCGGTTCCGGCATTCGGTTCGGAAAGCGAATAGGCGCCGATTATTTCACCGCTCGCCAGTTTGGGAAGATATTCCTGTTTTATCGCATCGGATCCGAACATCTCGACCGCTTTAATGACCAGCGAATTATGCACCGATATCGAAATAGCAAATCCGGCGCACGCTTTTGATATTTCTTCTATCATAAGGGCATAACTGAGCGTATCAATCGCCATTCCACCGTACTCTTCCGGGGCAAAGAGACCGTAAAATCCGATCTCGGCCGCCTCCTGAATCAACTCTTTGGGCATCTCCCCTTTTTCATCGAGTTCTTCCGCGATCGGAGATAAACGCTTATCGGCGAATTCCTTCGCCGATTCACGATACATTATTTGGTCTTCAGTCAAATCAAAATTCATGTTGACCTCAATTATTTGGAGTAATCGTAAAAGCCCCGGCCGGTTTTACGACCGAGATACCCGGCCTCGACCATTTTCTTCAAAAGCGGGCAGGGGGCGTACTTCGGATTGCCCAAACCTTCATGTAGTACTTCCAGAATAGCCAGACAAACATCCAGACCGATAAAATCGGCCAGAAACAACGGACCCATCGGGTGCGCCATCCCCAGTTTCATAACATTGTCGATATCCTCGGCCGTGCCGACTCCCTCAAACAACGCCTGCACCGCTTCGTTAATCATCGGCATCAAAATACGATTAGCGATAAATCCGGGATAATCCTGTGACGGCACCGGAATTTTGCCGAGTTTTTTACCCAGTTCCATAACCAGACTAAAAGTCTCATCGGATGTCGCCATGCCGCGAATCATCTCGACCAGTTTCATCATCGGAACCGGATTCATAAAGTGCATCCCGACAACTTTATCCGGGCGGCCGGTCGCCGATGCGATTTTGGTAATTGGAAGTGACGAAGTATTCGAGGCCAGAATCGTACTATCGGGGCAAACAGCATCGAGCTTTTTGAAAATCTCCAGTTTAACATCAAGATTTTCATAAACCGCCTCAATCACTATCTGTGCATCCTTGGCATCATCGAGACTGGTCGATTTTTTAATATGACCAAGTGTATCGTTTTTATCCTGCTCGGATATTTTTTCTTTCTTAACCATCCGGTCGAGATTTTTAGTAATCGTTTTAAAGGCGCGATCAAGAAACTCATCGGACATCTCAATCAAAGTAACATCATAACCGGTCATGGCGCAGACATGCACTATACCATTGCCCATCGTTCCGCCGCCGACAACCGCAATTCTTTTTATGTCATCCAACTTCATTTTATCTACTCCTTAAATTAAACCATTTCAATCGACATCGCCACGGCGCTGCCACCACCGAGACACAAAGTCGCCAATCCTTTCTTCAAACCGCGATCCTTCAAAGCATAAATCAACGTGGTCAGAACACGCGCACCGGAGGCACCAATCGGGTGACCAAGTGCCACTGCACCACCATGCACGTTTACTTTGTTCCAATCCCAGCCCAGTTTTTTGCCATCGGCAAGCGCCTGTACTGCGAATGCTTCGTTGGCTTCGATAAGATCAAAATGATTGATATCGACACCCATTTTCTTAATCAGTTTTTCAACCGCATGAATCGGTGCAAAGAAAATCATCTCCGGCGCCACTGACGCCGCCGTATAATCGATAATCCGGGCCAGCGGTTTAAGATTGTTTGCCTTCATAAAATCTTCCGAAACAACCACGACCGCCGAGGAACCATCATTCAGTCCCGGCGCATTACCGGCCGTGACGGTACCACCTTTCTCGAATGCCGGTCGAAGTTTCGCCAGACCTTCGAGCGAGATTTTCGGTCGGGGGCATTCATCTTTATTAACAATCACCGGGTCACCCTTTCTCTGGGGAACCTCGATATCGAAAATTTCTTCTTTAAATTTACCCTGCTCTTGGGCCGCAACTGCTTTCTTATGTGAATTAAAGGCGAATTCATCCTGCTCCTCACGAGAGATACCGGCCTCGCGTCCGGTCAATTCAGCAGCACTACCCATGTGCCAGTTTTTAAAAGAGCACCACAAACCATCGAGAATCATGGCATCCTGCAATTTCCTGTCGCCAAACCTGAATCCGGCCTTGGCGCCATGAAGCACATACGGTGTGCCGGACATCGACTCCATACCGCCGGCAACAATACAATCCTGATCCCCGGCTTTAATCGATTGAGCCGCCAGCATGGCCGCTTTCAGACCCGAACCACAGACTTTGTTGATCGTCATGGCATTGATCTCAGGCGGTAACCCGGAATTAATCGCCGCCTGACGTCCCGGTGCCTGACCGCAACCGGCCTGGACAACCTGACCCATAATGACTTCATCGATTTTCGCAGGATCTACACCGGCACGCTCGACAGCTTCCTTGATCGCCATAGCTCCCAACTGGGGTGCTGTGAATTTCGATAGACCGCCCAAAAGAGTTCCGATAGCAGATCGACAGGCGGATACAATAAAAGCATCATTGTTATTTGACATTTATGCCTCCAAGAAAAATTATTTTGTTTTTTGGTTAATCTATATAAGCAATTACCGAGACTAAATCAAGGGAAACATAAACAATGGTCGATATTTAAGCGTATAATTTTTATTGACATCCGTTTTTTTGCAACTATAATGGTGTCATTTGATTATAAGAGTATATGGATATATGCTGCGCGATGGAAATAAGTGACCTCAGAAAGGAGGAATGAATGAATAAAAAACGGCGTTCCCAGGCGGCGTTAGTAGTCATTATTCTTTGTTTTGTTTTGACTATGGCGGTAAATGGTTTTGCTTTTGATAAGGAACGGAAAGGTTTTATACTCGGATTCGGATTGGGGCCGGGATTTTCCTCCTATTCTCAGTCAATCGACTCGGTATCCGTCGGAATCGATAGTGAGGATCTGAGCAAAGTTGCCCTTTTAACCAATTTTAAAATCGGCTATGCACCCACCAATCAGATAATGGTTTACTGGATGAGTAAAGTCAACTGGTTCGGTCGTGAAGATACTGTCCAGACAACAACCAGTACTCGTGAGGAAACAATTACGGCGGCGAATGGTGTCGGTGGTCTCGGTATTACATATTTTTTCAGACCAAAAGCACCGTCGCTTTATCTGACCGCCGGCGGTGGCTTTGCCGTTCGTTCGGAACCGTTCCGTGGTACCGATTCATGGATGTCACTGGGTCTTGCCGGTGCCATAGGTTGGGAGTTCAAACCGAACTGGGGTCTGGAATTATCGGCAATATGGGGTGAACCGACACATGAGGATGCCCCCTATGAATACCAAGCCAATTTTCTCGGTGTTGGACTGTCGATCAACGTCCTCGGTTATTAAAGAATAAAAAAATTGTGATATAAAAATAGGCCGGAATTATCCGGCCTTTTTTTTATCTGCCTTAATTCGTCATCGCGAGGAGTCCGAATTCCGATTTATCGGGATGAGGGCGACGTGGCGATCTCCGCGTTGGTTGCGCGGAGATTGCCACGCCTTCGCCCTCTCTTACGCTCGGTCTCGGCTCGCAATGACCTAGTTTTTGCCTTTTCAGATACTCGTGGGACAGCCTCTCCCGGCTTGACATCAATTTCTTATTTCCATTTACATTTATAATAAATATATTGAGAACATGAAAACTATCGCTCTAATCGTTGCCGCCGGTAAAGGAATTCGTTTCGGAGGTGAAATTCCCAAACAGTTCCGCAACCTGCACCAACGACCATTGTTGTCATGGACCATCCAGCAATTCGAAAAAGCAACCACCGTCGATGAAATCATAGTTGTTGTCGCCGAGGATTTCCTTCTGTACACCAACGAAAAAATCGCGAACCTGTTTAATTTCTCAAAATTATCAAAAATAGTCGTCGGTGGTGAAACCCGCGCCGAATCGGTTCGCCGAGGGCTGGAATCACTGCCGATTTCGACGAGTTTTGTCGCGATTCATGACGGTGCCCGCCCGGTGATCGATCACGATGACGTCGATAGCGTCATCACCGCCGCACAAAAAGACCGCGCCGCGATACTGGCCCGCCCGATTTCGGATACGGTCAAACGGGTCGAGATCGGATATATCATCTCCACCCTCGACCGCAGTAAATTGTACCTGGCCGAAACGCCGCAGGTGTTTCAGTACGATCTGATTATGGAAGCGCATAAAAACAACGATGATCCCGATATCACCGATGATGCTTCTTTGATAGAGCGCTCCGGTTTCAAAGTTAAAACCGTCGTACCTTCAAAACCAAACCCGAAAATAACCACCGAAGATGATATGAAACTGGCCGAGTTTTTACTGGGAGAATATTATGAAGCCTGATATACGTATCGGTATCGGATATGACTCGCATCAACTGATGATAGATCGCCCGCTGGTTCTGGGCGGCGTGATTATCCCGCATCCGCGCGGACTGATGGGGCACAGTGATGCCGATGTGGTTTTGCATGCCATCGCCGATTCGCTTCTCGGGGCGGCCGGTCTGGGCGATATCGGGATGCACTTCCCCGACTCCGATAAAAAGTACAAGGATATAAAATCGACAAAAATCCTCGCCGAAGTTTTCAGGAAAATAGTTAAAAAGGGGTACCAGGTCGGCAATATCGATGTTGTCATTATCGCCGAAGCGCCAAAATTGGCAAGTCATTTTCCGGTGATGAAATCAAAAATCGCCGGGATACTGCTGGTCGATGAAGACGACATCTCTATCAAAGCGACGACTAATGAAAAGATGGGATTTGTCGGACGCGAGGAAGGTATCACCGCGACAGCGGTAGCGCTGATTTACAAAGACGATGGAACAATCATTAACTCTGATAAATAATTTTCTGGATCGGCTGTTTGTTTACGGGCCGTTCTGGATTTATCTGGCGCTGTTTACCGCATCATTCATCGAGAATGTTTTCCCCCCTTTCCCCGGCGATTTTTTCACTATCACCGGCGGGGCATTAGCAGCTTCGGGACGATTAAATATATTTATTGTATTTTTAATGGTGTACTTAGGCGGTATTGTTTCGGTTATGCTGGTGTACTATTTCGGACGGAAATATGGCCGCGACTATTTTATCAAAAGGAATTTCCGCATCTTCTCGGTTGATGATATTTTGCGTCTCGAAAAATGGTTTCAAAAACGGGGTGTCTGGCTGCTGATATTAAACCGGTTTATAGTCGGCGGCCGCGCCGTAATCGTTCTGGTAACCGGTATCAGCCGCTACAATCCGTTTTATACATTTGGCTCGATATCAATCTCATTCTGGCTGTTTAACAGCCTGCTTCTGTTCAGCACTTATTATTTCTTTGTTAATATAGATACCGTTATCGCCTGGTATCGTATGTATGAAAAGGCGGTTTGGGCGATAATAATAGTAACGGCGGTTTTATATATTATTTACAGGTTTTCAAGGAAGAAAAAAAGTGGGTAATAAATTAAAAGTTTTAATTCTTGCCGGGGGCGACTCGGAAGAGCGCCCGATCTCGCTCGCCTCGGCCAAAGCCATCACCGAATCATTACAGCGGCTCGGTTATAACACCGCCGTTATCGACTCGGCCACCGGCTTATCATTACTGGATAGTCAGGGACATTATCTATTGCAGGAAGACGACAATTCAACGTCCAAAATCGCAATGAAACAATCGGGCGGTATGGCGCTGACAGAATCGCTTAATTCTGATAATTATAAAGACTCCGACCTCGTTTTTCTCGCTTTGCATGGAGGTACCGGTGAGGATGGCACCCTTCAGGCATTATTAGATCTGGCCGGATTAAAATACACCGGCTCCGGCAGGCTCGCTTCCGCCGCCGCCATGAACAAAGCCTTCGCCAAACGTATATTAAAAAACGAAGGTATCCCTACCCCCGACTGGATGGTGGTGAATTTAAAAAACCCCGAAGAAATAGAAATACATCTGAATAATATCAATGAAAAATTTGACTATCCGCTGATAGTCAAACCGAACAACTCCGGCTCGACAATCGGTCTGACACTTGTTAAAAAACACGATCAATTAATACCAGCGATGGAATCATCATTTAAAGTTTCGCGTGAAATTCTTATCGAGCAATATATAAAAGGTCGAGAAATAACCGGTGCGGTACTTAATGGTAAACCTCTCCCACTGGTGGAAATTATCCCGACTAATGAGTTGTATGATTACCAATGTAAATACATCAAGGGTAAATCGCGGTACGTCTGCCCCGCCGAAATCGATAACAACATCACCAGGCAGATACAAAGATTATCCGGACAGGCCTACGAAATTCTCAATTGCTCCGGTCTGGCCCGTGTTGATTTTATCCTCGACAAAAACAATCAACCGTATTTTCTGGAAGTTAATACTCTTCCCGGCATGACCGAGCTGTCACTGGCACCTATGGCCGCCAAAGAATCCGGCCTATCCTTCGACGACCTGATTGAATCAATCTGCCGCGCCGCGTTAAATAAATAACCATCATGTCCCCCTTCCCGCATCAGCCTACTTTACATTGACCTCCCGTATATAAATTCATATATTTATCCTCTTAATAAACAAAACACGAAAGGGAGTTAAATTGGATTATACCGAAATATTATTGCAGGAAATTACCGACGCGTTCGGCCCGTCCGGATACGAAAACGCCGCCCGGGATGTCATGGCCAAATATATGAAAGACTACGCCACTCTCAGCTATGACAAACTCGGTTCGCTTATCGGCGAGAAAAAAGGAAAATCGGACTCACCTCGTGTAGCCGTCGCCGGACATCTCGATGAAATCGGTTTTATGGTTCGCGAAATCACCCCCGAAGGATTTATAAAATTCCTCCCGCTCGGCGGTTGGTGGGGGCATGTTGCTCTCGCTCAGAGGGTCTGGATTGTCGGGTCAAAAGGACCGGTTCTCGGTGTCGTCGGCTCGACTCCGCCGCATCTTCTGGAACAGAAAGAACGTGAGAAGGTCCTGAAAATATCCGATATGTTTATCGATGTCGGAACTATGGAAAAATATGACATCACTAAAAAACTGGGTATTAATGTCGGCGATCCGATTATTCCCGATTCCAAATTCACGATTATGAACCACAACAAAATGTACATGGCCAAAGCGTTCGACAATCGTGTCTGCTGTGCTATGGTTGTGGAAATTATGAAATATTTTAATAAAGTGACTCACCCGAATAAATTATTCGGTGTCGGGACGGTTCAGGAGGAAGTCGGTTTGCGAGGCGCCTTTACAGCCGCCTACGCGACCAATCCCGATGTCGCTATCGCTCTTGATGTCAACACCGCCCGTGACCCCAACGATGATGGTTACAGAAAAGCCGAAAAACTCGGCGCCGGGCCGGGAATTATCGTTTACGATGCCGGGATGATACCCAATCAGCGGCTTCGGAAACTGTTTATCGATACCGCCAAAGCGAAAAAGATACCGTTCCATCTCGGTTCACTGGAGAAAGGCGCTACCGACGGCCACTCGTTCCATCTCAGCCGCTCCGGTGTCCCGACCATATACATCGGTCTGGCGACCCGGTATATACACTCACATAACAGCATTATCTATCGTAAAGACTATGATAATATGGTCAAATTGACGATAGAAGTAATAAAGAAACTGGACAAAAAGACGGTCGCTTCGCTGACCGACGTTTGAAAGGTGAAATAATATGGCGCTTCGTCTGATGAATACCATGACCCGCCAAATGGAAGAGTTCAATCCACTTGACGATGATCATGTCAGGATGTACACCTGCGGCCCGACTATATATGGTTACGCGCATATTGGTAATTTCCGAACTTATATGTTTGAGGATCTTCTCAGGCGGTATTTTAAATATAGAGGTTATAAAGTCACTCAGGTGATGAACCTGACCGATATCGATGACAAAACCATCCGTAACGCGCGTGAGAATAATATCCCGTTGAATCAATACACCGAGAAATTCAAGATAGCCTTTTTCGAGGATCTGGATCATCTCGGTATCGAACGGGCCGAGGTTTATCCCGCCGCGACCGAGCATATCGATGATATGGTCGCTCTTGTCGAGAAACTTATCGACAACGGCTACGCGTACGAAGTTGACGGTAATTACTATTTTTCCATAGAGAAATTCAAAGATTACGGCAAGCTGGCGCATATTGATAAAAGCGGTTTGAAACCGGGCGCGCGAATCGCTACCGATGAGTACGAAAAAGAATCGGTCTCCGATTTTGCTCTATGGAAAGCGTGGGATGAGGCCGATGGTGATGTTTACTGGGAGACCAAACTCGGTAAGGGCCGTCCCGGATGGCATATCGAATGCTCGGCGATGTCGATGCGATACCTCGGCGAGACATTTGATGTTCATACCGGCGGTGTCGATAATATATTCCCGCATCACGAAAACGAAATCGCCCAGTCCGAGGGTGCCACCGGCAAGATGTTTGTCAAACACTGGCTGCACAGCGAGCACCTGATTGTCGAGAATCGCAAGATGTCCAAATCATTCGGTAATTATTACACCCTGCGAGATGTTCTCGATAAAGGTTATGCCGCTTTGGCCGTTCGCTATCTATTGATGGCAACCCATTATCGTCAGCAGTTGAATTTTACATTCGAGGGTCTTGATGCCGCGCGTAACGCGGTCGAGCGCTATAACGATTTCTACAGCAACCTGAAAGATTACCCCGGCGGGACATCTTCGGGCGAAGCTGATGAATATATCAAGAAGGCTGTCGATGGTTTCGAATCGGCGATGAATGACGACCTTAATATTTCCGGCGCGCTTGGTGTTGTCTTTGATTATATCCGTGATATCAATCGTTTGAAGGCGGAAAATAAATTATCCGCCGAGGAAAAAGACCGTGCTTTGGCGACGATAGAGAAAATCGACACGGTCCTGAACCTGACCAAGCACGACGAGTCCGACATCGATTCGGAAACCGTTGATTTAATCAACCAACGAACCAAGGCCAAGAAAAACCGCGATTTCGAAACAGCCGATAAAATCAGGGATGATCTGCTGGCGCGGGGAATTATCCTCGAAGACACCGCGACCGGTACAATATGGAAAAGAAAGATATAAATCGGTCATTCGTTGTGTCCGATAAGAATATAAATTATGATGACCGATTATTTTGGCTTGACTTGCGTTGATAATTTACTATAATAGCATCCTTGTCGGCGCCGGCGTAACTCAGTTGGTAGAGTAGCTGATTTGTAATCAGCCTGTCGGGGGTTCGAGTCCCTTCGCCGGCTCCAGAAAACCGGAGTCGAAACGGGACAGGCGCTGACGAAAGAACAACTAAATATTTTGGAGGGGTTCCCGAGCGGTCAAAGGGAACAGACTGTAAATCTGTCGGCGAAGCCTTCGGAGGTTCGAATCCTCCCCCCTCCAGAT
>Ga0272444_10004064_pt1 | contig 13002 bp, 10 predicted proteins | sample SSMForm13_FD_201033 | JGI IMG/M metagenome (GOLD analysis project Ga0272444, IMG submission 201033) | Marine sediment archaeal communities from Little Sippewissett salt marsh, Falmouth, MA, United States - SSM-Form-13 | ecosystem: Environmental > Aquatic > Marine > Wetlands > Sediment ...
ATGAAACCACGATCGATAGAACAATAATGATTATATTCACATTAGTTGGTTTTTTCGATTGAATCAAGGAAAGAAATATGGTGGAAAAACCGAAGCTTCTGGAACAGGTGAGGGATAAAATACGGCTCAGGCATTATTCCATCCGCACAGAGCAAAGCTATGTTGCCTGGATTCGAAGGTTTATCCTGTTCCACGGGAAGCGACATCCTGCAAAAATGGGGCAGGCTGAAGTAGAGGCCTTTCTTACCGATCTTGCCGTGCGGGGAAATGTCGCCGCATCCACACAGAATCAGGCCTTCTGCGCTATATTGTTTTTGTATAAACACGTGCTCCATCTGGATGTACTCAATGATATCGATGCGGTGCGTGCCAAAAGACCTCAGCGACTGCCGACCGTGTTGTCTTTTGAAGAGGTGATGAGCGTCATCAATGCCATGTCCGGCGTCTTCCAACTGGTAACCAAAATGCTCTATGGATGCGGTCTTCGAGGTATCGAAGCTGTTCGGTTAAGGGTCAATGATGTCGACTTTGCGCTCAATCAAATTATGGTACGGGACGGCAAGGGGAGAAAAGACCGCCTGACCATGTTCCCGGATGATACCAAAGCCGACTTGAACGCACATTTGGAGCGTGTGAAACTCCAACATCAAAAAGATTTGCAAGATGGGTATGGCTCTGTATTCTTACCCGATGCTTTGGAGCGGAAGTATAAAAATGCCCCAAAGCAATGGGGCTGGCAGTATGTGTTTCCATCCAAAATCTTGTCTGCGGACCCGCGCAGCGGTATCAAGCGGCGCCATCATCTTCATTTGGCCTCGCTGAACAAAGCCATTAAAAAAGCGGCCGATCTTGCCGGCGTTCAAAAGAATATCAGCAGTCACAGCTTTCGCCACAGTTTTGCTACACACCTGCTTGAAGATGGTTACGATATCCGTACCGTCCAGGAGCTATTAGGCCATAAAGATGTCAAGACAACCCAAATCTACACCCATGTCCTCAACAAGGGACCCAAAGCGGTTCGCAGTCCTTTGGACAGGCGATGCGTTTAGCGTAATCCCCAAAAAACCGAGCTCTCCTATCTTTTTTAAGTATCCCGGTTTTGCACTCCGCGATGGGGTATGATACTTGTTCTGTCGTTTGCTCCATTCATCGATCCTGGAGCTGACCCAACCCAGCCTTATAAGCAAACCATGCCGAATAATAAGGCAGGCCTTGCAACCAAAGCAACCTTGTTGGCTTTTGTAAACAGACAGGACATCACCATGACGACGCACACCACACCGGGCGACAAAGATCCATTTCTTTTTGATCATGACGCCCTTCAACAAATCGCCGACCAATCCGCCATCAATCAGGGATTGATCTTCTTCAAGGAAAACCGTGTGATCAGCCTGGATCGAGACGAAACGACCCTTTGGGCCCAGGTGGAAGATGAAGCGCGCTCTGATTTTCCGCTGGATATCGAGATCGAAATCGGCGCCGATGGCAATCCGCATTACCAGTGCAATTGTGATGACGGCAGTGATGGCATCTGTGCCCACCTGGTGGCAGCGCTTTACGCCTATGCGGACCACTGCCAGACTGCCGAAGGCATTCTCAGCGCCACGGATACCGCCATCAACGACCGCATCAAAAGAGGCAAATCCGAGGTAACGGTCAAGGCCGATGGCGGCGAGCCCTGGTTTGGCAGCTGGACGGCGGCATCCATTGCCGGCAAAACACCGTTTCCACGCCAGTACCGGGTAACCATCCGCAGCCTGCATAAACGGGCCAATTTTTGCTCCTGCCCGGATTTTGCCAATAATCAACTGGGGACCTGCAAGCATATCGAGGCCGCCCTGCATAAAATAAAAAAGCATCCGAAATATAAAACCTTCAAAGACCAACCTGCACCGATCCCCTATGTTTACCTGGCCTGGGACCGGCCAGGCGCCCCCATGCTCACCGTGCATCGCAGCACGGCCATGGCCGGCGATCTAAGCCGGCTAATGGATGATTATTTTACCTCGTCCGGTGACTTTTCAGGCCGGATGCCGGAAGACTTTTTTCGCTTTACGGCCAAGGTGGAAGACCGCGAGGATATTCATATCGGCGAAGACGCCTTGAACTGGGCCCATCAGTTGGCGGCCGAGGCCAGTCAAAGGCTTCGATCCGGGAAGATTTTGCGCCAGATCGAAAACAGTCGCGGAACCCTGCCGGGCATCAACGCCAGGCTGTATCCGTATCAGATCCAAGGCACCGGATTTTTGGCCGGTACCGGTCGCGCCCTGCTGGCCGACGACATGGGGCTGGGCAAAACCCTGCAGGCCATTGCAGCGGCCGTCTGGCTGAAAACGCACGAAAACATCCGCACCGTCATGATCATCTGTCCGGCCTCCCTGAAACAGCAGTGGGCAAGGGAGATCGCCAAATTCACGGATCTGCAATGCCAGATCATCCAGGGGCCGCCGCCCAAACGAGGCGTGCAATACCGCCGGGAAAAGACTTTTTTTGTCATCAATTATGAACTGCTCTTGCGGGATTTGAGCATGATCAACGAAATCCTGCAGCCCGACCTGATCATCCTGGATGAGGCCCAGCGCATTAAAAACTGGCGCACCAAGGTTGCCGCAGCGGTCAAGCTCATCCCCACCCGGTATGCCTTTGTGCTTACCGGCACGCCCCTGGAAAACCGCCTGGAGGATCTGTACAGCCTGATGCAGGTGGTGGACCCGAAAATCCTGGGGCCATTGTGGCGGTATATGGTGGATTTTCATGTGACCGACGAAAGAGGCAAGGTTCTGGGCTACCGGAATCTGTCTGTCCTGCGCAAACGCCTGGCGCCGGTCATGCTGCGCCGAGACCGCGGCATTGTCAGTGATCAACTGCCCGAACGCATTATTCAACGGCTCGATGTGCCCATGACGGCCAAACAACGCGAGTTTCATGACGATGCCATGTCCAAGGCCGGCCAGCTGGCCACTATCGCCAGGCGCAGGCCGCTCACCCCCACCGAGCAAAACCGGTTGATCGCGGCCCTGCAGCAGGCCCGCATGGCGTGCAATGCCGCCGGTCTGGTGGACAAGGAGACCAAGGGCAGTCCCAAACTCGATGAAATGGCGGATCTGCTCGATGAAATCTGCATTCAATCGGGACTCAAAGCCGTGGTGTTTTCCGGCTGGGAGCTGATGACCCGGATGGTGGAAAAACGCCTGCGCAAAATGGGCCTGGGTTATGTGCGGCTGCACGGCGGGGTCCCCACGGCCAAACGGGGCGAGCTGATCGATCGTTTCCGGGATGACGATGCCGTGCAGGTGTTCGTTTCCACGGACGCCGGCGGCGTGGGATTGAATCTGCAAGCCGGCGCCGCCTTGATCAATATGGATGTGCCGTGGAATCCGGCGGTACTGGAACAGCGCAACGCCCGGATTCATCGATTGGGCCAGAAAAGAAGCGTTCAGATCATTACCCTGGTGGCGGCCGCTTCCTATGAAGAGCAGGTTCTGTCTTTGGTGAACACCAAAAAACATCTGTTTGATAATGTGGTCAACGAAGATGCCACGGAAGATGTGGTGGGCGTCTCCAAAAAAATGCTGGATACCCTGATCGAGGAACTGGCCGGTCCCACAGGCGCCGGCCCGGCGGAGCCGTTGGAAGAAGCGGAATCTGACGAAGACCGACCCGTCGACATGCAAAGGCAGCCCAAGGACCGCCCCCTGGATGAGGCCGTGCGCGATTGTATCAAGGGATTGCAAGAGGCGTTCGGCCCTCGAATCGAACGGATCTTCGGCTCCCAGGGCTCACTGATCGCCGTGATTGACCGCATCGATGGGGATGCGGAACAAGTGGCCATTGATCTTTCCAAAAAGGTTCCCGTGGCCCTGATCGACCTGTTGACACTGAGAAGTCTCAACCGGCTGGGGGCGGCATCGCCCCTGGCCCAGGTGCAAACCTATTATGATGCCAAAAAGGACCAGCCGTCGGTCGCCGGGCCTTCCCGTCTGGCGGTCATGGCCGAGGAAAAATTAAGCGGTGCCAGACTGCTGATGGGCCAGGGGCTGCACACACCCGCGCTGGAATTGCTGCTTTCCGCGCAATTGGCAACGGCGGCGGATCGGGCCGGGCTCGATATCCCGAAGGCCGCCGCCGAGGCCGGTGTGTGGGTATACAGCGAAGCGATTCCAAAGGGAATTTTAAGCCAGGCGGAGGCCGGTCTGATCATGCAGGCCGTTGGTCTGTCCCAGGCGCCGAGCGTACCCGAGATGCTGATGGATCAGTTGATCAAGGATACCGCTGCCTTCATGGCGCAGTCGTGAATGAATTTCACTGGGGTAGTGTTATTGTGAGTTAAAAATGGATGACACCCAGCAGCCTCAACCCGTCCCCAAAGAGCAATAGCGCCAGCATGCACAGGGCAAGCCCCAGAAACCGCATGATATATCGATACACGGTTCCACTTAAAAAGGACTTGGATCTGCCGGCCAGTACCGCCAGTACCATTTTTGAGCCCACCAGAAATACATAAAAACAGGCAATAAACGCCAACGGGGCAGCCATGCCCTGCTTTGTCGCCCGGGAGAGGATGGGACCGCCGACGCTGAACCAAAACAGGTAGGGGTGAGGACTCAAGGCATTGGCCAGTATGCCTTTGAAAAGCGATCTGGATACGTTGTCCGCCGCATTCGGATCGGGTGGTTTTGGATTCATGCTCTCATAGCCCATGAACAGGATCACTGCCCCGCCGATCAGTGCGATGATGCCAAGGATATGATTAAATCCTGAGAGTTGAGACAACACCACCAAGGTCAGGATGATGATCGGCAGATCGGTGAAAAACGGGGAGATGGCCACTTTGATTCCTGAACGAATATCGTGCCGGAGCGTCTCGGAAATGACTAACGCCAGCAGTGGTCCGGGAGCAAAGCCGGCCGACAGGCCAAGCAGGATGCCAACGGTAATGAATTCTGTCATCTTCGATTTTCCATATCAAATCCTCCAGAACATCAACAAATCCGTTTCTGGTGGTGCGGCGTGTTTTTACTCGAAAGCCTGATACAAAAACCATTGCTCGGTCGATGTCAACGTAAAAGACATATCAATCAGATCAACTTGGCAACTTGTTATCAAGGGTAATTTGTACTAATGAAACAGTATAAGGCAAGGAAAACAAACGAAAACCCGAATGGCAAACCGATAAACCACCATGAAAAGACTTTTCAGTCCCACCAATGCGATCTTCAACCGGGTTCGCGGCTATTGGGACAGCCATTATTCTCAACGATTGGCGGCGACACTGCTTCTGGGAGGATACCTGGTTAGTTTGCTGGCCATTGAATTGGGCCGGCGGGGGGTGTTGCCGGGAAGTCTTGCCGTCCTGGTGCCACGGAGCCATTATGCGGCCATCAGCGTGGCTTTTACTTTGCTTCTCTATCTGGAACTGATTGACCTTGTTTTTGGACTGGCCAAATCAGTCTCCCGATCGGTGGGTAAGCAATTTGAAATTTTTTCCCTGATTCTGCTGCGTCAGTCCTTCAAAGACTTCTCTCATCTTCCGGAACCCTTGCAATGGCCGGTATCGTCCGAAACGGTGCTGCACATTTTATATGGGCGCAGTCTCGCAGCAGAGGCTACGGGCAAAGACCAAAATAAGTCGGACCACCCGGGGGTGAGTCGGTGTTAGCCAGCGTTGACACGGCATCGCTGTTCATGCTTGGCCTTTTGGGCACCGGGCACTGTATTGGCATGTGCGGTCCGCTGGTGGTTGCCTTTCCCGGACAAACCGGGCGGTTTAGCGCACATTTGGCTTACCATGCCGGCCGCCTGATCACCTACACGCTGATTGGCGGTCTGATGGGCGCTGCCGGCAGCGGCCTGGTTTGTCTGGCAACGCATTTTGGCAGCAATCCCATGCTATGGGTGTCACGGATCCAGGTGGGTATCAGTCTGGTGGCCGGATTGTTTTTGCTTTTTTTCGGGCTGTCCCGTATCGGATTTGTCGCCGAGCCGGACTGGCTGGCCATTGCCTATCCCAACCGACTTCCCGGATGGAAAACACTCCTTTCCAAAACGGGCGATAAACGGGACAATCGCGAACTTCTGATGATGGGGCTGTTATTGGGCGGTCTGCCTTGTGGGCTGTCCTACGCCGCCTTTGCCAAAGCGCTGTCCAGTGCTAACATCTTTTATGGTTCGTTCATGGCCCTGTTTTTTGGTCTGGGGACCTTGCCGGGACTGCTCGCCATTGGCGCCGGCGCGGCATTTCTGTACAATCGGTTCCGGCAGCAGGCGGACATGTTGGCCGGGCTGATCATGTTGGGGATGGCGGCCATGTTACTGGTCAAAGTCATAGAGGGGGTGTGGGGATAAAGAAGCAATCAATGATTGAATCGAAACAGATTTGTTGGTAGTGTCTATATTAGATATAATTGCAGTTAAATAGCGTTTTCAACTATGGAGTAAGAAGGTTTTCTTGCAAAAGCATCTGGGTATGCACTTCGCTTCAGCTGATTCCACCTATTGAGTCTCAACCCCTGTTAGCCAAACATTTCATAGCAGATAGCCACAGTGACCTGCATAACCAAATAGAAGAAAATACTTCTACTTTTCCATGTAACCTGGGCACGATGCTGGGGGCTATCCCGATGGATCCAACTGCGTTGATTCAACTACGGAAATTTTTGGTGCCGGAAATCGTTTATGGTGTCGGGGCACTGAACCTGGCCGGTCGGCATGCCAGTAACTTTGGGGCAACCAAGGTGTTGATCGTTTCCGATAACGGGGTGATCGATGCCGGATGGACCGCCAAAGTCGAAGAAAGCCTTCGTGAGTCTGGGATTCCTTATGGGGTATACAGTGGGGTGACCGAAAATCCCAAAGACCATGAAGTCATGGCCGGGGCCAAGCTGTATCAACAGGAAAACTGTGATTTAATCCTGGCTGTTGGCGGTGGCAGTCCCATGGACTGTGCCAAGGGAATCGGAATTGTTGTTGGCAACAATCGGCACATTTTGAAATTCGAAGGGGTGGATGAAGTATCCCGTCCCGGTCCACCGCTTATTTTTATTCCCACGACTGCCGGCTCATCTGCCGACGTATCGCAGTTTGCCATTATCACCGACACTGACCGGCGGGTGAAAATCGCCATCATCAGCAAGATGGTCGTTCCGGATATCGCGCTGGTAGATCCCCAAACCACCACTACCATGCCGAAGGCGCTGACGGCGGCGACCGGCATGGATGCCCTGTGTCATTCTTTTGAGGCCTATGTGTCCAGTGCATCGTCGGCAATCACCGATATGGCCGCTTTGCGGTCCGTGCAGTTGATTGTGGACAACCTTGCCGGTGCCTATGCGCATTCCACGGATATGGTCTGCCGGGACAATATGATGATGGCCAGTCTCATGGCCGGCCTGGCGTTTTCCAATGCCAGCCTTGGGCTCGTGCATGCCATGGCCCATAGCCTGGGGGGAGAAAAAAATTTGGCGCATGGCGAATGCAACGCGGTGTTGCTTGAAGCGGTGGTGCATTTCAATTTTCAGGCGGCCGCCGACAAGTATACCTCGCTTGCCGCGGCCATGGGCGTTCACACGGACGGCCAACCCCCGGATGCGGTGGCCAGGGACTTGGTGGACCGGCTGGTTGGATTGCGCCGGCAGGTGGGGATCACCCAGCGGTTGAAAGATATGGGCGTTACACCCGGTGAGATTCCCCAACTGGCAGAAAATGCCGCCAAGGACCCATGTCTGGCAACCAATCCACGCGTGGCCAGTGTGGAACAAATTGCCAGTATTTACGAAAAGATTTATCATTAACGCATCTGGATCATCAACCACGGCTCGGTACGCGTAGCCGTTGTGACCTTCAGAATACTAAATATAATGGGTTAAACACGTTTGCCATGCGCAAGACAGAAGTCCTCGATAAATTCCAGCAAGCCCGTGAGAAATTTCTTGGCTTGAGTCTGGAATCCACCCGCAAAAGCTATTATCCCCAGCTTAGACAGCAGCTTTCGACCATTCAGGAAAATGAAAAACGGCTGCGCTTGTTGACTGACAACCTGCCGGCCCGGATTTCCTTCATTGATGCCGAGCAGCGCTATCTATTCGTCAACCGTGAGTATGAACGGGTCTGGAAAATTCCACGCGAGAAGATTATTGGCCAACGGGTTGAAATGGTGGTGGGGCCGGAAAATTATCAAAAAGTTGAAGGGGCGATCCGTCGGGCCCTGGCCGGTCGGCGGGTGCGCTTCGAGACTTCCATCATCGAGGGCGACGGCCGTCCCGTGTGGCTGGAGATCAATTATGTGCCTTATACCGATGCGGAAGGAAATCAGGCTGGTTTTTACGCCCTGACCCAGGATATCAGCGAACGCAAATGGGCTGAGGAAGCCTTGCGGGAAAGTGAGGCCAAAAATCGGGAACTGGTTCAGTACGCCCCGGCCGGTATTTATGAGTTTGACCTGCAGCGGCGCCGATTCGTCAGCGTCAATCATGTCATGTGTGAATATACGGGGTATACGAAAGAAGAATTTTTACAATTGGATCCCCGTTCGTTGTTGGTGGAAGAAAAAGACCAGCATATTTACGATGCGTTTATGCGTGAGGTCCATTCAGGCCGTCTGAATCCGAAAACAGCGGAATTTGCCATCCGGTGTAAAAACGGAAGTCAGATCATCGTGCTGCTCAACATTCGATTTTTTGCCGAGGATGGCCATCCCAAACGAATGATGGCCGTGGCCCACGATATTACCGCCGTGCGGGAAGCGGAGACGGCAAAAAAAAATCTTGAGGTAAAACTACAGGAAACCCAGAAACTCGAGGCCCTGGGAACCCTGGCCGGCGGCATGGCCCATGATTTTAACAATCTGCTTATGGGAATCCAGGGCAATGCGTCTTTAGCGCTGCTGGATATCGATTCAGCCCATCCCATGTATCAACGCCTGAAAAACATAGAGTCCTATGTGCAGCGTGGAGTTGATTTAACCCGCCAATTGCTGGGACTGGCAAGGGGGGGCAAGTACGAGGTCAAAACGACGGATTTGAATGCGCTGGTCAAAGCCAGCGCCGATATGTTCGGCCGCACAAAAAAAGAAATTCAGCTCCAGTACGATCTGGAAGATCGTCTATGGCCTGCCGATGTGGACAAGGGACAAATTGAACAGGTGTTGCTCAACCTATATATCAATGCCTGGCATGCCATGCCCGATGGCGGTAATCTGGTCATTTCTACCGCCAATGTATCGCTTGGTGAAACCGATGTTGCGCCGTATTCAATCCCTGCGGGTCGTTATGTGCGTGTGTCGGTGGCAGATACCGGGTTTGGCATCGACCCATCCATCCGCCGCAAAATTTTTGACCCCTTTTTCACCACCAAGGGCATCGGTACCGGCACCGGCCTTGGACTGGCTTCTGCCTATGGCATCATCAAAAACCACCAAGGCACCATTGATGTGACCAGCAAAGTGGGGCAGGGGAGTGTTTTCTTTTTTTACCTGCCGGCCTCTGATAAGGCCGTTGATCGGGGGCGTACGGGGGCCGAACAACTGGCCACCGGCAGCGAATCCATCCTTCTGGTCGATGATGAATCCATGGTCCTCGAAGTGGGCCAGCAACTTCTCGAAGCCCTTGGCTATCAAGTCACCACCGCTTCCTCCGGTCAGGCCGCCATCGATATTTACGAGCAATTGAATGAGTCTATCGACCTGGTCATTCTGGATATGATTATGCCCCAGATGGGCGGCAGCGACACCTTTGACCGGCTTAAAACGATCAACCCGGATGTCAAGGTGCTGCTTTCCAGCGGCTATAGCATCGACGGCCAGGCCTCCAGCATCCTAAACCGCGGATGCAACGGCTTCATCCAGAAACCGTTCACGGTCAATGTGCTTGCCAAAAAGTTAAGGGAAATTCTCGTTGGCAACCCGTCCTTGTAAGCGATCGATGCCAGTAAATGCGGTTACCCTGAGTTTTTAACACCAAAATGTTGACTTCCGAGTATTTTTTTGGCATTGTTCTTGCCAAATTGAATGTGTCGTTAATGAGTAGTCGACTGATTCTGTCCTGACCCTGATCTGATTTTCATAAGATACCTCTAAGTTCGAAGAGAGTGTGCAATGCTCTTTTTTTGGGCTTTTAATTCCCCAATTGGCCGCGCTTCGTTTTCGAATCCCTCGCACACGATCAAGATCCTGTTTTGACACAAACCTCACCGGCTCAGGAGCTTCCCATGGAAACCGATGTTGAACTGAGCGGTGATTCCGAATCATATGTGTGCCAGGACCTTGAACCTTGCCAGGCAATGTACTACTTCCATGCGTTGATCGATGTGGACGGTGACGGTTGGATCTGTCCCGGCGATCTTGTGCCGGATTACGGCATGGCCCCGTCTCAATCCTATTCCATGGAGGATTTGACCTCCCAGGACCATGAAGTATACGTCAAGACGAAAATCGGCTCGGATTCCGATTGTATTCAGCCAAGCAACTATTACCAGGAGCTTGAAGGCATTTATGACGTTCTGGTCCGCCTGGTGGTGGACGGCGACGGTCAAATATGCCCCGGAGACCTCATTCAGAACTATGATTTGTCCTGCCTGGAATCATACACCCTGGATGAATTGACGACCCTATACAACGATGTTTATCTGACGGTAAAAACAGGAGATCCTTCCGATTGTTCCAAAATGTCTGAGTCCGGCATTGATGGAACATTCTAATTTATCGATTCGTATCGATCTGGGAGCTTGAATGCTAATAAATCCATTTGCGCCTGATATTCCATAAACTGGCGACAAACAAGACTAAGCAAAAGGCGCCGAGAATCAAAAGATCAAGGGCAAACGACAACTGGTGCGTGCCGTGAACGGTCCCATGCAGCACATCGACACCATAGGTCAGCGGCAGGGCATAGGCGACCGGTTTGAGAAAAACAGGCAACCTGGCGATGGGAAAAAACAGACCGCACAGAAAGATCATGGGGAAGCGGAAGAAGTTGGAAAAGGTCTGCGCCTCGAATACCTCACTGACCGCCACAGCGATAAAAAGACCCAGGAAGGACGAGGCCATGGCGATCAACAAAACCGCCGGAACAAAGATATGCCAGGCCACCCCGGACAAATCGGTCAGAAAGGCGGCCATGATGACGGGAACAAAGGCATTGGCCGAGCCAAAGACAATGGCGCCGCCGGTTTTGGCCAGCATGAGCAGTTCAAAGGGAATTGGTGCCAGCAGCAGCCGTTCAAATGAGCGGCTCTTTTTCTCAAAGGTAATGGTTACCGCCAGCATGGATGTGGTGCCAAAGAGAATCGAGACCGCTACAACGCCGGGCAGTAGCGTGGCGATTTTCTCCGGGCCGCTGCCCGAGCGGATGAAAAACATGCCCGTCCAGGCCAGAGGGAAGATGATCCCCCAACTCACGTTGGGCGGTTTCAGATAGTAGGTGCGCATGTCCTTGCGCACAATGTTCCAAAAGGCAATCCAGCGTTTCATCGGCCGCCTTTTCCTCTTTTCTCTTTTTCCCGGTGCATGGTTTCGGCTTCGATGCCGGTGATGTCCACGAAGATATCCTCCAGCGATGCCCTGACACGGCGGGCCTCGAGCACCACGGCATTCCGGTCTTCAAGGTATCGTACCAACGGTCCGACGTGAATCAGATGCTCGGCTTCGACGCGCAGAACGCCCCGGTCCTGGACATTGAAGGCAAGGTCCCCAAACGCCTCGCGAAGTTCATCCAAAATGTCCACCGGCAGACGTTGACAGGTAATCTGAAGCACTTTTTTGTGCCGTACCGGCTGGACCAGATGCTCGACCGTATCGATGCGTACGATTTTTCCTTCGACGATGAAGGCAATGCGGTCGCAAAGCCTTTCCGCCTCTTCGATATAATGGGTGGTCAGGAAGATGGTCGTGCCGGTGCGGTGCAGATCGTCGATGAGTTTGCGCAACTGGCGCGCACTGGCCACATCGATACCGGTGGTGGGCTCGTCCAGAAAGAGAATTTTAGGTCGATGGATGATCCCCGCGGCAATGGTCAGTTTGCGTTTCATTCCCTTGGAATACCCGGCGAACCGGCGATGGGCCGCCTTGGCCAAACCAAATGTTTTCAGCAGCCGACGGGCGCTTTGCTCCCGATCCTTTTTACCCATCCCATACAAGGCCGCGCAGAAGCAAAGGTTTTCCCACCCCGTGAGTTCCGTATACAAATTGCTTTCGTCCGGCACCACACCAACAAGATGCTGAGCGGCTTTGGGATTTCTCGTGCAATCGATGCCGGCGATGCGGATGCGTCCCCCATCTGGACGGGCCAGACCGGTGAGCATATTGATGGTCGTGGTTTTTCCCGCTCCATTGGGGCCCAGAAAACCGAACAGCTCGCCACGGCCGACATGAAACGAGATACCGTCGATTGCCTGGACGGTATCGAAACGTTTGACGAGATTTTCGACGGTGATGGCGTCAGACATGAAATTATTTAAACACCTAATTCGATTGTGTACACCTTGTGGTCTTTGTCGCTTACCATCTTTAGCACCCGCTTGAGCAGCGCCTTGCTTCCAGTCGTATAAAAATTCGATTGCCCCGGATGTTTTCTGTTTTGGCATTTGATCTGCCGCTTTTCCAGAAGCCGGGCCGTATGCCGGGCCACGGCCGGGGCGGGATTGAAAACCGCAATCGCATCGCCAAGAATCCGGCGGATGCAGGATTCCAGAAAAGGATAATGGGTACATCCCAGAACAAGGCTGTCAATCTTGTGGGCCATCATCGGGCCAAGATAGGATTGCAGAAGCTGCATGGTGGCGGCACTGTCAAAATCCAGGGCCTCGACGCTTTCGACCAGTCCATGGCCCACCTGCTCAATGATGGTGATACCGCGCCCGTAGGTGGCTTTGGTCCGGTTAAACAATCTGCCTTTCAGGGTCTGCGCGGTTGCCAAAACGCCAATGGCCCGGGTGCGTGTCTGCTCCAGCGCCGGTTTGATTGCCGGTTCCATGCCCACAAAGGGAATTGGATAATGGCCACGTAAAAAT
>Ga0272444_10004066_pt1 | contig 13000 bp, 4 predicted proteins | sample SSMForm13_FD_201033 | JGI IMG/M metagenome (GOLD analysis project Ga0272444, IMG submission 201033) | Marine sediment archaeal communities from Little Sippewissett salt marsh, Falmouth, MA, United States - SSM-Form-13 | ecosystem: Environmental > Aquatic > Marine > Wetlands > Sediment ...
GGACTATATAGCCGTTTATTACGACACCTGTCTGAACTGCCCGGGTATTACCAACGACGAAGTCGAAGGCCGGAGTCACCGCCCTCTTGACATTGAAGTGACGCAGCGGTCGTTCTCCTGGTCTTACGCTTACGCCGAAGACATCGTGTTGTTCGACTATGCTATCAGGAATATTGGTCTGGAGCGTCTTCGCCGCGTGTACATGGGCATTTACGTCGACGCCGATATCCACCCGCTTTCGGTCGACGGCGACCCGGGGGCCCAGGACGACATTGCCGGCTTCCACGAAAAACTCCCGGCCACCTATCTTCCGGAATATTGCCCTCCCGATAGTGACGTTGTCAACCTGGCCTGGACGGCGGACAACGATGGTGGTCTCGACGGTCCGGCGACGGAGCCGGCCACGCCGCATATCACGGCGACCAGAATCGTCCGGACGCCTTCGGATTCCCTGGAAGTTTCGTTCAACTGGTGGATATCGAACGGCAACGCCTCTCTTGATTTCGGTCCCCAGACCCACGAAAAGTTTCGCGATCTCGGCCATGGCGGTACCGGAACACCGACCGGCGACCGCAACAAGTACTTCATTATGAGCAACGGCGAGTTCGACTACGGCCAGGTCGAGGTGGCCAGTATTGACCCGCTCGATCCGGTCTGGCTGCCGCCGCCGGCTAACCGTGTGGAAGACTGGGCGACCGGCCTTGACACTCGTTACCTGCTTTCGTTCGGGCCTTTCGACATCGAGCCGGGACAGACGCTCCCGATCTCGCTTGCCTATGTTGCCGGCGAGGATTTCCACACCGACGCGAATAACATCAACAACCTTCCGGATAACTGGAAAGCCTACTACGAAGGGGTTGACTTCACCGATCTCGGTACCAACGCCACGTGGGCCGACTGGATTTATGACAATCCCGGTGTCGACACCGACGAGGACAGTTTCTACGGCGAATACACTATCTGCAACGCCGGCGGTGATTCCGTCATCGACAGCGTCGATACTATCTGGGATTCCACCCAGATTCCGCCGGTGGTTCTCGACACCATTAACTACGTAACTTACCTTGTGGCCGATACCATCTGGCGCAAGGGTGACGGTGTCCCGGATTTCCAGGGCGCTTCTCCCCCGCCGGCTCCCTCAACCTACACTTCGCACAAGGGCAAACAAGGACTCCGGGTAGAACCGGGCGTCGGTGAGATCAAACTGATCTGGAACGGCGTGCTTTCGGAGAACGCTCGCGACGTCTTCTCACGAGAATACGACTTCGAGGGTTACCGGGTATACATCGGCCGTGACGATCGGCGTTTGAGCTATTCGCTGGTGACTTCGTTCGACAAGGAAGACTACAACAAGTATGTCTGGGACGACGACCTCAACGAGTTCAAGCTCTATGAGAGCCCGTTCACGCTTCCGGCGCTGCGGGGTCTCTACAGCGATGGTAACCCGGACTGGCACCCGCTCGACTATCACCGGAACAACCCGTACGTCATGACCGGCTTCCCGGATTCGATCTTCTACTTTGAGGGACAGGACTACAACCAGTACATCCTGGGCAACTACGACAGCGCCAATACCCCTATCCGGAAGATCTATCCCACCGCGCCCCAGCCGCCGACCATCTTTGCCGACTCGATTCCCGACTCCTTGTACGATCTGTACCTGACCGAGGACGGCTTTTTCAAGTACTTCGAGTACGAAATAACGATCGAGAATCTGTTGCCGACCGTTCCCTACTGGCTCAACGTAACCGCTTTTGACTATGGTTCGCCGCGGTCCGGCCTGGCCGCGCTGGAGACAAATCCGACGCTCCAGCCGATTATCACCTATCCCCTGGAATCGTCGGATAACGTCGTGGCCAACGATCTTGAGGTTTTCATCTATCCGAACCCGTACCGTCTGGACGCCGATTATCGCGGCCGGGGCTTTGAGGGACGCGGGGAATCGGATCGACCCAACGATCGTACCAGAGCCGTTCATTTCGCCAACCTGCCCCCGGTATGTACCATCAGTATCTTCACTATCGATGGCGATCTGGTGCGGGAGATAAACCACGACCTGGATCCGGAAGATCCCCTCGCCAACCACGACACCTGGGATTTGATCACTCGCAACACCCAGTTGGTGGTATCCGGACTGTATTACTGGACGGTTGAGGACGACAAGGGGAACACTCAGATCGGTAAGTTGGCGATCATTATGTAATACAAGTGCAGACGGTCAGGCAGACCGTCGGACCGATACAAAGGCCGGGTCACCGTAAGTGTTGACCCGGCCTTTTCTCTTGACGGCGGCAGCCGCCTGTTCTTCATTAGGTGTAACCGGGGCGCAGCCGGTCTCGATATGACCCCGCCGCAAGCTGAATTTTCTTTTTGTCATATCAGGTTTCGGATACGTCTAAGGTGTGACGTCCAACGCTGGAGAAACGACGGAGGGGATCTGAAATGAATACGTGCCGCCTGTCTGCCATTCTGTGTCTCTTAGTCTCAACTCTTTATGCTTCAGCGCCTTTCGCCCGCATGGCCGAAGGTGAGGTGCCGCCCGTTCCGGCTGCTGCCGTGGGCGCCCCGGCCCACTGTATCGCCGCTCACAACATCGGCAAATTGAACATGTCCATCAACAACAACGGGACTTTCGGCACCAACTACTCGCAGGCCGGCACCACTGACTACTTCACCGGAGAAACGCTGCTTGCCTGTGAATATCCCAAAGGGAGCCGCACCCGTTACAACTACGGCTCGGCCTTCTGGATCGGGGCTGTTGTAAACCGCGACACGCTGGTCTCGACCGGCGCCGACGGCTGGGGTGCGGGGGGTTACGAACTTAACCCCGACGAGTCGCCCCTCGGGGAAATGATTTACCGCTCGACTATCGACCCGGCCCGGCCGGAGTTTGACGGCGCCGTATCGGAGCAGGATTACATCTCCGTCTACGCCGACACTTGCGTTAATTGCCCGGGCGTCGGAAACGACGTTGTCGATACCCGTCCTCACGCCCCGCTGCACATCGAGGTAACCCAGAAGTCTTTTGCCTGGTCTTACGCCTACGCCGAAGATTTCGTGCTTTTCGACTACGGCATTCGGAACATAGGACAGGACCGGCTGCGCAACGTCTTCATGGGCGTGTACGTAGATGCTGACGTCCACGATCTGGCGGCAAACGAAGGCTACGACGACGACATCTGCGGCTTCCGGCATACTTCGCCGGCCCACTACCTGCCCTCGTACTGCCCGCCCGACAGCGATATCGTTAACATCGCCTGGATCGCCGACAACGACGGTGATCTGAACGCCGGCAACCTGGTCCCGGTACCGCATATTACCGGCGTTCGCATTGTGCGCACGCCGGCCGACTCGCTGGAGGTATCGTTCAACTGGTGGATCGGCAATACCACACCTGCCCTGGATTTTGGCCCTCAGACCAAGCTGGGCCAGCGGGACCTCGGCACCGGAGGCACGGGAACGCCACAGGGCGACCGCAACAAGTACTATTTCATGAGGAACGGTGAATTCGACTACGACCAGGTCAAAACGGCCAGTATCGATCCCCTGGACCCGATCTGGCTGCCGCCGGTGGCCAACCGCGCCCCGGACTGGGCGGACGGCAAGGATACCCGATATCTCCTTTCTTTCGGACCGTTCGACATTGAGCCCGGGCAGACTCTTCCCCTTTCTTTTGCTTACATAGCCGGGGAGGATTTTCACACTGATCCGGCCAACATCAACAACCTCCCGTACAACTGGGAAGCCTTCTACGAGAATGTCGATTTCACAGATCTCGATATCAACGCCACCTGGGCCGACTGGATCTATGACAACCCCGGGGTCGACACCGACAAGGACAGCTTCTACGGCGAGTACAAGGTCTGCAACATGGGCTCCGACTCCACCCTTGCCCGCGTGGACACCATCTACGACACGATTCCGGGGACTGATCCGCCGGAGGTGGATACGCTCCTGGACAGCATCTGGGAGTACGACCTGGCCGACACCATCTGGTTCCGCGGCGACGGCGTTCCGGATTTCCAGGGTGCGTCACCGCCGCCCGGACCCTCGACTTACACCTCTCATCTGGGATACTCGGGCCTGCGGGTAGAGCCTTCAGTAGCCAAAATCAGGGTGCTCTGGAACGGTGTGGCATCGGAGAATACACGGGATGTTTTCTCTCGCGAGTACGATTTCGAAGGCTATCGGGTTTACATCGGGAGGGATGAGCGACGCCTGAGCTATTCCATCGTGGCTTCTTACGACAAGGAGGACTTCAACAAGTACGTCTGGGATCGCGAACTCAGCGACTTCCGCCTGCTCGAAAGCCCGTTCATCCTGCAGGACCTTCGAGACCTGTACGGCGGCGGCGATCCGGAATGGAATCCTCTCGATTACGGCCGGAACCGCCCTTATGTCCTCGATGGATTCCCCGACTCGATCTTCTACTTCGTGGCCCAGGACTACAATCGCTCCGTTCTGGCCAACGACCCGGCCAACGCCAACACGCCCATCAAAAAGATATTCCCTAACGCGCCCAAACCGCCTACGCTCATTGTGGACTCGATTCCCGACACCCTCTATTCTCTCTATCTGACGGACGAGGGATTCTTCAAATACTATGAGTATGAATACACGATCGAGGATCTCCTGCCCACGATTCCATACTGGATCAACGTCACGGCGTTCGACTATGGTTCTCCCCGTTCGGGCCTGTCGGCTCTCGAAACCAACCCGACCGTGCGGCCCAAAGTGACTTATCCGCTGGAGGCGGTGGACAGGGTTCTTGACGATAACCTTGAGGTATTCGTCTACCCCAACCCGTACCGGATCGACGGCGACTACCGTGAGCGGGGATTTGAGGGTCGCGGGGAGTCGGATCGTCCGGTGGACCGTACGCGGGCCATACATTTCGCCAATCTGCCGCCCAGATGCACGATCAGGATATACTCCCTCGATGGCGATTTGATCAGGGAGATCAGTCACGATGTAGACCCGTCCGATCCACTGGCCAACCACGACACCTGGAATCTTATCACTCGCAACACGCAGTTGGTCGTATCGGGCCTGTACTACTGGACGGTGGAGGACGATCAGGGCAGGACCCAGGTCGGTAAGCTGGCTATTATCCTGTAGGCCGGCTGCGAACGTCGGATGACAGAATACAGGAAGATTTGCCTTCCCGGCTTTTTTTTCGTACTCATAGGGTACAGGGCTGACGGCGGTGAAGCCCCAGAAACACGCTTAGACATCGGAAGGGCAAGGTACCCTTGTTATCGAAAAACGTCCTGACTGCGGCGGCAATCCTGCTTTTGTGGCCGACGGCCCACTTCTCGGCCCGGACTCTGGCCGACAATCCTCCCGGAGACAACGGAAGCACCCTGGCTACGGCTGCCTATTGTACCGCCGCCCACAATGTCGGAAAAATCAACATGATGGTCAGCAACGGGGCCACCTTTGGCTATCCTACCCGAAGCGGCCCGGTCGACTGCTTCACCGGCGAGACTCTGGAATCCTGCGAGTACCCAAAGGGCAGCCGAACCAAGTACCTGTTTATGGGGGCGTTCTGGATTGGTGCGGTCTCCGGCCGGGACACGCTGGTCTCAACCGGTGCTGACGGCTGGCAGCAGACCGGTAATGAATTCCACCCGGAGGTATCCCCCCTCGGCGACATGATCTACCGTTCGCTGGTCGATCCCACCGCCCCTGAGTTCGACCACGCCGTATCCGAGCAGGACTATATCGCCGTTTACTACGATACCTGTACCAACTGCCCGGGCCTGCTGCGTGACGTCGTCGACGGTCGCGGTCACAGGCCGCTGAATATCGAGGTCATCCAGCGTTCTTACGCCTGGTCTTACGCCTACGCCGAGGATTTCGTGCTGTTCGACTACGCCATCAGGAATATCGGACATCATCGCCTCAGCAAAATCTACATGGGCTTCTACGTCGACGCCGACATCCACGCCATGACCTCAGGCAGCGGCGCCAGCGGCGCCCAGGATGACATCACCGGCTTTCACGAGAAGCTTCCGGCTCTGTATCTTCCGGACTATTGCCCGCCCGACAGTGATATTGTGAACATTGCCTGGACGGCGGACAACGACGGTGATCTTACCGACGAGGTTTCGGTGCCTCACATCACCGGCACCCGGATAGTGCGCTCGCCGCTTGACTCGATGCAGGTTTCGTTCAACTGGTGGATCAGTAACGGCTCGGCGCAGTTGGATTTCGGCCCCCAGTCCCGGCTCAAGCTCAGGGATTTCGGTCACGGTGGAACCGGTACGCCCGAGGGGGACCGCAACAAGTACTTCCTCCTGAGTAACGGTGAGTTCGACTACGACCAGGTGGAGGTGGCCAGTATCGATGCGCTGGACCCCGTGTGGCTCCCCCCGCCCGTGAACTACAAGGAGCAATGGGCGGTCGGTATGGATACCCGTTACCTGCTGTCGTTCGGTCCGTTCGAAATCGAACCCGGCCAGACTTTGCCCCTGTCGTTTGCTTATGTCGCCGGGGAGAATTTCCATTCCTCGGAAAGCAATATCGACAACCTCCCGGACGACCCTGAGGCCTATTACGAAGGCGTGGACTTCACCGATCTCGGCACCAACGCCACCTGGGCCGACTGGATCTACGACAACCCCGGCGTCGACAGCGACACCGATGGTTATTTCGGTGAGAAGACCATCTGCAATCTGGGAGGCGACTCGAGCCTGGTGGTTGACACGATAATTGATACCCTGCACGGCACCGAGCCGCTGCAGGTAGACACTTTTGTGGACAGTTTCTACGCCTACGACAAGGCCGACACCTTCTGGCGGCAGGGCGACGGTGTCCCGGATTTCCGGGGAGCGGCTCCACCGCCGGCGCCTTCGACCTACCGTTCCCACACCGGCGCCTCAGGATTAAGGGTAGAACCCTCGCTTTACAAGATCAGGGTCCGCTGGAACGGCGTCCTGGCCGAAAATGCCCGGGACATCTTCTCTCGAGAATATGATTTCGAGGGTTACAGGGTATATCTGGCCCGCGATGAGCGCCGCCTGAGCTACGTTACGATCGCTACCTATGATCGCGAAGACTACAACAAGTACGTCTGGGACGCCGAGACCTCGAGCTTCGTTTTACTCGAGAGCCCTTTCACTCTGGAAGAATTGATCTCGGCCTACGGCAACGGCGATCCCAACTGGCACCCGCTGAACCATCCGCGCAACCGGCCTTTCGCCCCGGTCGATTTCCCCGACTCCATTTTCTTCTTCGACCGGCAGGATTACAACCGACATATCCTGGCCAACGATCCGGTCAACGCAACGACGCCGATCAAGAAAGTCTATCCGAACGCGCCGAAACCCTTGACGACAGACGCGGATTCTATTCCCGATTCGCTGTACTCCTTGTACCTCACGGAAGACGGTTTTTTCAAATATTACGAATACGAGATCACGCTGGAGGATCTCCTGCCGACGATTCGTTACTGGATCAACGTCACCGCATTCGACTACGGCTCGCCGCGTTCCGGACTGGAGTCTCTGGAGACCAGCCCGACCCTTAATCCGGCTGTCAGCTACGCCCTGGAGTCGGTCGGCGAGACGCTGGACGAGGGTCCGGAGGTGTTTGTCTATCCGAATCCTTACCGTTCCGATGCGGACTATCGCGAACGCGGCTATGAGGGTCGAGGTCAGGCGGATCGGCCGGTCGACCGAACCCGGGCTATCAACTTCGCCAACCTGCCGTCCCAGTGCACTATCAGGATATATTCCCTTGACGGCGACCTGGTAAGGGAGCTTATTCACAATGTGGATCCTTCGGACCCGCTGGCCGGCCACGATAGTTGGGATCTTATTACCCGCAATACCCAACTGGTGGTGTCAGGCCTGTACTACTGGGTGGTAGAGGACAGACTGGGACATACTCAAATAGGGAAGCTGGTAATCATACTGTAATTAAGATGAGATCTTCAGACATGTGCCTTTCCAATACCACCGGCAGACGGTCTCACCTTTTCCTGCTGTTCGCCCTCGCGCTCTCAATCCTGGTTTCGATCGGGACACAACCTCTGACGGCCCGCGCCCTTGAGGGCGCCTATAAGCAGGAGGCGGCCCGGCGCATCCTGCGCACCCGCTCGACCACCGAGTCGACTATTTTCCACGCCGCGCACAACCGCGGCAATATTCAGCTGGCCATCGCCAACAACGGGACTTTCGGTACCTTTGGCCAGTCGATCCCCGATCCTTTCAGCGGCGAGATTATACCGTCCTGTGAATTCCCCCGCAACACCGACAACGTCTACCTGTGGGTCGGGGCTTTTTGGATTGGCGCCGTGGTCGGTAAAGACACACTGGTGTCGTGTGGCTCTGAAGATTTTTACGAAACAAGCGAATTCTGGCCGGAAGAGCCGGAGCTGGGCGGCGAGTTCGAATACTCCTCTATAGACAAGGACAGCAAGCTGTACAACGCCGACCGCAAGGCCTATTCCGAGGAAGATATTGTCTGTGAGTATTACGATACCACGACCAATCCGAGCCAGGTCGGTCAGGACCCGGTCGACGGGCGCCGTCACATACCTCTCGGCATCAAGGTCACGCAACGGTCGATGGCCTGGAGTTATGACTATGCCGATGACTTCATCCTGTTCGACTACAAGGTCCAGAACATCGGCCACGAGCGGCTGAAGAAAGTCTACATGGGGATCTGGGTCGACGGCGATGCTTTCCACATCTCGCGCTATGGCGCTATCGGCTGGACCGATGATATAGTCGGCTTCTACCCCGCGCACCCGGCTCCTGAAGGCTGCGGTTTCATAGACACTGTCAACATAGCTTATCACGGCGACAACGATGGTGATCCCGTTCCGGAGGACGCCCCGGCCGATTGGGATTTCGCCTCGGCCAGATCGATCGTGGGGACCCGCGTGGTCCGGACGCCTTTGGATTCCCTGGAATATTCCTTCAACTGGTGGATAATAGACTATTCCGACGCCAGTCGTGACTTCGGCCCCCGCAAACAGGGGACGCTGGGCAATCCGATACGGCTTTTCGACGGCCGCCTGGGCACTCCGGCCGGAGACAGAGCCAGGTATCACATAATGAGCAACCCCGAGTTCGATTATGACCTCTTCTACACGGCCGTCGATCACACGGTAGATGGCTGGCTGCCGCCTCCGGCCCAGGCCGAGGATTTCGCCCGAGGCTGGGACTGCCGCTATCTTCTTTCGTTCGGGCCGTTCGATATCGAACCGGGCCAGGCGTTGCCGGTAACTTTCGCCTGGGTGGGCGGCGAGGAATTCCATCAAATGCCCACTGACTTTGTCAAGCACTGGGACCCGCTAAACCCCGATGATTACTACAACACTCTGAATTTCGAGAGCCTCGCTACCAACGCCCGCTGGGCCTCCTGGGTCTACGACAATCCCGGAGTCGACACCGACAACAACGGCTATCGGGGCAAATTCCGGGTGTGTGCCGAGGACACGATCGGTATGGGCGACTCGGCGGTCATCGACTCGCTCTGGTACGAAGGTGATGGTGTTCCGGACTTTCGCGGCGCCGGTCCGCCCCCCGCTCCGCGCCTCCGAGTGATTCCATCGGTCGGAAAGCTCACCTTGCGATGGAACGGCTTCTACTCCGAAACCACAAGAGACGTCTTTACCCGGCAGATTGATTTCGAGGGCTACCGCGTGTATGCGGCACGTGACGAGCGCACCGCCAGCTTCACCATCCTGCGCTCTTACGACCGCAAGAACTATCGCCGCTTCTACTGGGAGAACATCTCGGGCGGCAGCGGCCGGTGGGTCCAGGGTAATATACCGTCATCGCTGGAAGAGCTGCGGGAGGAGTTCGACAATCCCGAGTTCGATCCTCTCAACCACCCTTATAACAATCCGTTCCAGTTCGACACGACCTTCTACTATTTCGAGAAACAGGATCACAACCAGTCGGACCTTACGTCGCCCGACGGCATTCGTAAGGCCTATCCCGACGCTGTCAATCCCGGCACCGATACTTCGCTGTGGGCCGACGAAGACCTCACCGATGAACACGGCGATCCGCTGCCGAAGTTCTACGAGTACGAGTACGTCTTCGACAACGTCCTTGCCACCGTGCCCTACTACGTGGCTGTAACCGCTTTCGACTACGGCGCCCCGCAGTCGGGCCTGGCCCCGCAGGAGACCAAACCGATCAACAACAGCATCATGGAATTTCCGCTAAACTCGGTCGAGGCGGTTGAGGCGGAACAACTCGACGTCTTCGTGTACCCCAATCCTTACCGGATTGACGGTGATTATGCTGCCCGCGGGTTTGAGAACAGGTATCGCAACCTCGCCCCTGAGAGAGCCCGGCGGATAAATTTCGCCAATCTGCCGAGCCAGTGCCGGATTTCGATATACTCGCTGGACGGCGACCTGGTCCGATCGTGGGAGCATGACTACCCCGAAGGTGGGTCGGCTTCCATGCACGACTCGTGGGATCTCGTCACCCGGAATACGCAGGCTGCGGTGTCGGGGCTCTATTACTGGGTGGTTGAATCCGAAGACCGGGTTCAGATCGGCAAGCTGGTTATTATCAAATAACTAACGGCCGCGGTTGTATTTCTCGGGCAGGATTTTCCCGAACCAGATGTACCCCACGCCCGAGAGCAGGGCCAGCGACGATATCATCAGCCAGGCGGCCTCCGGTCGGTCACCGAAATGATCCAGAAAGAAGCCTCCGTAGAGCGGCCCCAGGGACCAGCCCACCGTCACAAAAAAGCCGTACACCCCCATATAGCGACCCATCCGGCCCTCCGGGGCCAGCCGGGAGGTAAGCGTCAGCGAGGGCGGCGACATGATAACTTCGCCCACGGTGATGAAAGCGATGATTGCGACGAACGCCGAAAAAGTCCCGGTGTAACCCAGGACGCCGTAGCCCACGAAGTACATGAACGACCCCACCGCCAGTTGCGTGGTGAAGCGGAAGCCCGAAAGGAGACGCGTGGCCGGCACCTGGAGCAGGGCCACCAGGAGGCCGTTTATGGCAAACAGGATACCCAGTTGTGACTCCGGGATCCCGACCATGTCCACCGTGTAAACCGAGAAGGGCGCGATCAACTGCGCTACCACCAGGTAGAGGCACAGGATAAGAAGGCAATGTCGGGCCAGGTTATGGTCCTTTCGCACGGCCAGCAGGTCGGAGAACTTGAAAGATTCCTTGATCTTTGACTGCTCCGGCGCCGTGAAGAACCACCAGAATATCAACCCTGAGAACAGCGTGATTACGGCGGAGATGTGAAAAAGGATAGAATAGGAGGAGTGCGCCAGGAAACCGCCGATCGCCGGCCCGGCCGCCCAGCCGAGATTGCCCGCGGCCCGGGTAACCGCATAGCCGTTAAGGCGTTTCGACTCCGGCAGAATGTCTGCGACCAGGGCGTTTATGGTGGGCATGAAAATGGCGCCGAAAACGGAGTTCATCGTTACGAAAACCGCGATCCACCAGAACCCCCAGTCCCAGGCGATCGCCAGAGCTATGAGCACGAAAAAGACCGAACGGAAAACCTGGGAGTGAATCAGCAGTTGGGTGCGGCTGACTCGGTCGGACAGCTCTCCCCCGGCCGCCTGGCAGAGCGACCGGACCACCGCCATGGCCCCGAAGAATACGCCGATTTCCGTGATCGACAGGCCCAACTGGTCGTGGAAGTATATCGACAGAAAGGGTATCGAGGCCGCAAAGCCCATCGCCCCGACAAACCAGCCGACACACAGAATCCACAGGTTGTGGTCGAATTGGTGGAAGAAGGATTCGCGGCGCTTGGACATAGTCAGGGAAATATAGCTCTGCTGGTCCTCATATTTCAAGAATAAACCGGACCGGGTGTGGAAACCGATCAGCCGCCAAAGCGTCCGAGGAGAAATCGGGCAATTCGATCGAACCCGTCAATGTCATATCTCCCCCAGCCTGCTTCCGACATCGCCCGCAGGGAGCCGTCCTGCCTCTTCATCGACAACTTCCGTCCAAAGTCGGTTGGCGGACTGGCGGCGTCCAGCGGCGCCGCTACTCCCGCCTTGAGCAGCACGCGAAGGTTAAGCGGGGCAAACGGCCCGATCGACGGCACCAACGGAAACATGGGCAACCCCAGGCCAAGCGCCCAGTGGGTACGCTCATGGGCCGGCCCGACGAGATAATCGAAACGTTTAAAGAGAGCGGCCGTCAGATCGTTCAGCGCGCGACGGGAATCATGCACGGCAATAATGACATCCCCCCCGGCCTCGACGGCAGCCTGCGGATCACTGCAAGAAACGTATTTAAAGGACGATCTGGAGAGCCGGCTGGTGATCCCCCGGTGCAAACGGCCGTTGGCCCGAGCCAGGATCACGGCTTTGCCATCGCCTCCGATCGCCGAAGTAACACTTTCAATAAGTGCCATAACATGTTGCAGGGGTTCTGCTCCCGAAGAGACAAACAGCCCGGTAAGCGGCTCGCCGGAGTCGAATCTCGACTGCCTTTCGATAAACGCCGTCGGGGCCCGGTCGACCAGAGAAGGTTCGATGCACAGGCCTGAGACCTCGATTTGTTCAGGCCGGTAACCGGCGCGAACAAAGGGACCGGCGACTGACTCGGTCGGGACCAGGACAACCTCGGCTCCGGTCACGACAGCTTCGGGCGGCACGGCAATCTCCCCATGCTGGTAGATTATCCCCTCCCTTCCGCGGAGAATACCCACCAGTGTCGGATGAGCCACCACCAGCGGCTCGCTGCCGCCTGCGAACCGCCGTCTGATATCTCGTCCCAGAAGTCGCAGAGGAAGGCCGGGCCGGTTGTAATCGGCGCCGTTTCGAAGCCGGGCGTAGACCTGTCCGACGGCGCCGCCCGAGGATCCCCTGAGATACAGCCACCGGGCCGTCCGCCACGCCGCGGCCGAACTCCCCCGCGACTGCTCGAAGACCGTCGATACCTCCGGAACCAGCCCTGGGTCCTCGAGGCGCGCCAGAGACTCGACTATGCCGTCAAGATAGAACGGGTGTCCCCGTCCTATGTCGGTATAAAGG
>Ga0272444_10004067_pt1 | contig 12999 bp, 15 predicted proteins | sample SSMForm13_FD_201033 | JGI IMG/M metagenome (GOLD analysis project Ga0272444, IMG submission 201033) | Marine sediment archaeal communities from Little Sippewissett salt marsh, Falmouth, MA, United States - SSM-Form-13 | ecosystem: Environmental > Aquatic > Marine > Wetlands > Sediment ...
CCGCTGTCGGTGATGATCCTGCTCGGCATGGTTGGCTATTTCAGCGGCGTGGTACAGTCGCCCCTGACCGCCTTCGTGATCGTGGTGGAGATGACCGCCGAGCGCGAGATGATCCTGCCCTTGCTGGCCACCGCCTTCATCGCCTACGGCGCCTCGCACCTGGTCAGCCCGCGGCCGCTGTATCACACGCTGGCCCAGGTCTTTATCGCGAAAGACTCGGAAAAAAGAACCTGAGACCCCATCTACGGGTCTGAAAATGAGGCGAACCGCGCCAAACAGGAGCGAAATTCAATGGAAACCGTCGAAGCGATAGCCCTCATGATGGGTGCCGCCTGGGCCTCGGGCATCAACCTGTACGCCACCATCCTGGTGCTCGGCTGGATGGGCAGCACCGGCCAGGTGGACCTGCCGCCGGCACTGCAGGTGCTGACCGATCCGTCGGTGATGTTCGCCGCCGGCCTGATGTACTTCGTCGAGTTTTTCGCCGACAAGACGCCGGGGGTGGACACCGGCTGGGATGCCATCCATACCTTCATCCGCATTCCCGCCGGCGCCATCCTGGCCGCAGGCGCGGCAGAGGGCCTGCAGATCGGCCAGTCTGCAGAACTGGTGGCGCTGATCCTCGGCGGCAGCCTCGCCGCCACCAGTCATGCCACCAAGGCCGGCACACGGGTGCTGATCAACACCTCGCCCGAGCCCTTCAGCAACTGGACCGCGTCGATCACCGAGGACGTGGCGGTGATCGGCGGCATGTGGGCCGCGCTCAACTACCCGTGGGCCTTCCTGATCGGCCTGGCGATCTTCCTCGGCCTGGTGATCTGGCTGCTGCCGAAGATCTGGCGCGCTCTCAAGCGCATCGTGCGCGCGGTCGGTCGCTGGTTCGGCGGCAACAAGGAGCAACAGCCCGCGGGGCAGCACGCCGGCTTCGAGCAACGCCGCCGTGACGTGCTCAAGGAGCTGTATCACGACGCCAGCTCCGACCCCAAGCCCGGCGCATGAAGCAGGTCGCGACGCTCGCCCTGCTGCTCGGCCTGCTGGGCCTGGGCATCTGGTGGATGCGCCCTGACTACCCCCCGCTGCCCGATGCCACGCTGAATTTCAGCGACGGCAGCCGCCAGCAACTGGCCGAGCTGCGCGGCCGGCCTCTGCTGATCAATTTCTGGTCGGTGAGCTGTTCGGTGTGCCTGCAGGACATGCCCAAGCTGGTCAAGCTGCACGAGATACTGCAAAAGCGTGGCGGCAAGCTGGTCGCGGTCAACATGCCGCACGATCCGCCGCCGGCGATCCTGCACGCGATCAATGAGCTCGATATGCCCTACCCGACCGTGCTCGACGTGCACGCCGAGATCAACCGGGCATTCGGCGGCATCCAGGCCACACCCACCACCCTGTTCGTCAATCGACAGGGTAAGATAGTCGCCAAAATAACCGGCGAGCTCGACCTGCAGCATGCCGGGGCCTTGCTGGCCACCCTGTAAAGGGAACTTCGAAAACACGGGGAGTAAGCGATGTTGTGGCTCAAAGCCTGGCACCTGATCGGCATGGTCACCTGGTTCGCAGGATTGTTCTACCTGCCGCGCCTGTTCGTCTATCACGCGATGAGCGACGACCAGGTCTCCAACGAGCGTTTCAAGGTCATGGAACGCAAGCTGTTCTTCGGCATCACCACCCCCGGCGGCATCTTGACCCTGGTGTTCGGCCTGTGGATGCTGCATGACTATGCCTGGGCCGCCTGGAGCGGACAGCTGTGGCTGACGGTCAAACTGGTACTGATCGGTCTGCTGGTCGCCTACCACGTGTATTGCGGCTTCCTGCTCGCCGACTTCAAACACGACCGCAATACCCGCTCGCACGTCTGGTATCGCTGGTTCAACGAACTGCCGGTGTTGGCACTGATCGCCATCGTATTGCTCGCGGTCCTCAAGCCGGTGTGAGCCATGCCGCGTAGCCAGCGCAAACGCCATGCCGAGACGCCGCAGCAGATCGCGCGCACCCGCCAACGCCACATCTGGCTGCTGCTGGCGATCTCGCTGGCGGTCTACCTCAGTGCGCTGCCCGGGGATTTCGTCTGGAGCGACCATGGCGACATCCTGCTCGGCCAGCACCGCCTGACCTCCCTGTCCGACATCGGCGATGCGCTGACCCTATCACGCAACCAGTACCGCGAGCGCTTCGACGGCGGCGCACCCGATCTGCACGGCGGCAGCTGGCAACCCGGCGTGATCCTCGCCAACACCCTCAGCTGGGGGCTGTGGGGCAAATGCAGCCTGTGCTGGCACATCGAAAGCCTGCTGTGGCACCTGCTGACGGTGCTCGGGCTGTACATCCTCGGCCGCCAGCTGTTCTCGCAACAGCGTCACGCCAACAGCATGGCGTTATGGAGTGCAGCCCTGTTCGCCGCGCATCCGGCCGGGGTGGCGAGCGTGGCCTGGATCGGCGGCCGCCCGGAACTACTGGCCAGCGCACTCGGCGTGGCCGGCCTGGTGCTGTTCAGCCGCCTGCAACCGACCACCAACGTGCCGCGCGCACACACCAGGCGCTGGATGATCGGCAGCGCCGCGTGTGCCCTGGCCGCCATGCTGATGCACGAGATCGCCTACCTGCTGCCGCTGGCGGCCTTGCTCGCTGCCGGCAGCAATGCCTCGCAGCGCGGGCGCGCCTTCTTTGCCGGCATCGCGCCGGTGCGCTGGCACGCCATCTGGCTGCTCAGCGGCGCGCTCGCAGCAGTGCTGCTGTACCGATACCTTGCGCTCGGCGGCATCGCCTTTGCCGGCGACTACCCGGCAAGCGGCTTTTTCGACAATCTTGGCACCGGGCTGCGTCACCTGTGGCGTTTCGTCGAGCAGGCCTTGCTGCCGGCCGAGCCGGTGGTCTCGGATGTGTGGGAGATATCCAACGGCTGGGATGCGGGAGAGGTCGCGGCCCTGCTCGGCACCCTGCTGCTGGTCGGCATCACCCTTGCCGGGCTGGCACTCGGCCACCCGACCGCCTTCGGCGGCGCCTGGTTCCTGCTGTGGATCCTGCCCGGCGTGGGCCTGTTTCCCAGCGCCCATTACCACAGCGACCAGAGTCTGTACCTGGCCAGCTGGGGGCTGCTGTTCAGCATTGTGTTCGCGGTGACCCGCGCTTGGCGACCGATCGGCCGGCAGCTGGTCAAGGGCAGCGAGGCGATCATCTTCGCCCCGGTATTGGTGGTATTGATGGTGATCAGCGGTTTTTCCAACGCCCGCTGGTGGGACCACGACCGGTTGTTCGAAAGCGAGATCGCCAGCGATCCGCACTACATCGAGGGCCGCATCGAACTGGCCAGGAGCACGCTGGGCGCGGGCCGCCCGGTGGATGCGCTCAACCATGTGCTGACCGCCATCGAATCCCACGAAAACAAGCAATTCACCGGTTACTGGGATGCCGCCACCGCCTACCGCCTGCTCGGCCAGGTGCAGCTGCGCATGGCCCTGTACGACGATGCGCAACACAGCCTGCAGACCGCCATCGAGGCACGCCCGCGCAGTGCGCGCAGCTGGCACCTGCTGGGACAGGCGCAGATCGAGACCGAAAGCTATGCCGATGCCGAGGCCAGCCTGCGCAAGGCACTGCAGATCCGCCCGGACGATGGCGCCCTGCAGGCCGATCTGGGCGTTGCGCTGCTCGGGCAGAACGACACAGAGCAGGGCCTGGGCCTGCTCGAGACGGCCCTGCAGCAACCGGGCACCAGTTCCTTCCGTCGCCATTCCACCCTGGCTCTGGCGCTGCTGGAGCAGCGTCGCTATGCCGATGCCCGCTCCCACCTGGAGGCCGCGCTGCAATACCGCGAATCGGCCAAGACCCGCGCCGCCCTGGCCCTGGCCAGCTGGAAACTCGGCCAGCAGGAACAGGCCTACCTCCACCTGTCCACCGCCATGCAGACCGAGGACGGCGACCAGGAATACGTCAACTGGGTGGATCGCCAGATCAACAATGCCGGCAGCAGCGTGCTGAGCTTCGGCCGCTGATCAGCGGACACAAAAAAGCCGCCCGCAGGCGGCTTTTTCGCGATTCGGCGGAGGCTCAGGAGCAACCGCCCTGGGAACCACAGGTGCCACAACCGCCACCGCCAGCCGGCTGCAGGTTGTTGAACACGAAACGCGCCTCGGCGCCGTCACCGACGAAGTCGATCTCGACGCCGCGGATGTGCTCCAGGGTCGCCGGGTCTACGATCACTTTGAGACCCTCGTATTCGCGCACCATGTCGTCACCGTTCAGCTGATCGGTGAAGGTCATGCCGAAGCTGACACCACTGCAGCCGCCCGGGGTGGCAAACACGCGGATGCCTTCGATGTTGTCTTCGACCTGGCCCATCAGCTCGGCCATCTTGCCTTGTGCCGGGGTGGTCAGGGTCAGTTCGGTATCGGTCAATGCAGCGCTCATCTCGCTTCACCTCATAAAATCGAGTCAGTCAATTGCGGACATTCTAACACCGAAAACGGCTTTTTGCGGTCACACTACCCTGCGCGCCCTGAGGGCATACAGGTGCCGCTCGGCATCCACCAGGTGCTGGCCCCAGTTGAGCCGGTAACCGGCCCCCCAGCAGCGCAGGGTCGGCGCCAGGTCGGCCTGTTCCCGCAGTTTCTGTAGTCCCGACTTGAGTTCCCAGTAGATATCGGTCAGGTCGTCGGCGAGACTGCCGCTCTTCTCCTGGCCGTCGCGCGCCACATCGAATTCCATCCAGTAGGCGTCCAGCTCGCCCAGGCCTTCGTGCAGGCGGCTGTACAGCGCAAAGCGGCTTTCCATGTCCACGACATCGTCGAACTCCGCCGCATTCTCGGCATCGCCCAGCACTGCCACCGCCGCATGCAGGCGCGGCAGCAGACGGCTCAGCTGCGCCAGAAACTCGGTCGATTCGAGACTGCTGATGCCCTCGAAATTCTCGATATAGCTGCAATACTCGCGCGCCACCTCGGTGAGGCGCTCGAACGCCTGGTCTGCTTCACCCATACCAGCCCCCTTCGCCGAACTCGGGGCAAGCACCCACGCGAGCGCTCGCACCCGTCCTCAGCGACAAATTGGATTCCGGTTTGGCGGGCAGGCCTGTCCCCGCCACCAAACTGAGTGTAGTTCAGAATCGGCGCCATGGAGGTCGCCGCAGCGAGCGGCCGCAGCCGCGGCTCAGATCTCCATCATCTCGAAGTCTTCCTTGCCGGCACCGCACTCGGGGCAGCGCCAGTTCATCGGCACATCGTCCCAGGCGGTGCCCGGTGCAATCCCATCGTCGGGCGCACCCTTGGCCTCGTCGTAGACGTATCCGCAGATGACACACATATAGGTTTTCATCGTTCTTCCTCGATTGATTCAGCCGGGATTTTGCCAGACTCCCAAACCACGGCAACAACGTGAAACCTGGGTATTCCTGCCTGTTAAGATGCCCGCCTGATGAGCAAAACCCCGAGCATTCTAATGATCGGCGGCCACGATCCGAGTGGCGGCGCCGGACTGCAGGCGGATATCGAAACCGCCGCGACCCATCGCTGCCGCGCCTATAGCCTGGTGACCTGCCTGACCACCCAGGACAGCCGCAATGTACAGGCCGTGTACCCGCAACCCGCCGCGCAACTGGCGGCGCAGTTCGACCTGCTGCTCGCCGACGTGCGCCCGGACTTGGTCAAGGTCGGGCTGCTCGGCGATGCCGAGCTGGCCGGGATGCTGGCCGAACGCTTGGCCGCACTGGGCGTACCGCTGGTGCTCGATCCTGTCCTGGCGGCCGGTGGCGGAACGCCGCTGGCCGGCGAGCGCCTGCTCGAGGTGATCCGCGAGCACTGGCTGCCGATCACCCACCTGCTCACCCCCAACCGCAGCGAGGCCCGCCGGCTCAGCGGCTGTGAGGAAAGCGAAGCTGCGGCCGATGCGCTGCTCGATGCCGGCTGCAGACAGGTGCTGCTCACCAGTGCCGACGAAAGCCAGGGCGAGCAGGTGCGCAACACCCTGTTCAGCCGCAACGGCCAGCGCCCTTTCGACTGGCCGCTGCTGCCGCACAGCTACCACGGCTCCGGCTGCACCCTGGCCAGCGCCTGCGCCTGCCAGATCGCGCTCGGAAGCGACATCGAAAACGCGGTGACAAAGGCACAGCAATTCACCTGGAACGCGCTGGCGCGCGCCGAGCACCCGGGCAAGGGCCAATACCTGCCGACCCGCTGGACCGAACACGATGCATGAACTGAAAGGCTTGTACGCCATCACCGACGCCGCCTTCAAGGGCAAGGCCATCGAGCAGCAGGTCGTGAAAGCGATCGCCGGCGGCGCGCGTGTCATCCAGTACCGCGACAAGAGCGATGACGCCAAGCTGCGCCGCGCCGAGGCCAGCGCCATCCTCGGCGAATGCCGGCGCCATGGGGTGCCGCTGCTGATCAACGACGATGTGCAACTGGCCGCCGACATCAAAGCCGATGGTGTGCACATCGGCCGCGACGATGGCGATCTGGCCTCGGCCCGTGCCCGGCTCGGCAGCCATGCGATCATCGGCGTGTCCTGCTACAACCAGCCGCAGCTGGCGAAGCAGGCTGCCGCAGCCGGTGCGGACTACATCGCCTTCGGGCGCTTTTTCAGCTCGCACAGCAAGCCAGCGGCGGTGCAGGCGGACATCGCCATGCTGGCCAAGGCGCGGCGCGAGCTGAGCTGCCCGATTGTTGCGATCGGCGGCATTACTCCGGACAATGGCCGGCCCCTGATAGACGCGGGCGCCGACATGCTGGCGGTGATTCGCGGCGTGTTCGCCGCCGCAGACGTCACCGCCGCGGCGCGCGCCATACAACAGCTGTTTGAACCCGACGCGGAGAGCAATCCATGAGCGACGCACACGACCGTTTCCAACACGCCCAGCAGCATATCCCCGGCGGGGTGAATTCGCCGGTACGCGCGTTCAAGGGCGTCGGCGGCGAGCCGGTGTTCGTCGATCGCGCCGCCGGCGCCTATATCCACGACCCGGACGGCAATCGCTACATCGACTATGTCGGCTCCTGGGGCCCGATGATCCTCGGCCATGCCCACCCGGAAGTGGTCGCGGCGGTGCGCGAGGCGGCCGGCCGCGGCCTGTCGTTCGGCGCGCCGACCGAGATCGAGAGCCTGATGGCGGACAAGGTATGCGAGTTGGTGCCGAGCATGGACCTGGTACGCATGGTCTCCTCCGGCACCGAGGCCACCATGTCGGCGATCCGCCTGGCGCGCGGCTTCACCGGGCGCGACAAGATCGTCAAGTTCGAGGGCTGCTATCACGGCCACTCCGACTCGCTACTGGTCAAGGCCGGCTCCGGCGCCCTGACCCTGGGCGAGCCGTCCTCGCCGGGCGTGCCCGCCTCGCTGGCCGAGCACACCATCACCCTGACCTACAACAACGCCGCCCAGGTCGAACAGACCTTCGCCGAGATCGGCGATCAGATCGCCTGCATCATCGTCGAGCCGGTGGCCGGCAACATGAACTGCATCCCGCCGCTGCCGGGCTTCCTCGAGACCCTGCGCACGGTGTGCGACCAGCACGGCAGCGTGCTGATCTTCGACGAGGTGATGACCGGCTTCCGCGTCGGCCTGGGCGGCGTGCAGGGCCTGACCGGCGTGACGCCGGATCTGACCACCCTGGGCAAGGTGATCGGCGGCGGCATGCCGGTCGGGGCCTTCGGCGGCAGGCGCGAGATCATGGAGAAGATCGCCCCGCTCGGCCCGGTCTACCAGGCCGGCACGCTGTCCGGCAATCCAGTGGCCATGGCGGCCGGGCTCAAGACCCTGGAGCTGATCAGCCAACCGAACTTCTTCGCCGGCCTGACCACCAAGGTGGAAACCCTGGTCGCCGGCATCATGGACGCGGCCAAGGAAGCCGGTGTGCCGATGACCGAGAACCATGTCGGCGGCATGTTCGGCCTGTTCTTCACCGAGGCGGACAAGGTCAGCGACTTCGCCGGCGCCACCGCCTGTGACCAGGACCGCTTCAAGGCCTTCTTCCACGGCATGCTCGAGGAAGGCGTATACCTGGCCCCGTCCGCCTTCGAAGCCGGCTTCGTCTCCGCGGCGCACACCTACGACGACCTGAACGAGACCATCGACGCTGCCAAGCGGGTGCTGGGTAGCCTTGCGCAGGCCTGAGGAGGGTTCTTTTGCTAAACCGCCAAGGACGCGAAGGAACGCAAAGGTGTTTGGGTTTCGCGATTCAACGCTTTGTGCAACGGCTCATCACTTGTGCTTGAAATTGGCCCTAATAAAAAACCTTAGCGACCCTTCGCGTCCTTTGCGGTTTAAATTTCGCGGCTTAAACAAAGAGCTCATCCACCTTGGCTGACTATTTCGACCAACTGCTCGCCTGGATCAGCGCCAACCCGGAACACGCGGGCTGGGTGGTGTTCCTGGTCGCGCTGGCCGAGTCGCTGGCGATCGTCGGGGTGCTGGTGCCGGGGGTGGTGATCCTGTTCGGTGCCGGCGCCCTGATCGGCAGCGGCGTGCTCGATTTCTGGAGCATGTGCGCCTGGGCGGTGGCCGGGGCTATCGTCGGTGATGGCCTGAGCTACCAGCTGGGTCGCCACTTCGATTACCTGACCGAACGCTTCAAATGGTTCCGCCTGCACCCGGATCACCTGCAGAAGGGCCACGAGTTCTTCGTCAAGTGGGGCGATGTGAGTGTGGCGCTGGGGCGTTTTTTCGGTCCGATCCGCGCCATCGTGCCCCTGGTGGCAGGCCTGATGGACATGCCCGCCGGACGCTTCTACCTGGCCAACGTGTTGTCGGCCATCGCCTGGGCACCGGCCTACCTGCTACCGGGTATGCTGCTGGGAAAGGCGGCCGGCACCGATCACCTGGGCAGCCTGATGATCATCGCCGCCGCGGTGTTCACTGTGCTGGTGATCCTGTTCGGCCTGCACCGCTACTGGCAGCGCTGAGCCCGGCTGCGCCGCCAGCAGACAAGCGATTCAAGTGAAACTGTAGTCGTACAGATCGTCACCACGGTCGCCGTGCACCTGCACGTTGAACGAGACGATGATGCGATCCTTCTCACCCTCGTATGGCATGGCCATGTGTTTCAGGTGCGAGGGAAACACGCACAACACCCCCTCCTCCGGTGCGGAGTCGAAGGCGGTGGACTGCAGGTACAGATTGCCCGAGTCCATGTAGCCGCCGCCGATGGCATCGGCATGATGGCCGTAGAAGCGGGTGACCCCGTTCATCGCGCCCAGTTGCGGGTGGCGCTCGCGTTTGCCCGGCTGGTCCACCTGCACGTAATACACGCCCGACCAGCTGCAGTTGCCATGGGTGTGGGTCTCGTGGAAGCCGTAGCCGTTCTGGATCTGGAACCAGGCGCCGACCACCTCCATCTGCATCTTTTTCGAGCGGCTGTGCTGCCACAGCGCGCTGTTCATCGCCGAGGCCACCTGGTAGACGCAGTCGGAGATGAAGGCGAACAGCTGGTTCAGTTGCGGCACGTCGTAGCGCATCAGCAGGTCGTCGGCGCTGGAATAGACCGGGCCGGTGGCCGCCGGGTCCTGGGCGCGATGCTCGTTGAACAACCGCGCCAGCACCGGGTTCACCGCCTGGTGTTGGGCAAAGCGCCTGCGCAGTATCGGCGTCGGCCAGAGCATGTGGATGGCCGGGTCTGGCGCTTGCGACTTGTCACTCACTGTTGTTCAACCCACTACGACTCGACGGTCGACGGCCAGCGCCATCAACCACCGGTCATGTTCATGAAGCGCACCACCTTCTCCGGCACCTCGCGGAATTCGTGGCGCTCCGGTTTGCGCGCAATCGCCTCGTGGATCGCCTCGGTCAGGCCGTCGTCGCTGATGCCGCTGCGCAGCAGATCGCGGAATTCGTAACGGTCCTCCTGCCCCAGGCACAGGTACAGGGTGCCGTCCACGGCCAGGCGCACGCGGTTGCAGGTGGCGCAGAAATGCTGCGATAGCGGGGTGATGAAGCCGACGCTGAACTGGCCATCCGGGCTCTGCAGGTAGCGTGCCGGTCCGCCACCGGGCACCACGCCCTCCACCAGGCCGAAGCGCTCGATCAGGCGCCGCTTGATCGGCTGCAGATCCACGTACTGGGTGTTGCGCCCGGTCTCGCCCATCGGCATCACCTCGATCAGGCGCAGCACGAATCCCTGCTGCATGCAGAAATCCACCATCGCGTCGACCTCGTCGTCGTTGACGCCGCGCATCACCACCATGTTGATCTTGATCGGTTTGAAGCCTTGCTCACGCGCATGTTGCAGACCGTCGAGCACCGCCGACAGGCGGTCGCGGCCGGTGATCTCGGCGAAGCGATCGGCGCGCAGGGAATCCAGGCTGACATTGAGGCGGGTCACCCCGGCCTCGTGCAGGGCCTGTGCGTGGCGCTCGAGCTGGGTGGCATTGGTGCTGATCGACAGGTCCTCGATGCCGTCGAGGCGCTTGATGCGTGCCGCCAGCTGCGGCAGGTCGCGACGCAGCAAGGGCTCGCCGCCGGTCAGGCGCACCTTGCGCAGGCCGAGCCGCGCAAAGGCACCGAGCAACCGCTCGATCTCGTCGAAGGTCAGCCAGTGCGGCGGCTGCTCGAAGCCCTTGAAGCCTTCCGGTATGCAGTAACGACAGCGCAGATCGCAGCGGTCGGTCACCGACAGGCGCAGGTATTCGATGCGCCGTCCGAACAAATCTGTCAGGCCCTGATCAGGCATCACACGCCCCCCATGCGGATTTGAATACGGCCGCCGAGACGCACGAGCGACAGGTACTCGGCGAGCTTCCACACCCCGAGCATGCCCAGCGCCATCGCCAGCAGCATTTCCAGGCTCAGCACCACCGCCAGCAGTTGCATATCGGCGCTGGCCGGCGTGGCCCAGACATCGCTCAGCATCAGCCCCAGCAACATGCCGAGGTTGGACAAAAGCAGGTAGGCGGGCAGGCGCCTCCCCTGCCCCAGGCCGCCATTGCACAGGCTGAGTACCATCCCAAGATTACAGCCGAGCAACATGCCGAGATGACTCCAGGGCGCGATACCGAACTTCGACCACAAGGCCACCGGCCCAGCACCGTCGACGGTACTGCACCAACTGGCGAGCAGCAGCAGACCGAGCGGTCCGAAATCCACGGCCGCGCCCAGCAACATGCCCAGATGACCGAGCAGCAACATCATCATCAGCCGGTACAGGCCTTGATAGCCATCCCAGCGCTGCGCCCGCCGCAGCAACAGGGCGAGCACCGGCACGCCCAGCGCCAGGCCTGCCGGCAGCACCCAAGACCAGCTGCCGCCCACCGACAGCGCGGTCAGCACAAAGCCACCGCCGAGCAGCAGGCTCAGAACCCACGGCTCGTAGGCCCGCGCCATATCAGCCTGCATCCAGGGCATCGGCCAGCGCCTCCCAGGACAACAACACGCAGCGCTGGCGCGCCGGGTATTCGCGCACCGCCGACAAGGCCTCCAGGCCGGCCGGCGGCTCGGCCAGCGCTGTACCGTCGCCGCCACCGAACCAGTCGCGGATATCGCTGCACAACTGCCGCGCCTGCTGCACGCTCAGCCCGCTGACCGCCTCGGTCATCATCGACGAGGAGGCGATGCACACCGAGCAGCCACGGCCGCGAAACTTCACCCGGTCCAGCTGGCCGCCGTGGCTGCACACACCGACCTCGATCTCGTCACCGCAGCGCGGGTTGGCGCCACGTCGCACCACGTCCACGTCCTGCAACTCGCCCTCGCAGCGGTTGCGCGGATGGCGATAGTGCTCGAACAGCATGTCCTTGTAGAGACTGGATTCACTCATCAGAGTCTCCTAGGCGAACATGCGCCGGGCGACATCGATCGCCTTGAGCAGCGCGCGCACATCGTCCAGGTCGTTGTAGATGCCGAAACTGGCACGCGCGGTGGCGGCCAGGCCGAGGCTGCGCAGCAGCGGCTGGGCGCAATGGTGGCCGGCACGGATCGCAACCCCCTGCTCACCGGCGACCTGGGCCAGGTCGTGCGGGTGCACCCCGTCGACGGTGAACGACAGGATGCCCGAGTGCCGCCCGCCCGGCGCCTGCAGCAGCTGCAGCCCCGGCACCGCGGACAAGGCCTCGGCGGCGACTTCACTCAAGGCCGCCAGGTGCGTATGCACCCGTTCGCGACCCAGCCCGTCCAGGTAGTCGGCGGCGGCGGCGAAGCCCAGGGCATCGGCCAGATTCGGCGAGCCCGCCTCGAAACGTGCCGGCACCTCGCTCCAGCTGCTGTCGGCGTTGCCCTCGCCCGCCTGGTCCACCATGCCGCCGCCGAGCAGCAGCGGCTGCATCTGCGCCAGGCGCTCGGCACGCCCGTACAGCAGGCCGATGCCGGTCGGCCCGTACATCTTGTGCGCCGAGCAGGCTAGAAAATCACAACCCAGCTGTTGCACGTCCAACGGCAGGTGGGCGACCGACTGGGCCGCGTCCACCAGCACCGGGATGTCGTGCGCACGCGCGCTGGCACACAACGCCTGCAAGGGGTTTTCACCGCCCAGCACGTTCGACACCTGGCACAGCGCGATCAGCTTGCTGCGCGAGGAGAACAAGCCGGTGGCCCCGTCCAGGTCCAGGCTGCCGTCCTCGTTCAGTTCGATGATGCGCAGCAGCGCACCACGCTCGCGACACACGCGCTGCCAGGGCAGGTAGTTGGCATGATGCTCCATACGGCTGACCCACACCATGTCACCCGGTTGCAGGCGCTCGCGCAGCCAGCCCCAGGCCACCAGGTTGATCGCCTCGGTGGCCGAGCGGGTGAACACCAGCTCAGCGGCGGATTGCGCGCCGAGAAAACCCGCCAGGCGTGCGCGCGCCTGTTCGTAGCGTTGCGTCGCCTGTTCCGCCAGCGGGTACAGGCCGCGGTGGATCGGCGCATAGCAGCTGCTGTAGCAGTCGCTGATCGCATCGATCACCGTCTGTGGCTTGTGCGTGGTGGCGGCGTTGTCCAGGTAGTGCAGGCCCTGGGCCAAGGGAGCTTCTCGCAGCAGCGGGAAATCGCGACGGATGCGCCGTGCATCCACTCCCTGGTGGACCTCGATGATCGGAG
>Ga0272444_10004068_pt1 | contig 12999 bp, 7 predicted proteins | sample SSMForm13_FD_201033 | JGI IMG/M metagenome (GOLD analysis project Ga0272444, IMG submission 201033) | Marine sediment archaeal communities from Little Sippewissett salt marsh, Falmouth, MA, United States - SSM-Form-13 | ecosystem: Environmental > Aquatic > Marine > Wetlands > Sediment ...
GTCTGAAACTCACAGGTCCGAATCAACGGTTCCTCTCTTGACCCGCAGGCGATGCAAACTCCCAGCTGTTTAGCTGGCTGATGCAGCCAGATCCGCCTTGGCAGCAACGTCAACCCGGTAAGCAAGGGCACATCCTCCCCCGGACTGGGTCTGGTCTCCGGTTGAACCCATGCAGGAACGCCAAGTGCAGAACAGGCTCCCCAGTTGGCCGAGAGCGTCCGCAGTAATGTCGGGCCTCGCGGGACGACGTAAACCGGGGGAGCGCCGTTGATTCCGGGCCTAAGATGCGGCTGGCCCGGTCCACTCAGACATACTACACAGAATAGAGGCAGGCGCAAGAGACCGAGGGCACAGCATGCGCGGCAAAGCCCCTCTTGGTCATCTGTAGAATGCCTGAAGTGCCAGAAGTTGTTCCCGGTGGGAATCTCTTGAATCAAGTCAGTCGCAGGCCTTCGTCTGAGTGCACCACCATCCTGATAAAACCGCTTTCCCTGGCCGAGCAGGTTGAAGCAGTCTCTGTTCTCGTCAAGCTTCGAGAATGACTCGGGCGCAAATCCGTCCCGCGATGCTATATTGAGATCGTCCGGCGGATTCCCTCTGCACCAGTAAAGCAGCGCTAGCAGGAACCGCAAGATCGCTACTCGGTCCATCGGGTTGCTGGCGGCTATCTGCCGAATATGGGCAGCGTGGGTTAGGACCTTCTTGATTCCCTCGCGACTAGTCTTGCCATCGGCCCATAGGACGGGAATCCAGCGCTCTTCGAGGAGGTTGTAGTCGTTATGTTTCTCGTTCATGGTTTCCTCGTTCTTCTCGATCTTCCACCATTGAGTACCTGCTCTAAGGTTGGGCCGTCTGGCGCTGTTTGTCAACGTAGTTATTTCTGTATTCACCATGAGCAGAATCGCCGCAAGCCTGTTTCATTAACTTCAGCTACTTTCAGATGAGGGCGGAAGTAATACATGACATTGTTCTGAGAACGCTCTAATCAACCCTTGCCCGCATGGGAACCGCGGCGAGATGACGGGACGGTCATATCAGCAGATCAATCAACCCTTGCCCGCATGGGAACCGCGAATTAGGAGCGGGATTGATATGGGCATTAATCAGAAGTTCTGAGGATGGATTTCCTTCGGGGGAGGGGGTGTAATCCTCTCAGCGCGAGGGTGATGTAGAACGGGCGGCTCGATTGTTGTATCTTCGAACCATAGTCCTTAACACACACGCAAGGAGCATCACGATGGACGTTCTGGTAAGGGAATTGCACGAGCGGGTAAAGCACGAGAGCGGCTTCATTGACGACGTAACGGCCGAGATGCGCAAGGTCATCGTTGGGCAGGACCTCATCATCGATCGGCTGCTCATTGGCCTTCTGGCCGACGGGCACATTCTCCTCGAGGGGGTTCCGGGCCTCGCCAAGACGCTGTCGGTCAGGTCGCTCGCCGGAACGATGACGGCTGGATTCCAAAGGATACAGTTCACGCCAGACCTTCTGCCAGCGGACCTTATCGGCACGATGGTCTATAACCAGAAGAGCGGCGAGTTCGCGGCTCATAAAGGCCCTATCTTCTCGAACATCATTTTGGCGGACGAGATCAACCGCGCCCCGGCGAAGGTGCAGAGCGCGCTTCTGGAGGCGATGCAGGAGCGTCAGGTAACGATAGGCAAGCGGACGTTCAAGCTCGAGCGGCCGTTCTTGGTGCTGGCGACGCAGAATCCGATCGAGCAGGAGGGCACGTACCCGCTGCCTGAGGCGCAGGTGGACAGGTTCATGCTGAAGGTGCTCATCTCATATCCGAACAAGCAGGAGGAGCGGCAGATAATCGACCTGATGACGACGGGTGAAGAGCCGCAGGTTAAGGCCGTCGTTGACCCCAAGCGGATACTCGAGGCGCGGAAACTCGTCAACGAGATTTACATGGAAGACAAGCTCAAGGACTACGTGGTTGACATCGTCTTCGCGTCCCGCTTCCCCGCGAGATACGGCCTCCACGATCTGGCCCCAATGATCGAATACGGCGCCTCGCCCCGCGCCTCGATCTACCTCACCACCGCAGCTAGGACGCACGCCTTCCTGAGGCATCGCGGCTACGTGACGCCTGACGACATCAAGGCCATCGCGCCCGACATCCTGAGACACCGCATCATTCTCACGTATGAGGCCGAGGCGCAAGAGAAGACCTCCGACGACGTCGTAAAGAGGATCCTGGATAGCGTTGAGGTGCCGTAGAGAGGTGGGCGGATGTTCAACCGGTTGAAGTTGACTCTGCTTTGACAATATGTTCCTGACCAGTTATGCTTAGAATCTTGGCAATCAGGCCAAAGAAACGTTGGCGCGAGATTGAAGGACGTACGATGTTATCCTTTCATGTGAGGATATAGAGAATGTTTCGGGAAATAAGAGTCAAGAACTTCCGGACTCATGTCGATACCACACTGGAGCTCGGGGCCATCACGCTTCTGATAGGACCAAACAACGCTGGTAAGACGAATTTTCTGGCGGGGATCAGTCATTTCTCAAGACTAATCGCAAGAGGAGACCGTGTGGCCGGCGATGATCTTCTCCCTCATGTCCATCGCCTTGCCTCCGGTTCAGACCTAAGCGCTTCGTGGGTCTTCACATGCCCCTATTGCGACATGGAGTACGAAATCGGGCTGTATGAAGACAAGAAGTTTGAGAATGGAGTGGGTTGTAGAGAGAAGATAAGCTTCACTAAGAAGGATGGCGAAAGCGAGAGTTTCGAGTCCGGATGGACTGGCCGCACAGACGCAATGGGATTGCAGCACGAACTCGGAGCAAACCCAAACACGGAGCATTTGTGTGCGGTCGGAGATGTATTCAGGGACCTTGGCAGCTGCCAGGCCTACCACTTCCAGCCGGCGTTTCTTAAAGGCAAGGCCGGCCAGTCAGAAGTTTTTGATGACCGGTCCCCTTTGAATGTCTCTACTCAATTAGGGTATAGGGGAGAGCATCTCCAGAATGTCCTTCACCGTGTTCAGCAGGAGGATCAAAGGACTTACAATCGATTTGTTTCCGCGCTAAGGAGATTTGAGCCGAGTTTCCAGGGACTTGGATATGATGAACAACTGAAGCAGACGACTTGGCTGTTTGACTTGGGGCGCGTGCCTCCGCGGCCTGACGAATTCCCGCCCGACACGGTATCGGATGGCATATTGAGAGCTGCGGCTATTTCGCTTCTGTCGTCCATGGAAATGCCGCCTGCCCTGATTATGATAGAGGAGATCGAGAACGGGATCAGCCAGAAGAATCTCGGACGGTTTCTTGGGTGGCTGCGGCAGGCGGCTGGATTGCATGATTCCAGCAATAGAGGCTACAACACTCAATTCATTCTGACTTCTCACAGTCCCTCGGTGCTTTTTGAGTTCTCCGAGCATCTAGACGATGTCTTCTACATGCGTCTCGAAAGACGAGGCTACAAGAGTGTGGTGAGAAACCTTAACTCAGCACTGCTTGGATTTGTTGATTTAGGCACGGTGGAGGGTGAAGTAGAGAAGAGAGGTGGCGAGGACGTCGTGATCTTGTCGCCCCAGGACCTTATGAACCTCTGGTATAGCGGAGTCATAGGCGGTGAGCCGGTCAACGAACACAAGAGATGAGACCCGCTACGTGGGCATCGTAGCCGATGGCCCGACAGACCAGGAGATCATGGCCCGGTTTATGAAGAGCTTGCTTGAACCGGCCGGCCAATACGAGGAAGTACTGATCGGGGAAAAGCTCAGTGTGTATATGGCTCCATTCAGGCAAAAGGCATCAAGAACGGGCGAATATGGCTTATTTGACAAACCGGCCATCAAGCTGAGAAAGGCAATTGTAAATGTCATCCACAGCGCCGTTGGCGAGTTCAGAGATGCCATTGGCAGAGAATTGAGCCATTCTGACGTCCTCCTTCTCAGTACTGACGCCGAATGTCCCATTAACTCCCCGCAAGAATGGCACGAGATCGAGCGCATTGTGGTCATGTGCCGAACCTTTGATGGGGCAATAGCGGAGTTCTACAACGCTCCCGGCAATCGCCTGAACTGGGAATACTTACCGCTTGTTGTTCCTTTGGTCCTGTTTCCCAGCGCCGATGTCCTGATTGCAGCCGCCAGAAGTGATTACGACGTCAGCCTTGAGTTCCGCGGCAAGAAAGCTCCATGGCTGAAGCAGGAGCTATATGGTTGCTGTGATCTCCGCCAACTGCGGCCGGATGATCTTGAGAAGAAGGCTCTCAGTTATCTGACCTTTGATGCGTGCAAGCAGATATACTCATCCGTTCCCGAGGCGCGCATGCTTCTTCGCACGTTGACCTGGGCTCAAGGGCCCCCGTCTCCCCTTTCGTGAAAACAAAGCGTAGTAGCGGGCAGAGCCCGGAACACATAGTTAACACACCCGATGTGCTTCTTGGCGAGCCCCGTCTCGAGGGTACCAGAATCAAGGTCAGTTTGATTCTTGGCTATTTGGCGGCCGGGAGAACCTTCACAAAGATCATAGGGCAATTCCCCGACTTAACTGAGGAGCAGATTGCCGCTTGCCTCGCTTTTCGTGGTCTCTGTTGCACGCTTGGGCGCCTCTGATATGATTGGTTGGCCATCAGAAGCGCATTTTTGAAGTTCAGGGGAGTAGTACGATGAAAGCGGTTAAGGGCATTTATGAGAAAGGCAGTGTCAAGTTTGCGGAGAGCTTGAGTATTGAAGGGCCTGTCGATGTCCTAGTTGTCTTCGGTGATGAGACTGAAGCGACGGCGCAGCAGAGCGACATTGAAGCCGACGCCTTGCTGAATGAATTGGATGCAATCGCGGGCAGCATCGAAGGGGAGTCCGACTCGGCTCACGATATACAGACCATTCGCAGGGAAATGGCCGAGAGACTGTGAATAGGCCTTTTGCTCGTCAATATAGGAAGCGTGGGTCAGCGATTGACGCAGGATAGCGACGCTAGACTGAACTGCTACCTCGGCTCCATGTTGGGTGTGGCGACTGGGGATGCGCTTGGCGCGCCGGTGGAGTTCATGTCGCTTGAAGAGATCAAGCTGACGTTTGGCGAGAACGGTATCAGCGACTTCCAACCGTATCGTGGGTTTGCGGCAGGCTGCTATACAGACGACACCCAGATGACGCTTGCGACTGCACTCGGCTGCATCGAGGCGCACCAGATGTGGCAGCGGGAGGGAGAATGCGACGTGGCTCCCATTGTCTATCGGCGATACTTGGAGTGGTTCGAGACGCAGAAGGACCCAGCTCAGCGTAGAGGTCCAGGGATGACCTGCCTTACTGCGCTTGGCAGCGGCGAGATGGGAACAACAGGAAAGCCAATCAACGACAGCAAGGGATGCGGCGGCGTGATGCGGATGGCGCCCGTCGGGCTTTCATTCACGACCGACAGGGCATTTAGATTCGGCGCAGAGTTCGCTGCCATCACCCACAGCCATCCGTCCGGCTACCTCACCGCGGGCTTTCTCGCCGAGCTTATCGCCCACGTTGTGAGGGGCAAGCCCGTCGAGGATGCCATCACGCTCTGCAAGAGGCGCCTCGTCCAATGGGACGCCCACGATGAGACGCTTGAACTAGTGAACCTGGCCCAGAGGCTTGCCAAGAGCGATGAGCCTTTTGAAAGGGCGATCCCGACGATTGGCCAGGGCTGGGTCGGAGAGGAGGCGCTAGGCATTGCGGTCTATTGCGCGCTCAAGTTCCGTGAGGATTTCGCGGCCGGTGTCTTGGCCTCGGTCAATCACTCTGGGGACAGCGATTCGACCGGCGCCATCTGCGGGGCGATTCTGGGCGCTCACTTGGGTATCGATGGCATTTTAGAGCACTGGACGTCGCGCGTTGAGAGCTCAGAATACATCGAGAGGCTCGCGGCCGAGATGTTCAGCATATCCGAGAAAACCGAGCAATAGGGCCACAAGTTCGAGCGGTCTTGCGTAGGGGCAGGCCTTGTGTCTGCCCGCTCTATGACATCTCACCCGGCATTCAGACGGGCAGAGCAGGCCCCGCCTCTACGGAAGGCTTGCGCACATAAGACCTTAGAGCGAAGCGGCCTTGCCTTGAAAGCCGTAGCGTATAGGTCTTATCATGTCCATGACATGCCACGATTGAGATTATGCCTCGGGCCAGTTGGCTCTGCCAAGAATCGGCCTTTCAGAGAGCAGCTGAAACGCCGCCTCGAGCAAGACAGAGCGGATTCAATGCTGTATCTCGTCCCGTTTTACTCGCTCGCCAAACAGATCGAAAAGGAGATGCTCGACGAGCTGCCCGGATTCTTCTCGTTCCCTCTCACCACGTTCGGGCCTTTATTCAAGGAGCTTTTCTCCGCTTTGCGGGACAAGAGAAGGCTCCTAACCAACGCCGCGCGCGATGCCCTGATCATCGGGCTTCTCGAAAGCGCTCGGAAAGACGGTTCGCTCTCTGCCATAGGAGAATCGGCTGCCGGTCGAGGGATGTGCAGAACTCTGGGAAGGCTGTTCGCCACGTTCGGGAGACACTCGCTAACATCCCCGAGTGATGTAAGAGACATCTTAGCAAACCAGCCTGGGAATAGACCCGGCAAGATCGATGACGCCCTCCTTCTATACGAGAAGTATCGCGCTGCTCTTGAGCGAACTAACCTGATTGATGCGGAGCACGCTGGCGTCCTCGTTTGCCAGGCGCTCTCGCAGGGCCACGAGGGCTTGGCCAAGAGACTTCAGGGGGTGGAGCTGATGTTGGTTGATGGCATCTTCAGCCTCTCCCCACTCGAGGAGCGATTGCTTCTATCTCTCGTCAAAGCGGTGCCCGAAACCTGGGTCAGTCTGGACCTAGCCCCACAGGGCTCAGACGAGGTCTTTGAGCTCCCCAGCCGGACCCTTGCCGCGCTTAAATCGCTAGCCGACTCGGTCGATATCGAGATCGAGCGATTCTCAGCCGCAGAGGATTCGAATGCGGCTAGACGCCGGATCGCAAACAGCATATACTCAGATTACACAGCCGAGGCTTTGTCCGAGAGCACGAACCAACGCAGCAGTCAGCAAAGTCCGCCCACAGACATCTACGTAGCAGAGGCAGCCGACCCGAGACGGGAGCTCCGTGGGATGGCCAGGGTCATCAAGAGGCTGATCGTGGACGGGAGATGCGAGCCCGGACGCATCGTCGTCTCTTTCCCGCAACCTGCAGAACGGGAGCGCGACTTGCGACGGATGTTCTCGGGATATGGCATACCCGTCGCAGGCCCAGAGACGCTTCATGTCCTGCATTCAGTCGCCGTCCGGGCATTTCTCTCTATATTGGACATGGTCAATAGTGGCTTCACCCGGGACGACGTCCTCGAGTTCCTGAGATGCCCCTTTCTCAAACCCGAGCGCCTCGTCAAGGATGCCGCCAACACCCCTCCAGAACGAATCAGCGCGGAGTACATTGACACCCAGACAACTAAAGCGAAGATACTGGGTGGGGGCGCGGCAGGCATCGAGACCTTCCGGGCGGGCTTTACCGCGCTTCGCAGGCAGATGGTGGAGTCCGAAGCCTCAGGGGATGACGTCGGCCCAAAAAGCAGAAAACTGGCGATTTTCGACGAGCAAACCGGCGCGCTGCTTCAGGTTCTGGAGAGCCTGGAAATCAGCCTCGGACAGCCATCCAGCCCGGACTCATTTTCCCGGGCTTGTCTGACGCTCATCTCGGAGCTTCAGCTGGCCGAGCGACTTATCGTAGCATTTAATGAAAGCGCAGAGCCGAACATGGTCCGGCTGGAAGTGAAAGCGCTGTCGAGATTCATGGAGGTCCTTAATGAGACCTCCAAGGGTCTTACCGCTGGAGGAGTTCATAAGGCCCCGCTGAGCCTTCTCCGTTCGGCAGTTATGTCTGGATTGAAGGGCGAGCAAGTTAAGGTTCCCACGGCGTCCGAGGGTGTGCGGTTCTTGCCGATGAAGGAGGCCTGGCTTAGGCCCTGCGACTACCTCTTCTGCGGCGGCCTCACAGAGGCTGCTTTCCCTGGCGCAGTCCGGGGCGATGTCTTCCTTCCGAAGGAAGCGAGAAGCCATCTGGGATTAAGCCCCCTCGACGAGAAGGTAATGGAAAGCAAGTTCCTCACCCATGCACTGCTGTCTCACGCTCGCAGAGGTGTGTATTTGTCATATCCCAAATCGGTAGATGAGAAGCCCACGCTACGCTCAACATGCCTTCAAGAGATAGAGATGGTTGCGGACGTCGTCCCCGTCCGGTGGGAGGAGCTGAGCCCTGAAAGCGACATTCCCTGCGCCACCGAAGAGCTTCAGACCGCGTTGGGCTCCTGGGCGCGTCACCGTCAGATGGATATCCCGGATGAACTCCTAGGCCAATCGCTTGCCTTTGCTGCTCAGAGCCAGCAAAAGGACAAGAGCCCAGGTGTGACCCCCAACGGTATCATCAGACGCCTCGAGTCATCCTTACTTCGGGATACCGATCGGTCCCGATTCAATGGCCACATCTCGGCGCCCCTAGCGACGCACGTTCGTAATCTCTTTACCGACGAAGAGCTCTCCAAATCGCAGGGCCAAACCGTCTTCTATCTCTCGCGCTCCGCCCTCGAAGATTATCTCAAATGCCCCTTTAGGTTCTTTGCCGGACGCGTTTTGGGGCTTAAGCCTGAGGAAGAATTCGACCCCGACGTGCCTCCACAGGATGTAGGGACGCTGATTCATCAAGTCCTGTATTCGTTTTACGATGGCAGGCGTGAGCAGGACGGGTCGATTCGTCCCGTAACACCAAGCAATCTGGGCGAGGCCCGCACTGAGCTCTTTGAGGTCGCGAGAAGACACCTCGAGAAAAAACCGACGCCGGCGTCTTCGAGACATAGGCTCTCGTCCTTGCTCCTTTCAGACCATGGACTGCTGGATGCCTTCTTGGAGAACGAGGCAGGCGATGGGCAGGGCTGGCGACCCGCTGCCCTGGAGGCCTCCTTCGGCCGGGTGAAATACGCGAAGCGCGATTCAGAACCGCTCAGTCCCGACCCGCTCCTGCTGAGATGTCAGGTTGACGAGAAGCTGGAGGTCGTAGCTATCAACGGGATCATCGACCGACTCGATTTGAAGGTTGAGGGTGGGAAGCGACTCTATCGAGTGCTCGACTACAAGACCGGCGCCATCCCCGAACCGAAGGAAATAAAAGAGGGAACCTCTCTCCAGCTGCCGATCTACGCGGCTGCGGTACGGCAGATACTTGGGTGCGATGCCACGGCCGGCTACTACGTTCTTTCCGAAACTAAGGAGACGAAGATAAAGGATTATGCCAGACGCCAGACGCTTGAGACTGCCGTCGAGAACCTGGACCGCGTCGTGGCAAACATCCTGAAAGGAATCCTCGCGGGCGATTTTGCGCCTCACCCCCTGAATGACAACGTGCGATTGTGTTCCTACTGTGATTTCAGGGCTGTGTGCAGAATGACCCAGGTGGGGTCAGATGGTGTGTAGATTATGACTCGTATGAAGACAGCTAGTGAATACACGCGACTGCTTGAAACCCTCACGCCAAGCCAGAAGAAAGCGGCACTCTCCTCCGAGAATGTAGTGCTCCGAGCCGCCGCGGGTTCCGGCAAGACTACCGTCCTGGTCGCACGATTCATCGAGTCCTTCAAGTCCGAACTCGAACACGAGAGAGACCTGTCAATAGCCGAGAGCCTATCATCAATTGTGGCCATAACGTTCACAGAGAAGGCCGCTGCCGAGATGAAGGAGCGCATACGCTCGCTGTTGATCGACGCGCTAGAGACCGGGCCAACACGGGCTCAACTTCCGGGCGGTTGGCGGCAAGCGCGTGACGCAATGGGGCAATCCAACCTCGGGACAATCCACTCCTTCTGCGCCTCGGTGCTCCGGAGATTCCCGCTCGAAGCTGGTCTTGACCCCGAGTTCACCATCTTGGATGAGACCGAGAGCTACTTGATGCGCCGCGAGGCCGTCGAGTCGCTGTTCTCGGACAGTGCAGAGTCTGCGAAGCCCGAGGAGCCAACATCCCCGTTCGCCATCTACCCTCGCTACAAAGGCATTCAGCTGCTGTTACCGCTCGTGGAGCAGTTCGAGACACTTCGACGCCACCTTCTGCTCTATGCCGAGACACCCCAGGAGAAGCTCGCTCAGCGAATAGAAGAGCTCTTAGAGCGCGCCGGGCACAAGCTACCCCAACACAAAGACAATGCGCCTATATACGACCCGCTTCTGGAGGCGCTCCGCCTCAAGCTGCTTGCTCAGGGCGCGCTTCTCGCCCACTCAATCTACACGACACGGAAACGCTCGCTATCGCTGCTCGACTTTGAGGACCTTCAGACCTCACTTCTGAAGCTGCTGTCGGACCCGGGCGGAGCCATCCTGGACCGGCTAAGAGCGGAGTTCGCAACCATAATGATCGACGAGTTCCAGGACACCGACCGGTTCCAGTGGGAGCTTGCTCGCATGCTCTCAAGCACCCGGGATGGTGCTATCAGACGGGGCAAGCTATTCGTCGTGGGTGATGAGATGCAATCAATATACGGCTTCAGAGGGGCGAATCTGAAGGCATTCGGCGACACGACCGCGGAGATTGAAGGACACGGGGGGACGGTAGTTCAGATGCGAGAGAACTTCCGCTCACTTCCTAACATAATAGAGTTCATCAACCTCCTCTTTGCCGAGGACACCGAGTCCCAAGACCTGTCCAGCGCGTCAATGCTCGCACGACGCATCCCCCAACCAAAAGACCATACAGGCACAATCGAGTTGCTCTTTCCAGAGCCCGAGGGTCTCAAGAAGGAGAACGTCAGGGCCGAGGCGGAGCTTCTGACTCGGCGAATCGCGGCGATGGTCGAAGATAACACTCGCCTGAGCAAGGCTGTCTATGACAAAACGGCGAGGCAACTGAGACCATGTCGCTACGACGATATCGCTCTGCTGATACGCGGGCGCACCCATCTGGCCACGTATCAGGACGCGCTCAGGCGCGCCGGCATTCCGTTTTCGATTGCGGGAGGTTTGGGTTTCTACGAGCGTCCGGAGATCGGGGACATCTCCTCTCTTCTGAAGGTCCTTCTGGACCCGAAAGACGACGTCGCTTTGGCCGGGCTCCTGCGAAGCCCGTTCTTCTTAGTCAGCGATGAGGCTCTGTTCTGGCTTTCGTCCACCTCAACCCACACAGGACGCGATCGGAGCTTATGGAAGAAGCTCGCATCGCTCGTTCAACGCGGCGCCGCCACGGTCGCCCCTTGGGGCGCGCCGGCCCTGGACCCACTCGACGAGGAAGCGCTGCTCTTTTCCTATGACCTCCTTCGCGAGGCATCGCGTCGGTCTGCGACTGACGGGCCAGCAGGAATCATCCGCTTCATGCTGCGCCGCACCGGGGCGCTCGCGTCTTATGCTGCCGCTCCCGACGGCGCGCAGAGCCTTTCGAACCTGGATAAGATCGATGACATTTTGAACGCATGGGACCGCAACGGTCATCGCTCACTTCCGGCTGTCGTTCGGCTTCTTGACAAGCTCTCAACCCAGGGGGTCAGGGAGGCTGAGGCCCAGCCCGACGTGGCATTTGGGGAGGGCCTTAAGATCATGACAATTCACGCTGCAAAGGGGCTTGAGTTCCCGATCGTCGTCGTGGTCGATGTTTTTGCTAAGCCATATTGGGGATCGAGCGACCAGGTTTACATAGACCCGGAACTCGGCCTGGGCCTAAAGGTACTAGATGCTACCGCGTGGGGTAAGCAGGTCAACACACGATTGCGAGAGGCCATAAAACCACGGCTCAAAAAGGCGGCGTCCGACGAACAGAAGAGGCTATGGTATGTCGCCTGCACCCGCGCACGTGACCATCTTCTGCTTAGCGGGTCCGCCCAGGGCAAGCCCAATCAGACCTTGGGATACAAGGCGCTAGGACTACTTGACATTGCGCTCGATTCGGTTGCTAATGAGGCTGCCAGTATCGAAATCAAAGGCATTGACCGCCCTGTCCTGCTCTTCACCTCCAAAAGGCACTTGCCGCGCGAAACAGCACCGTCAGACACCCAGGGCGAGTTCATCCGCCGTCTTTTTGCAGCAGGCTCACTTTTCACGCAGACCGTTGATCCCCAGAACTCTCTCGAGCCACAATTGCGATACGCCCTCTCATGCGGTCCGGCGGGATTCGAGCCAGAGGTCTCACCAAGTGATTTGGACAGCTATTCCGCCTGCCCCAGGCGCTATCTGCTGGAGCGCATCCTTGGCCCGGTCTTGGTAGCCGATGAGGGCCAACCTATTCGTGATTCTGACAGACGCCAGACACAAGGGGCCGAATTCGGGACCCTCGTCCACGAAGCTCTTGAGCAGCTGGATTTTCGGGATGACACCAACGACGAGCGTCTACTAGCCTCACTTGCAGAGACCTCCGGTAGTTCTACCTTATGTGATGCTCTCCGAGGCATTCTCTCGACGTTCCGCGGCTCACAGCTCGCAAAGGCGCTGCGTGGGGCACGCCGTGTGCGACGCGAGGTCCCCTTCATTCTCCGGCGCGACAGTGGTGTCCTTCGCGGGAAGATCGACCTGCTGTACGAGGACGAATCGGGCCGGATGTCCATCGTTGACTACAAGACCGACGTGGACTCAACCGGAATAGTCGAGCGGTATAAAGCTCAACTGGCGGCATACGCCGTCGCTGCCTCCCCACTCTTGGGCATTGCATCATCTGACTTGGGCGTCAGCATCTACTTGGCTAGAACTGGCGAACTCCTCCCGCTCTCGATGGACGCCGATTCCACCGCATGGGCTGTGTCTCTGATGGATGAGCTTTGCGCGGCCCTTTTATGCGCCCGCGAACGCCCATTCTTCGACTGCTTCCCGGAGCGGCCCGCTGCGTGCAAGGACTGCTACGCCGCGACGAGACTCGCCTGTCATAAGGAGGCTGTCCAGTAATTGGGGCGGGGCGTCTCGGTGAGATGTGACCATGAGACGTCGCATACCTGATGTAGCGGTCAGCCTTGTGAGACTGTCCCATAAGTCTGCACCCGGATGGTAGGGGCGGCTCACGAGCCGCCCTTCTTGAATACGGGACTGC
>Ga0272444_10004069_pt1 | contig 12998 bp, 12 predicted proteins | sample SSMForm13_FD_201033 | JGI IMG/M metagenome (GOLD analysis project Ga0272444, IMG submission 201033) | Marine sediment archaeal communities from Little Sippewissett salt marsh, Falmouth, MA, United States - SSM-Form-13 | ecosystem: Environmental > Aquatic > Marine > Wetlands > Sediment ...
GTTGTCGTGATCAAGTTGTGACCCAGAAGATCCTGGATGGTCTCCGCCGGGGAATCTATGAACAGATCCGCCATCCTACCTACAATACCAACTAACAAACTTGCGATATCAAGTTCAAGTTGGGATGGCCGGGGTCCCTACCCCTTCAAACAGCGCCATTATTGCATTTATGGTGATTGTATTTTCTGCAAATTTAGTTGTTAATTACTTTGGAACACATTTTGAGTTTTTAAGATCGTTTTTTGGTAGCAAAGTGTATGAAGTAACAAAGGCATCAAAAAATCTTCCAATTTCATCAGAGCCTGATAAAACCATCGACATAACTCGGATTGTTGAATTACGGAGAATGCTGCTATATGAGCAATTAGAGGAATTAAATGCCGTTTTAGAAGAATATCAAAATATTTTTCAAGAAGATTTATACAATGAGTATAAGGTCAATGATGCCTATCGAGCGTTTTATATAACCGTTCCCTCATAACAAAAGATATGAAAAAGCGATTGATCTCTTCACAAAGGCCATTTCGTTTGGTGATCATTGGGCATTTTATAATGAACGCGCCCATGTTTATCATTTTTATTTAAAGGAGTATGATCGAGGCCTTGAAGATATTAACACAAGCATTGAGCTAAGGCCTACAATAGATGAAAGTTATCGAATGCGATCAAGAATATACTTTGCAAAAGAGAACTATAGTGATTCCATCAAAAATTTACATACTGCAGAAATTCTAAGACCTAAAGATCCTGAAACGGAAGAATGGAGAGAATGTGCCTCTATCCGATATTCGTAGTTGCTATACTATGGATGATTGCGTTTGCAATAACAGGCCTAAGACTCACATATTGGAAATGCCCTCGATGTGACAAACATTTTTTTGCAAAATGGTGGGGTGCAAATCAATTCTCCAGAAAATGTCTTCATTGCGGTCTGCCAAAATGGGCTTCCATAGACACTGAGTAAAATTTATGATGTTTGCATAATCTGGCAGTTAAATGAATTCACCCAAAGTTCACTCACCTTTCTCTTTTTTTTTCCTTGTTTATTTGTTTAACAAAAAAATATCGAAAGAAAAATAGAATAGCTACGATAAACACTCCAAAAATGATAGCACCACCGACACTGCCAAAGAGGAGCCACGAAAAGGTCATCGGTTTTGGAGTGGTAAAAGCAATGCCAATTATTTAAGGTGTCCCAGGTATTGCTCCTTTTGGCAGGGCTCCCGCCCTGCTTAGAACATGTGATGGTGGACGTCCGTACAGAGCGTTCACAAATCTAAATTGATGTCATCTATATCCTCTTTCCTCCCCGTTGATATCATTCGCGTCACGCAAGAGTTCTACACGCCAAGATATCTCGCAACATCAGCCCCGGAATAACCGAGTTCCCTGACACTAATTCATGACATTGCTCGCCTGGCTTTCACCACTGCTCTTCTTCGACCCCCTGACCGAAGTTCACCCATAGAAACATTGTATCTTTCAGACACCTTCTCGGCTAATGCTTTAATGTCAATTCGCCGTCCTGACAGCCTTAAGTTCTTTTTAACAAGATCATCAAGACCCGATATGACCTGCTTGACAAAATCTCCGTTACCCAGTGTGCGCTGATCCGCCACCTGTCTTTCACCTCGTTTTCGGCTGGCGAGAACCGCAGACCAGCCGCCCATGCTCCGTATTAATCCTCCACCCACCAATTCCGGCCTGCGGCCCTGATCAATACCTTTTTTAACGTATTGCAAATAATTCTTTCTCGAATTTTTGGAGCTACCGAAAAAAGACAACACATACTTTGTATCCTGCATTTGCCTTTTAACTTTACCGGTAAGCGCTGAGTGACCGGACCAGGGATTCCGGTTTAGCTCTTTAAGATCTTTAACCAGACCTGCCCGCAACAGATTCAGATGAATGTATCGAACCAGTTCCTTTAAATAAACATCCTCCTGACAAACGATGGACTTATACCGGTTTTGAAATAAATGTCCGTGTCTGCGATGGCGTTTGTTAAAATTTACGACATAGCCGGTGAGAATTCTGCGCATACTAGCTGAGGCAAGGCTTTTACCGGCAGAACCGTGATGTCTTATAGAGCCAAAGCACGTAGGCATCCGAAGGCGACGATCACCACGCCGCCGAATCCTGCGCCGAAACTGTTTTTGCAGGTCCCGGCGAGCACAGAGAAGCTCAAATCCCCAGAATTAGCTTGGCTGTCAGAAAATAGATGAGCAGTCCGGTGATGTCCACGATGGTGGTCAGGGCCGGGCTGGCCACCACCGCCGGATCCCATTTCATTTTGGCCGCGCCCAGGGGCAAGAGGGCGCCGACCAAGGTTGAGGTGACCACCTGCAACCCCAACGCAAGGGAAATTGCGAAACCGATCCGGGTCAATGAATAACTGTTTTGAATGGTCGATCCGCCGCCAAAGCATATGACCCGGGCAAAGGCGATCACCCCAAGCAGAATCGCCAGCAGTACCGAAATTCGAAATTCCCTGGCCAAAATGCCAAGGAAATCTTTCGGTGAAATTTCTTTGAGTGCCAATGCGCGGATCACCAATGTAGCGGACTGGCTACCGGTGTTGCCGCCGGTGTCAGCGAGCATGGGCATAAAAGCCGCCAGAACAGTAAACTGCATCAATAACCCTTCAAAACTTTGGACGATAAAGCCGGACACCAAACCCAGGATCGCCAGCGCGACTACCCAGGGAGACCGGTTCCTGAAATGCCCCCAGACCGAAGTTTTCATATACACGGCATCCTCATGGCTGCCGCCGATGGCCATGAACTTTTCCATGTCCTCCGTGTGTTCCTGGGTGATGATGTCGATGGCGTCGTCATAGGTGATGATCCCCACAAGGGCACCGTTGCCGTTGATCACGGGCAGGGCGAGCAGGTCGTACTTCTGGATTTTTCGAGCCGCGTCTTCCTGGTCGTCTTCCACATGCGCGAAGATGACTTCGGGGTGCATGATATCGCCGATACGGGCTTCCCGACGGGCCACGATAAGGTCCTTGAGAGACACGAATCCCAAGAGTTTGCGGTGATCGTCAACTACATAGGCATAATAAATCGTTTCTTTGTCCGGGGCGATTTTCCGGAGGCGCTCGATGGCCTGTGATGTGGTCAAGTGGGGTGGGAGCGTGGCGTAGTCCGATGTCATGACCGCACCGGCGGTGCCTTCTTCGTAGGCAGCCAATTTGCGGATGTCCTCCCGTTCGGCTTGGGCCAGGGCCGGAAGTACGGATTCTCGCAGGTCTTCGGGGAGCTGCTTAAAAAGGTCAGCCCGGTCGTCCGGAGACATATCGGCCAGCAAACGCGCGAATTCCTCACGGCGCAGACTTCCGACGATTTCCACCTGAAGATCTTCGTCCAGATGGCTGAAAATCTCGGCGCGAAGGGGCGGATCGGTATGTTGGAGCACCGCCCAGACTTCAATTCCGGAAATCTCGGAAATCAGTTCAGCGACTACGGCGGGGTGGCTCGCTTCACAGAAATCTCGAAGGGCTTTGACATCCCCGGCCGTGAGCATCTCTCGCAGCTCGGGGACAAGGAGTGTATTCTTGTTGTTCATGGTTCACCTCCGTTTCAGCCGCGACGGGAGAGCGGACGCGGCCGGAGGCGAACCGGAGGGCTATTCTCGAATGGAGTGCCGACCGTTCACGTCACCGATCGAGAGGCGCAAACGTCGCGGTTCAGGGTCGTCAGGTTCGTTTTGCGTCAGTTCCTGGGTCATGTGTTGGCAACTATGACTGTCATCCGAGTCACTCATCGATTCCTCCTTTCATGTGATTGTTGTCAGCTATATCACTCGCGTCTTTCTGTCAAGCGGTATCAATAGTATTATACGACCTAAAAAATATGGAAAAACGATCTTACCTATAAGGCTTGCTCAAATCATGGAAGATTATGGCCGTATAGGATGGCCTCAAAGTTTCTACCCGTCGTAGAGAATTTCCCGGTAGTTTAATTTAAAAACAAAGCCCCACCTCTCTATGGGAAATGGGGTTCGATATCTTCACATATGCTCTTCCTTTGTATAAAGTTAAAGCAACTATTTTAAATATTTAAGATAGGTTGTCAGACATCATGAATTTTCGATCTACAGGCTGGAACACAAGATAGAGGGGTTTGTAATAAGATCAGATCCTGACCTTTTTGTTGTTAAAGGATAAATGTTGCATACTCATAATCCACGAGCATTCTCGTAAGTTTCTTTTTTAGTTTTGCAATCGATGCATAGAGTTGTAACCGGTCTGGCCTCAAGACGTTTATAAGCAATTTCTTCCTCGCAGTTATCACAAATTCCGAATGTGCCGTTTTCAATTCGTAAAAGAGCTTTGCTTATCTTTACAGCAAGTTGTCTCTCTCGATCACTAATAAGAAGCATAAAATTTCGATCTGAATCAATTGAAGCACGATCTGCAGGATCTGGTAAATTCTCTTTCGGAATGGTCATGCCGGAAACAGCATCACCTACATGGATTAATAGTTCTTTCAACTGATTCGTCAGAATCTTTTTAAAATGTTCAATATCTTTCTGTATCATTTCAATTCTATGAAATTTAAATTTATCAGTTTAAAATTTAATATACAAATCGTCACTATGCATATCGACAAATAAAACTACAACCGTTAACCCAAAAGAAAGCCCCTGGAATTGACCGGACCCCAGGGTCGAACATAGAGGAGGGTAAGACGGATTAGCCTTCACACCGGAAAAAAGTGGGTGATTTGGAAGGTTTGACGCCAACCCTATATGACGTTGGTGGAGGGTTATCCGCTTCTGATCATCTATGATAAGGATGGTTGGAATTTTTTATTAAACAAGGAGCTTATTAATTGGTAGGTAACATTATCCATGGTTTCAATCCCCCAGCCCAGATCCTCCAGCTCTTGGTTGGCATCAGTTATTGTACAATATCTACCTTTGCCGATAATATTAAAAAGATCTTGCATGAGTCCTGGGATTTCAATGGGCATAAATCCCTATGCTCTTTACCAATTGGAAATAATCTTTGATTAATGAAACACTTGGTTTTTATCAGAAACTTTCAACCCTAAGGCCAAAAGGATTTTTCGTTTTGTTTCCACTCTGCAGGGTTTACCTTGCTCTATTCTTGTAAGGGTGATTGATGATATATTTGACTTTCTAGAAAGTTCGGTCTTGCTTATCATGAAAGATTCTCTAATTTCTTTTAAGGAGTTTGTGCTCATTTTTTCACCTAAAACATGCTGGGTATTAAGTTTTTACCCGAATCGAGTCAAAATTCGATTTGAGTAATTTAAGATTTGCTTTAATCACCTGTTGATGATGATTTAAATTCAAACCAAACAAAAGGGCATCCCCTCAATATTAGAAGGAATGCCCTTTTTACTCAAAGCATAAGGTTAAATCACAGTGACATTTGCAGCGGCGGGACCTTTTTGTCCTTGCCCTATGTCAAAGGAAACCCGGTCGCCTTCATTGAGGGATTTAAAACCGTCTGCATTGATTGCAGAATGATGAACAAACACATCCGGTCCGTCTTCCTGCTCAATGAATCCGAACCCTTTATGGTCATTAAACCATTTAACAGTTCCATTAGCCATGATACCATCCTCCTTTCTTAAAAATTTTCAACGTCGCAAGCTGGAGGGTGCCACTTTGACAAATGGATTGTACCTTCAGAAAGAAACCGTCCCTTAGATTAAACAGGACTTAATTGATTAGATATATAATAATCTTTATTTAGAGAGAAAGCAAGCTAATTATTTGTTTTTTTTAAAAAATATTGCAAAATATGCATTTAAACGTGCAAAAACCAAATGTTAAGCGAACAATCCCAGAGACGGATCTGTATTGAGTGTATAATACTCTTCATATTATGAAATAAATTTCCTAGTTTATCAAGAATTATCACCTGGATATTGCAGGTCGGTTTTTATCTTCATGAATCTAACCGATTGATATATATTATATTATTTAATATTGACTCGTTTGGCCCGACTTTTGCAAAGATTTGATAGTAACACCACATAAAAACATAAAGAACTTACTTTGTTACGCGGTTGAAGAAAGATATTCTTAACTTTTAAATATGCTTAAGGATGGATCAATAAACTTATGAAGCGAAAAAACATCGGTTTTATTTCCACACGGTTTGCAGGTACTGATGGTGTCTCCTTAGAAGCGAGTAAGTGGGCACAGGTTCTTGAAAAAAATGGTTCCCGCTGTTTCTGGTTCGGGGGAGAGCTGGATCGGGACCCGGAAAAGAGTTTCCTTGTCTCCGAATCTCATTTTTTGCATGTAAAAAATCAATGGATCAATGAACAGGTCCTGGGCAGAAAAGGGCGAAAGCCTTCTGTTACTGAGGCAATTCATACATTAAGATCGCTATTGAAAGTTCAACTCCATTGTTTTATCGACCGGTTTAAAATTGATCTTTTGATTGTCGAAAATGCACTGACAATACCGATTCACATTCCATTAGGGTTGGCGTTATCCGAAGTAATTGCGGAAACCCAGATTCCCACAATAGCTCACCACCATGATTTCTATTGGGAAAGAGATCGGTTTTCACCTAATGCGGTAAACGATTACCTGCGAATGGCTTTTCCCCCCAGTTTGCCCAACATCAAGCATGTGGTTATTAATTCGGAAGCCCAAGAACAGTTGGCTCTGCGAACCGGAATTTCATCCATCATCATACCCAATGTTCTGGACTTTGAAAATCCACCTTTAGTGGATAAAAAAAGGACCGAGGCTTTCCGAAAGTCCATCGGTTTGAAGACCGACGATAAAATGATTTTACAACCCACACGAATTATTCGCCGAAAAGGTATTGAGCAAGCCATTGAATTGGTGAAGGAGCTGAATGATTCTCGTTATAAATTGGTGATCTCACATGAAGCCGGTGACGAGGGCTTTGAATACGCCGAATGGCTTAAAGATTACGCCTTGGAACACCAGGTAGATCTTCGGATGATAACACCAAAGATTGTAGATCCCTTTTATAACGGAAATTGTCAAAAAAATTTTTCTTTATGGGATATTTATCCCCATGCAGATTTTATCACATACCCCAGTCTTTATGAAGGATTCGGCAATGCCTTTCTCGAAGCGATCTACTTTAAAAAGCCGTTATTGGTCAATCGATATTCCATATTTATTAAGGATATAGAACCCAGAGGCTTTGATCTGGCGGTCATGGATGGATTTATCGCCAAAAAAACCGTTCAAAAAGTAAAAGAAATTCTTGAATCCCGAGAGCGGCGGAAAAAAATGGTAAATAATAACTATGAAGTTGCCTGGCGACATTATTCCTATTCCGTGCTTCGGAATCAGCTCAGCGCTATTATAAATGATTTCTTTAATGAGCACGAGCATCAGCAACTACTCAAGAAATTATCAGACCAACCACGGGTTATCTATTTAAATAACGATCCATTTGCGGATCCGTATGATCAATTGAGCGAAGAAATCGCAGGAAATCTACCGAATTAACGTCTCGTAAGTTATTAAATTTAAGGAAAATAAAGGGTTTCCTTAGACTTATATTTTTAGCAAGGACATGGAATGATGGAATGATGGAATGATGATTCAAAGAAAATGACCTTCCTCTACTTAATTCCTGTTAAGAAGAATTTTCCATTTCCCCAGAACCCAATATTCCAGTGTTCCAATTGGGGGCAAGCCCTGGGTTCAGTGTGTAATTCACTGATGTTGGTTAACAGTGGTCATTTATTACTTTCCATCGGAATTCGAAGGTCTGGTTTCAGGTGTCGGGTGTCAGGTGTCAGGAGGGCCAACGTAAGAGCTGACACCTGAACACTGACACCTGAAACCTGGATTGCTTGAGCTAAATCACCAACAATTTTGATTTACAGCCCTGGGTTCACGTTTAAACAAATGACGATCCCGCCCTGGCAAACTGCCTTGCGCCCCCGGCAAATTTGACATTTGCAGGTAAATAATATTTACATTTCAAAAACTTGTGTGATAGACTTCTCCTAATTTCAGACCTTACATCTTTTTGCCTATTTTTCAATGAGTTATGTCCGCGACCAGTAACCTCTCAATAAATTATGGATTCGGGTCAATAGGATCGTTTAATACACCGGAACGTATTGAGAAGTTACCACCACCACATGAGCTTTTAATGCCCGTATGGAGGCGTAAAAATGGCTTTTTGTCTTATGGAGGGTAATGAGGCAATTGCCTGGGGAGCTGTTGCTTCAGAATGCCGCTTTTTTGCCGGATACCCCATTACTCCGGCCACTACAATATTTAATGCTCTGCTCAAGCTTTTGCCGCCTTTGGGCGGCATCTGCATTCAGGGCGAGGATGAAATTGCTTCAATGGGCTACTGTCTGGGGGCATCAATGGCAGGCCTAAAGGTTATGACCGCAACATCAGGGCCGGGTATCAGTCTTTATAGCGAACATATTTCCTTTGCCATTGGAAGCGAAATCCCCATTGTCATTGTAGATGTTCAAAGGCTCGGCCCATCCACGGGTTCAGCCACCCGCGGTGCGGACGGAGATATTCAATTTCTACGCTGGGGCAACAGCGGGGGGTTGCCGGTAATTGTACTGGCGCCGGTGGATGTCAAGGACTGCTATTTTTTGACAATGCAGGCCTTTAACCTTGCCGAAAAATTCAGGTGTCCGGTATTTATTGCTTCTAATAAAGAAATTGCCATGACCCGGGAGAATATCGACATCCATGCCATTGCGAAACCCGAAATTATAGAGCGCTCAGTTCCTCCTCCCGGGAAACCCTTTACCCCTTTTGAGACCTCTTCAGGACAGTTGACCCCTTATTTTCTGCCCATAGGAGGAAATGTGCCGGTACGCCAGACCTCTTCGACTCATGGTCCTGACGGATATATTACCACAGATTCCGATAAGATTGCAAAAATCCAGGAACGGCTTAAAACCAAGCTTCTTTCAACAGTGAGCGGGTTCAGTTTTCACGAAGCATACCTTGAGAAAGGCGCCGACACCCTGGTGTTGACCTATGGGGTTACGGCCCGGGCTGCACGGGATGCATATAACGCGCAAAAAAAATATGGCACGCCGGTATCGCTTTTAATTCTCAAAACCCTCTGGCCGGTGCCCCAAGACCTGATCAGGAAAAAAGCCGGGAAGGTCAAACGTGTGGTGGTGGTGGAGATGAACCTGGGCCAGTATGTTAGAGAGATAGAACGCGTCCTTCCGGATAAAAAGTTGGACTTTCTGGGTCAAATGGATGGACGGCTGATACCCCCGCAACGGATCCAGGAGGTGATCGCCCATGTCTAGTATATTGAATACCGGAAGGCCGCCGGTATTTTGCCCGGGCTGCTCCCATGAACGGATTACCCATGGCCTTGACAAGGCTTTTCAGAATATGGGTTTGAGCGGGGAACATATCGTTATTGTTACCGATATCGGGTGTTCCGGTCTTTTTGATACATTTTTTCACACCCACGCGTTTCACGGGCTTCACGGCCGTGCCCTGACCTATGCCGCCGGCCTGAAGATGGCCCGGCCGGAATTAACGGTTATCGTTACTATGGGAGACGGCGGTCTGGGTATCGGCGGAGCCCATATTCTTTCAGCCTGCCGCCGAAATCTCAATATCACGTTGCTTATTTTAAACAATTTCAATTTTGGAATGACCGGTGGCCAGTTTTCAGCGACAACCCCTTCGGAAGTTCAAGTGGGGTCCGGGTTTCTGAACAAACTGGAACGTCCGATGGACGTGTGTGGGGTCGTATCTTCCGCAGGCGCTGCTTATGTGAGGCGATGTTCAAGTTATGCAAAGGACCTTGCCCGAGAAATAGAAAATGCCATTCGCTTTGAGGGATTTTCAATCATGGACATTTGGGGAATATGTCCGGGACGGTATACTAAACGCAACAAAATGACGCCGCAAATCATCGAAAATTCCCTTGCCAAACTCCCAGCTAGAACAAATCCTATACCTGAAAACATTAGAAAAGAATATGGTCGTCGCTACAGGGAACTGGCTGCCCAACAAAAGCCTGTTCCTTCACCGGCCAAAATTGAAACAAAATTCCACGCCCCTGATTCCGGCAGAAAAGAGGTGGTCATTTTAGGGAGTGCCGGTCAACGGATCATAACGGCCGGAGAAATTTTATGCCTGGCCGGTCTCACGGCAGGACTCAACGTAACACAGAAAAATGAATACGACATTACCGTACTCAGAGGAGCTTGCATCAGTGAAGTGGTTTTTTCTCCGGAAGAGATCGGCTACACGGGTATAACAACCCCCGACGTTGTTTTGGCTCTCAGCCAGGAAGGCGTGGACCGTCGAAAACACCTTTTTGATCATATTGATAAAAACACACTGATCATCCGGGCGGAAGAGATCAATTTGCCCCCGTGTAATGCCGAGGTGCAACAGCCGAATTTTAAAGCACAGAAGATTAAATCCGATGACCGGGCTCTGGCGGCCCTGTCCGTTTTGGCCAAACTCGACACGGTGATTTATCAGGATATGCTTGAATCCGCTCTTGCCTACCGATTCAGAGATAAAGTTCTGGCATCTGCTTTAGATCTTGTTAGGCGGGTTAAGGGCCTCGGGGCATAGCCCCACTGTGGCGGAAAGTAGAACCGGACGGTCCGGACTCCCCTTGGATTCAAAATCAAAAAAAATGTTGTAACCGTGAATCTCTTAACCGGAAGTGGGTGTAAATAAAGATTGTTGGTGATTTAGCTCAAGCAATCCAGGTTTCAGGTGTCAGTGTTCAGGTGTCAGCTCTTACGTTCGTCCTTCTGACACCCGACACCTGAAACCAGACCTTCGAATTCCGATGGAGAGTAATAAATGACCGCCGTTAACCAACATCAGTGAATTACACACACCGGAAGTTTATGGTTTGGTTACCAGTTAAATACCTGATCGAGTTCTTGGTCTTTGACCCCAAATGTTACATTGTGGGGCGGCAAGGGGTCATTTTTAAAGAAATCCGGCAGCCGATCCTGCGTTGATGTGAAACCTGCCCGGGTATTGAAATCTCTTTCATAGTCAAGGATCTTTTTCCCTAATTCTACTACGTGGTCAGCCGTAAGATTTTGACCGGTGAATGCGCCGAGCATGTCAATCATGGCATTGAAGGTATCCTCCTGATCTAGAATGGCAAGGGCAACAAACAAACACAATCCCGTGGCATCGATAGCGGCCGTGGCAATCTGGAGGTTTCGGGAAAGCGCCACCTGACCTTCAGGTTTCAGGGGGTCCACGGTGCCGCCCACACCGAGGACATTAGCGGTGACCGCATAGCCGGCTGTGTGATCGGCGCCCATGGTGCTGGTGGCGTAGGTGACCCCAATACCCTGGACCGCGCGGGGATCGTAAGCCGGCAGGGCCTGGCCCTTGACCACGGGAACCCGTTCAACACCAAAAACTTTGCCGGTTACGGCGGCCCCGTTTCCGAGGATACGCCCCAGCGGCGTGCCGCTGCCGACTTCCTTTAAAAGGGCAATGGCGGCTTCGCCATCACCGAACCTGGCCAGCCCGGCCTCCATGGCCACACCGATGGTGGCTCCCATTTCGATGGTATCCAGACCGTAATCATCATCCAGGCGGTCAAGCATGGCAATGACATCCATATCGTCAATGCCGCAGTTGGCGCCGTGAGCCCAAACCGTCTCATATTCCGTCCGTTTGGTCAGATAGTTGCCGTCTTTATCATTGTAGACGCCCGAGCACCGGATGACGCAGCCTTTGTGACAGCCTTTTGCAACCATACCGCCCCGGGACTTCATGATCTCCGACTGAGTTTCGCCACTGATATTGCCGGCGCCGTCAAAGTGGCCGGTCTGAAAATTGTGAGTGGGTAATGCTCCGGCATCGTTAATCAAATGGGTCAATATGTTGGTTCCGAATGAAGGAAGCCCTTGTCCTGTTATGGGATGTTTTTTCAGACCCTGGACAAATGCCTTGTTTGCTTCTTTGAACTTTTCGGGATTCTTAGGGGACCTCGCTGGCATTCCGCTGTCATCCAGCACCATGATCTTAACGCCTTTGGCCCCCATAACCGCTCCCACACCGCCGCGACCCGCATGACGGGTGGGTCGTTGTTCCGTGTCGGTGAAGGCTACCGTGGCGGCGGCCATTTTCATTTCACCGGCCGGACCGATGGAGATGCAGGCAATCGTGTCACCGTATTCCGACTTTATCTTATCAATCAAATCGTAGTTCCCCAGCATTTTAAGACCGTTATCAGGAATTATCTCTACTCCGTCTTTGTTAATAAGCACTTTATAAAGAGTGTCATCTTTGGGTTTGCCTTCAAGCACAATGGCGGCATAGCCCAATCGGGCGAGGACTTGAGCACCCTGACCGCCGGCATTGGCTTCCTTGATCCCGCCGGTCAGCGGACTTTTACACCCCACCGAAATTCGTCCGGACTGGGCGGCATGGCTTCCGCTAAGCATTCCGGGGGCAATGATGAGTTTATTGAATTTTCCGAGCGGGTGACAAAGCGGCGGCACTTCTTTAGCAATAATTGCCGATGTCATGCCGCGACCGGCCAAACCGGCATAATTACCCAACGGTTCTTCACCGGCTTGAGGTCCACCTTCATTTCCCATATTGATTCTTAAAATTCTGTCCATGGCAACCTCCTTTGTGCTGTTGAAGGATATTAACGCATGATTCGGTCATCTCAATAATCTGATGGGCTACAAATTGTTGTACTGACTTAAAATTTATCGTAATAATTTGAAATGTCAAGAAAAACAATTAAAATGGTTTATTTCTGTCCTTATTCCTAATATTCTAATTGCAGGGCTACTGACCTATCGTAAATTCAGATTCAACATATTTTAAGAAGAATTCATACCTTGAGGGCATATAAAAGATGAACGTCGAACATCGAACATCGAACGTTGAACATCGAATAATGTATTCTACCATTTATAATAAAGACAAAGCCAAGCGCCTTCCACATTCGACGTTCGACGTTGAACGTTCGATGTTCGATGTTCAAATTGTTGCGTCTGAAATTA
>Ga0272444_10004071_pt1 | contig 12997 bp, 12 predicted proteins | sample SSMForm13_FD_201033 | JGI IMG/M metagenome (GOLD analysis project Ga0272444, IMG submission 201033) | Marine sediment archaeal communities from Little Sippewissett salt marsh, Falmouth, MA, United States - SSM-Form-13 | ecosystem: Environmental > Aquatic > Marine > Wetlands > Sediment ...
ATTACGAACCGGCTTTATTGTACTGTTCACTATGCCGGGAAATGAAAAAGTATCTTGTAACTATCGTTTAAAAATTATAAAAACATATACTGAAGATAAAGACCTTGAACACACCACAACATCCGGCTCCGGTTCATCGTCGAGTTATTATAAACGGAAAGCAATGACAACGAAAACACAGTACGCAGATATGACACCCTTCGTGACGAAGGATGGTTCTCTCATTCGTGAACTGATGCATCCTGCCGTCCACGGCAATATGGAGCAGAGTCTCGCGGAAGCCATCGTTCCTATCGGTGTTTCAACACTGTTGCACAGACATTTAAAAAGTGAAGAACTATATCATGTTATAGAAGGTACTGGCGTGATGTACCTCGGTGACCGCCAATTCTCCATTTCAGCAAGGGATACCGTATACATTCCACGGGGAACACCGCATAAAATTAAAAATTCAGGCTCGATACCACTGAAAATATTATGCTGTTGTTATCCCGCATACTCCCATGACGATACTGAGTTATTATCATAAGTGGGTTCCATTGGTCATACCATTCATTAAGCAGCATTGTGAGTTACGATTGCAATCTATTCTCAATCAGGAAGAGACTGACTGACATATTATACGTACACATTATTGTCAGTAAAGTCTTCTCAGTACGTTATTTGTAACTTTTTCCAGCGGGTTGAGTGTTGGATAGTTCACCAATCGCCAGGGCTGGTTTTCCCGATTTTGTCTGAATGTAGAGAAGATCGTCACTGCTGTGACAGATGCGTACCCTGACGTTATCCTCTCCATCGGCCCGGATGTATCCCTCGAACAAAAGAGTGCCTATGTTGAGTTTATAGGTCCCGACAAATTCAGCAGCCTTATGTTTCCCTCTTTTCCAGAAAAGATGCAGAAAAAGGGGATCATGACTTCGAGGAACGGCAATGTGGTAATGGTAGTCCGTATCATCGTTGCCCGTCCAATTACGATGTTTCTGCAGAAGGGACACCTGTTCAATACGGGTTACCAGATGCTTGAATTGCGAAAGAGGATAGTTCTCTTTACCCATTGTTCAGACAACCTCCGGCAAGGGAAGCCTCAAAGGAAGGATTACTGTGTACTGTACAACAAGCCTAATACCCTGGTTTAATGAACCTTACGTGTAGGAATAGCATGTTATTACCGTGGTACACGTATTTACGAATGGGTATTATAAGACATGAATGGATTAAATGGTCAAGTCATTTCTCTCCATCAACATTACTACATAAAGAAATTCCTTGACACCCGACACAAGTTTGATTAGCGTTCTAACTTTTACCGGGGGGTAAATCATGAATAAAATTCCGATTACCAGAACTGGATTCGAAAAATTAAAAAAGGATCTCGAACACCTGATGACCGTAGCTGTTCCGGAAAACATTAAGGAGATCGAAGAAGCCAGGGCTCACGGTGATATATCGGAAAATGCAGAATATGAAACAGCCAAAGATAGGCAGGCATTTATACAGGGAAAGATTCAGGAGATAAACAACAATCTTGCCACCTCAGTAATCATAGACCTCAGGGATATAAGTGATGAGAGGGTCGTCTTTGGAACAACAGTAACGATCGAAGATTTGAACACGGGAGAAGTTATTACCTATCAACTTGTCGGTCCCTTTGAATCCGACATAAATAAAAACAAAATTTCCGTAACATCCCCTCTGGGTAAGGCTCTCATTGGGAATGAAATTGGCGATGAAGTGACGGTTACCGCCCCGGGAGGCATCAGAAAAGTTGAGATCATAGATATTTCAGTACAGTTATAAACTGTGTACTAAGAAGTGTCATATCATAACAAAGAAAAGACCGGCTTCTGATGGTATGAGATCAAAGGCCGGTCTTTTTTGCTTGCATTTTTTCACCGGTACTGTTTACTACCGACCCATAGGACCGTGGTGATAACGCTGATCATATCCGTGGCCGCCCCGTTGACCGAATTTACCACGTTGACCATGGCCGAAGTCCCCCCGGGGACCCATTCTTTTGCCACTTCCCATGAAATTGAGCGAAGCCTGCTGTTCCGGCGTTAATATGGCACGCATCTCCAATCGATGAATGGTCTTTTTTTCTCTCATTTGATCGCGGAGTTTGCTGGTCTCCTTTTGTTTAGCCAGGATTGCACCCTTATCAGGATTCGTCTGAGCCCACAGTGCCCGCAATTCAGCCCGCTTGGCAAAAAGCTGAGACCTGAGAGGCACGATGTCTTTTTGATGAGCCTCACGGAGAGACCGGATCTTTGTCGATTGTTCCTCTGTCAGATTGAGACCGGGGGCTCCATAACCCACTATGGGACCGCCCTGTCCACCACCATAACCCTGGTTTACGCAGTAACCATGTCCAGAGCCTGATCCCCAGCCGGGGCCGCGGCCAAATACGGGAATGGCAAATACCGCTACCAGAAGCAGAACTCCTAAACCTGTTGCTACTTTCTTCATTGTATTATCCTCCTGTGGAAATTTTGTCAGTTTGTCTTTTTATTGAGCAACCTCCGTGCCAGATGGGGCATAAGCGGGCTAATAACCTTAATTCACAGATTTATAGTGGCATACAGGGACAGCGCAACTCTATTTCTTTGTCATACTCGCAGGAAAAGTGTATAATAAGTATCCATTTTTGGTATCCAGATGGTTACAAAGTATCCAGTCTTGCATACAGGCCTTGGCTCTTCACTATCGATAAACGGCCGGAAAAGTTCAGAATCGTTCAGCCGGGAAGGCTGGTATCCATTTTGCTTGGTAATAACAGTATGATAAATACAAAAAGTAAAAAATCATGGATTGGAATACCACCATGGATCATTATTGGTGCAGTGGCTATCCTGGCACCGATCTTTATTTTCTGGGCTAACGAGAATATTTACCGGCAACGGGAGAGTACAACCAAATTGCTCCTTGAAAAAGGGGCCGCGCTGATACGATCTTTTGAAGCGGGTACGAGAACGGGAATGATGGGAATGCGCTGGGGAGGCCGTCAGGTCCAGCGATTATTGAGAGAAACAGCACAGCAACCTGACATTGTCTATCTCCTTATAACGGATACAGACGGTAAAATCCTGGCTCACAGCGACTCCACTCAAATCGGAGGACACCACGGAACAGACCTTGATCTCGATAGAATATCACAATCCACAGTGGTCGAGTGGCGGAACGCTACCGACGCAAAAAACAGAAATATTTTCGAAGTCTTTCGACAGTTTTCCCCGACAGGTAAACACCCCCCGACGCATTTCAATAGAATGATGCCCCGCGACTGGTTCCGATCACAAATGATGCGTGAGGAAGGCAAACCTCCCCCCCGGCTTTCCATCTTTGTCGGGCTCGACATGGAGGAAGTCGATGCTGCCGCGAAAGAAGATATGCATCATACGGTTGTTATGGCTGTCATACTCCTCCTGATCGGCTTTACGGGAATTATGTCATTATTTCTTGCCCAGGGCTATCGCTCGGCACGGACGTCCCTGTCCAAGGTTAAGGCTTTTTCCGACAGCCTCGTGGAAAACATGCCCATCGGCCTTCTTGCCATTGACGCGGAGGGAACGATAACATCTACCAATCAGACAGCAGAGTCGGTACTCCAGCTCTCACCCCGTGAAATAATCGGGAAGAAAGCTGCGCACATTCTGCCGCTGCAGTTATTGGAACTCATTGAAGGATCAAAACTGAAAAGTGGAATCGTCGAAAAGGAGATTGATTTCCTTTCGAAGGACGGCAAACGAATTCCTCTCGAGGTCATCACCACGGTACTGAAGGAAGAGGACGGCACCTTCTGGGAACACGTAATTCTTTTCAGGGACCTTACGGAAATACAGCGCCTGAGGCAGGAAATTGATCGAAGCCACCGCCTGGCATCGCTCGGAAGGCTTGCGGCGGGTATTGCCCATGAAATCCGTAACCCTTTGAGCTCGATAAAAGGATTTGCCACGTATTTCAGAGAACGGTACCGCGATATCCCGGAAGATGCGAAAACGGCGGACATTATGATTCAAGAAGTTGAACGCTTAAACAGGGTCATCGGGCAACTCCTGGAATTCGCCCGTCCCATGAATATTCAGTTGAGATCGACTTCTCTTCAAACGTTTATCCGCCGATCCCTGAAGATGATCGAGAATCAGGCACGAGAAAAAAACATTACCATTTCCCTCGATTCTGCCCCCGACAATGAGGATAGTATGATTGACACGGATCGAATGAGCCAGGTCCTCCTTAACCTGTATTTCAATGCAATTGAAGCCATGGACGATGGGGGTACTCTTTCCATCGCACTTACCCGGGAAGACTCGGGACAGATGGTGATTGTCATTTCTGATACCGGAAAGGGTATCGACAATACAAATCTGGGAAAGATATTTGATCCGTACTTTACGACAAAGCCATCGGGAACCGGTCTGGGACTGGCCATCGTCCACAGGATTATGGAAGCCCACCACGGGGAAGTAACAGTGGAGAGTGAACCCGGGATAGGGACAAGTGTATCCGTTGTTTTACCGGCATATACCGGTGAAGCCGATGACACCGGTGAGGATTTGTCTTATGAAAGCTGACCGTACCGTATTAGTTGTAGATGATGACCAGGCCCACCGGACCATGTTGCGGACACTTCTTTCCGGTTGGGGCTACACCATTTTTGAAGCGGATGACGGGGATACGGCCATCAGAAAGGTTTACGAACAGCCCTTTGATCTCATCCTCATGGACATTCGCATGATCAGGGTTTCCGGACTCGAGGCCCTTTTGAAAATCAAGGACTTTAATCCCTCGATTCCCATTATTCTCATGACCGCCTTTTCATCCGTCGAAACCGCCGTCGAGGGCTTGAAAAAGGGTGCCTACGACTATCTTACCAAACCTCTCGATTTTGATGAGTTGCGCCTTGCCATGGAACGGGCCATGGATCACACAAAGCTGAGAGAGGAAAATCGACATCTCCGGGAAAGCCTAGGCATCCGGTTTGACCGGCAGAATATTATCGGCAGAAGTACATCAATGGAACGACTCCTTGAAACCGTGGCACAGGTGGCACAGGCCGATGCAACGGCTTTGATCACGGGTGAGTCGGGAACGGGCAAGGAACTGATCGCCGGTGCCATTCACTTTAACAGTCCCCGGAAAGACAAACCGTTTGTGAAGATAAATTGCGCGTCCATCACGGAAACCCTTCTTGAATCGGAACTCTTCGGTCATGAGAAGGGTTCTTTTACCGGTGCCGACCGGCGCAAGGAAGGAAAATTCCGCCAAGCCGACGGGGGAAGCCTGTTTCTGGATGAAGTCAGCGAAATGTCGCTTGCCATGCAGGTGAAGCTCCTTCGTGTTCTCCAGGAAAAGGAGCTGACACGGGTGGGCGGTGAAGACGTTATCAGGATCGATGTGAGAGTGATTGCAGCGACGAATAAAAACCTGTTAGACGAAGTCGAAGCAGAACGGTTCCGGGAAGATTTATTTTATCGCCTGAACGTCATTACCTTGAACGTGCCTCCTTTGAGGGAAAGACGTGAAGATATCCCGCTGCTTGCCCAACACTTTCTGTTGACGTTTTCTGAAAAAAACAATAAAAATCTCAAAGGATTTACTCCGCAGGCCATGGATGCGCTCCTGAAATATGACTGGCCGGGAAACATTCGAGAACTCATGAATGTTGTCGAACGGGGCGTTGTCCTTTCACGGGCCCTCTACCTTGATGAAAATGATCTCGCCCTGATTGAGAGGACCGAGGCACCGTCGAAAGAGATACTGAACGGGGACGTACCACTTGAAGCGGTGGAAAAAGCCACGATATTAAAAACACTTGAGGCAACGGGCGGTAATAAGAGCAAAGCCGCCAGACGGCTTGGTATAACGAGGAAGACCCTTCACAAAAAACTCAGGAAATACGGTGTGATGTAGCAACCCGTCTTGATTGAGGAACCATAGAAACCGGGGAAAGGCAGTATCGTATGACCGGAACACTTCTCAACAGCGGAGCAATCATCGCGGGCAGTCTGATCGGAATTTCAGCGGGAAAACGTTTGCCCGAGCGGATTAAAACGATCATCATGAACGCACTCGGACTGTCTGTGGTTGTAATCGGCTTGAAAATGGCCATCACCAGTACGGACATCGTTGCTACTATCGGCTGCGTTTTACTCGGGGCAATCACGGGTGAACTGCTGCATATCGAGACAGGGGTTGAATGGATCGGTGAATGGTTAAAAAACCGTTTCAGCTCCGATTCCTCGACATTTGTCGAGGGATTTGTTTCCGCGTCGGTTCTCTATCTTGCGGGAGTTCTGGTTATTATCGGACCTCTTCAAGAAGGCACGACGGGAGATGTGAGTACACTCTACATCAAGTCCCTCCTCGATGGTTTTGCATCCGTGGCGCTTGCATCGTCGTTCGGCATCGGCGTTGCTTTTTCGGCCCTGCCCGTTCTTATTATTCAGGGATCCATAACTCTCCTTGCTTCATCGCTTCTCTTCATGCAGGAACCGAATGTCCTCAACGCCGTAACGGCCACCGGCGGCGTTCTCATTCTGGGAATCGGCATTAATATCCTGGAATTAAAAAAGATTCGAATAGGAAATTTCATTCCCGCTATCGTATATGCCATTATCTGGGGTGTTATTCATTGAAATGACGAGCTTCATTGCAATTGCAATCCTCGTTTGTTCTGACTGTAACATTGTTTCATTACAGGGACAGGTTTTTATTCCCTATCCCTGTAATGAACAACAGAAGGAAGTATACACGGCGAGTGTTCCTATTCAACATCTTTCATTAAACATTCTTCATGCATGTTCTTATCATGCATTTTTCATTTCGTTCGTAATCCCACCCAGTTTTCTGCGGAAGTCACATCAGATCCAAAAATTCTCCGTTAATAATCAAGGAACCCTGTTTTTAAGCAGTGCCTTTGTTATTGCATCCTGTTCCTGGGTTTCTTTGACACGCTTTAACTCACTTTTTAACTTTGCTCTTTCTCTTGTGACAGTCATTGTGGCGTCTCCTTTCCCATGATCCATATCTGATTTTCAAGGTAGCATTTATACGTCAACTCACTCCTTCATCACGCGCACGCGATGATCTCGACTGTTAACTCATTTATAATAAAGGATCCTCCAGTCAGTGAAACTGAACCACCTTCTTGATATAATAAGGACGGCTTATCTCACCACCAATCATAGGATCCACACATCCGCCCGTGAAATTGAGTCGGTTCGGTAAATCTGCTCTCTCTCGTCTTTTCGTTTTCGGCAGCATGATTTCATCCGCTCCTTTTGTGTTTTGTAGTTCTTCCCTATCGACGTATGCAATCTACACTACAGAAAATGGAAACACAATCGGCTGACGTCTGAACTTATTGTCAGACTGCACCGATTTATTTCATAAGACAAAAACCCCTATGCTGTGAGAAAGTTAAACACTGCTTTGTCAGTCTTTCGCTTATGAAGCCATCGGTATTTGTCTGATAGGAGAAGACACCATGAGGAAATCAACCAGGCCCCTGTTGCGGGAAAAACAATGTCCTGGATGAAGAAAAGATAACTGATCGTGGTTATTGATATTTAACCAGAATACCCAGTTCTGTGAACAGGGATGAGTAATTTAAGTATTGTTTGAAATCAGGAAATCGCGGCGGCAATAGTCATGAATTCGGCGTAATACCCCGCTTTGTACACAGAGATAGTCAAATGCAAGCAATTTCTTTACTCGACAAGTTTGTTCTGGACTGCGTAAAGTGTAATTTCGGCATTGTTCTTCAAATTCATCTTTTTCAGGATATGGGTTCGGTATGTACTGATCGTTTTTACACTCAGGCACAGTTCCTCGGCAATTCCCGATACTGTTTTCCCTGAAGCCATCAAAAGCATTACCTGGTATTCACGATCGGAAAGTATTTCATGAGGTGCCCTGGTGGCATCGCCATCCAGATAGTATGTTAACTCTTCGGCAAGTGAAGAGCTGACGTATCTGCCACCCTTCGATACTTTTCGTATCGCTTCAATCAACTCATGGGGGGCACTGGCTTTCGTCAAATAACCCGAGGCACCGGCCCTGAAGGCTCTTACCGCATACTGTTCTTCAGGATAGATGCTTACGATTAATATGGGAAGTCTGGGATAGTCATTTCTCAACTCTTTTAAGATCTCCAGTCCGCTTCTGCCGGGCATGGAAATATCCAAGAGAATGACATCATATTTATTTTTTCGTATTAAATTGAGAACTTCCTGACCATTGCTCGCTTCGCCGGCCACAACCATGTCCGTTGTTTCCGATAACACCTGTTTAAATCCCTCCCGCACAATGGGATGATCATCAGCTATAAGTATATTGATCGCTGCCATCATGTTTCTCCCTTTCTCTGGATCGGTATATGGACTTTGACTGTTGTTCCCTGATCCTTTTTACCGGTAATCTTGACTTTACCACCCCAATGATAGGCACGCTCACCAATGCCGATGAGTCCGAAAGAGTTAGGCTTGGAAAGCTGCTCTTCCGTAATTCCCTTACCATTATCTTTTACCGTCAGTTCAACTCTGTAGTTCCGTACCAAGAGACTGATGGTGGCCTTCGTAGCCTCCGCATGGCGCGAAATGTTCGTTAGTGTTTCCTGGAATATGCGAAAGATGGCTGTTGAAAGATCCTGATCGAGTTCAAAATACTCGGGATTTACCGTAACTTTGCATTTAATTCCAGTCCGTTTTTCGAATTCTCCGGCCTGCCATCCGATAGCCACGGCAAGCCCCAGGTGATCCAGCATGCCCGGCCTGAGATCCATGTAAATCCTCTTGACCGTATTCATGGTCATATCAACGAGTTTTGCCATAGAATCTGTTTTATCCCGAAGGTATGGATATTCAGCGGGCGTCTTTTTATTTAACAATACAATATCCATATGTAAAGCGGTAAGTAATTGTCCCAGTTCATCATGAAGCTCGCGAGCGATACGGGTCCTCTCTTTTTCGCGGGCAGACTCAAGGTGAGCCGAAAGACTGCGCAGCTGCTCCCGGGATTTTTCCAGTTCATTCTTTGACAGCTTGCTTTCGGTAATGTCTTCGCAGGTGATAACAATCTTCTTTTCTTTTAAGCTTTCACCGATCCGTGCAGCACTGATCATACAGTCGATATCACGGCCATCCTTACGCCGACAGGGAAACTCTGTCCTTGACGTCCGCTGCTTCTTCATTTTGGCATACAGGCGTCTGGCAATTTCTCTGTATCCGCTCTCCGTCCTGTAAAGAATGCGGGAGCTTTTACCAATCAATTCTTCCGCCTTCCAACCGAAGACGGATTCCACACCGTCATTGGCAAAGATAATGCTCCGGTCCCGAAGACCGATAACCGCATGGGGAATCGCCTCTAAAAAAGACGTTTCAAGGGCTTTCAACTCCGCTACCTTATTACGGGCTTCTATAAAGTCCGTAATATCCATGGAATTTCCCAGAACCGCCCGTCCACCTTCATAGGGAATCAATGTGACCGCCTCCATGATCCAGCGAACAGTGCCCTTCTTCGTAATGATTCTGAATTCATGGGGGGCGAAACTCTTTCCCTGTAACATTTTCGTGGCATTCTTTCTGACCATTTCCAGATCTTCCGGATGAACAAGACCCATGGAATTCATACCGACAATATCTTTTTGACTGTAACCGGCATACTTTGCCGCATGGTGGTTAACATACTTAAACGTACCGTCCTGGACAACATAAACACCCGCCACCGAACTTTTCGCCATCGTTCTATATGCTTCGTCTACCCGCTTACGATCGGTGATGTCCTCATAGGTGATGACGATATTCTTTTCTTTCAGGCTCTCACCAACTCGTGAGGCACTCACGCTGCAATCAATGTCCCTGCCGTCCTTTCGTCGGCAGGGAAACTCTGTCCTGAAGGTATGTTCCCGTTCCAGCGTTGAATAAAGATCCATGGCAATCTTGTCATTATCACCCTCCGTCCGGTAGAATAACCGGGTGCTTTTCCCGATTAATTCCTCCGGTTTCCAGCCGAAGACAAATTGCACGCCTTCGTTAGCAAAGATTATGTGTCGATCTCGCAGACCGATGACTGCGTGAGGTATCGCTTCCAGTAATGAGGCCTCGAGAGCTTCCAGTTCGGCCAGCTTGTTACGGGCATTTATCTGCTCGGTGATATCCATGGAATTACCCAGAACCGCTCGCCGACCCCTGTATTCCGTAGATGAAACGGTCTCCGTCATCCATCGCGTGCTGCCATCCTTTTCTGTCGTCCTGAATTCGTAGGAAGACGACCTCTCTCCCTGCAACATTTTTATGGCATTTTCCCGAACCCGCTCTCTATCTTCAGGGTGGACAAAGCTCATTGACTCCATACCCAGAAGTTCATCCTTACTGTATCCCCAGTATTCTGCTGCATGGTCATTAACAAACTGAAATTTTCTATCCTGAACGACATAAAAACCTGATTGCAAGCTGTTCTCCAGAACTGTATACAGTCTTTTTTCAAAGGCATTATCCATCTCCGACTCATTCTCTACAGCTACGGATGAATTTACTTCGGCCAACTCACCGACAGTTTTTATGTATCGTTTACTTACTTTCTTCATGTGGGACACTTCCTTCATTTTTTTAAAAACATCTCATCTATCAGGATTTAAGAAGGTGGATTACTTATAACCAACGGATTCATTTGTCAATCTTTATCATCAGGTTAATGGAAGTGATGAGTTCCCGCCATAGACACATGCACCACGGCGAGAGAAGAATGTTTAATACGAAGTTCTTCTTCCGACATTCCACGGGAGAAGGTTTTTTTTGCGAATTCAATTGAGTATTCCGCTCTTATCATCGGCTTGCACGATGATTCAGGTTTTGTATTTTTCCTTCCGAAAGGATAGCCGGCCGGCGAGATAGGCGGATAAACAGAGAAACGCCAGGATGGCAAACCCCCAGGTAAACGTACCCATCGTATCTTTAATTAATCCGAACATGACCGTAAAGACCATGGCTCCCATGTTGGCCAAAAAGTTGATGAGCCCAAACATCGTGGCATATGATTCCGGTGGCGTTATCTGTGACGCTACATGAAAAAGTGCACCGAAATTGATAGATGCGAACCATGCAGCCAGAAGTGCCAAAGTCAAAACAAGTCCCGGAGACGGGATTACAAATATTCCGAGAAATACGGCAAACAGTATAATAATAGAGGCGTTAACGATCAAGAGCGGGCGAAATCGAAACAAAATAACGCCGCCCGACAATCTGCCAATTCCGCTGACTAACATAATCAGAGCACCACCCCAGGCATACTGAACGGTCGTCACATCTCCCCAGACTTCGGCAAGCAAAGACGGTACCCAGTTTCCCAGGGTCAGAATCGATCCGAAGGAAAGGGCGTGGTACATACCCAGCACCCACCCCTCCTGAACGCGGAAAACCTTCCCGAGGTTCAAGGTAGCGATAGCTCCTGTATGATCTGATTTTAATTTTAACATTCCCAGCATTGCCAGAAGGAAGAGACAGGACATCAAGGGAAGAATATAAACCCATTGCCAGCCGACAGAGAGAAGATGGGGAATGAGGAGATAGGCAACAATGCTCCCAATGGAGAAAAACCCGCCGAAAAATGCCTGATAGGTGCCGATTCGTCCTCCCGGCGCATAGAGAGCAACGAGTTTCATCGTGGAAGCAACGCTTAGTCCTGTCCCTATTCCCGCGATGACGCGACCCAGAATGGCGAGTTTAAGCGGTGGGAAAGCGATCGGCAGAATGTGACCGAAAAGCATGCAAATGAGACTCAGAACCAAGGTCCGTCTCACTCCCCAGCGATCGGTTATCATACCTGCAGGCACCTGCATTAAGGCATGTGACCACAGCAAGGCACTGATTAAAAGGGAAATGCGTGTATATGAAACATTATAGAATATCATCAACTCATCGAGCGCTGGGGGAATGTTCATGAATATGATCCCCAGATTCAAACCCATTATGATAGAAAAGAGTATCTTGCCATTCATGGTAATCCCCTGTCATATAATCTGATGAAACCGTTCATTGAATCTCCCCGCCTGAAAGGCGGGGCATCCTAAGGAATATTTATCAATATTTTACGTGCTGTTGCCCAAACATGAATTTCTTTTGAAGCGGCTATTGAAACGTCGTTGCAATACATCCCGGCAAAGCGAAAGGCCTGCGATTTCTACTTTTTGAGATGAAAGCAAGTTTTAAAATCGCCTGAAGCAAGCTACAGAGTGTATCAAAAACGTTTCAGGCTCAGTGAAAAAGGGATTCGGGCAAAAGGACCCTTATACCTGCCTTCCGCAGGCAAATGTTTCATCCCCTTTAACAAAAAACAGTGTATTCACCTTTCTCATTTCATAAAATAAAGGGGCATCTCTTCACTTGTGAAAAGAGATGCCCCTCAGCACGTGTACATAGTGTATTCATTATAGCTTGGTGACATTTGCTGCGGCAGGCCCCCGGTTGCCTTCTGTCACATCAAAGCTTACCCGTTCTCCCTCGGTAAGAGTTTTGAATCCCGGCATATTAATGGAAGAGTGGTGAACGAATAAATCCTCACCATTATCCTGTTGAATAAAGCCGTATCCCTTTTTATCATTAAACCACTTTACGATACCCTCCGGCACAACGTAACCCTCCTTTCAAACACATTTTTTATTGCCCCATCCAAGTCACGCCTCCATCAGGGTCAGATCCCTGCAGTACCGGTATGACCTGAAAATGCTCCCTAGTTGCCTTTTTCTGATACACTACGATGGATTAACCACCGATAACATAGAACACATTGAATATAAATACACATTTCTTCATAGAAGCTCTGGGGATATTTTCCCGCGTGAACCATACGGTGAATCAAGCTTTGATCAATCGGAACTTTCCTTTGAATAACGAGTTATTTTAGCACTTTCTTTCAGTTTATTAATGTATTGGCCAATTTTATTTCTCATCTTCTGTTGTTTCAGGTACTGGTTAAGTTTTTCTTTAACATCATTATATGC
>Ga0272444_10004072_pt1 | contig 12992 bp, 10 predicted proteins | sample SSMForm13_FD_201033 | JGI IMG/M metagenome (GOLD analysis project Ga0272444, IMG submission 201033) | Marine sediment archaeal communities from Little Sippewissett salt marsh, Falmouth, MA, United States - SSM-Form-13 | ecosystem: Environmental > Aquatic > Marine > Wetlands > Sediment ...
GAACGAGAGCTCCGGTACGGAAACATCGTTCCTGTCCCAGGTCAGGCCGACATCGAAACCAACATCAAGTGCATCGGCAGGCGCGAAGCGGACGGACAGCATCAAATCGCGTTCGTCCTCATGGGCGCTTCCGAGGAGGGTTCCGCCAAGAACGGCGGCCGTGGATTCGACGGAAATCGACAGGTGGGCTTCTCCGTCAAGCATGTCTCCGGTTTGCGGATCGAGAACCGTGGCGAACTCCCCGATCAGGGCGACATGCCATGAGTCGAACGCCACCCCAAACTCCTGGACGATGTCCCACTCGCGAACGCGGTGATCAAACGTCCGATCCCATCGGTCGGTTCGCTGAACGAACGACCGGAACGGGAGGGGCGTTCCCGTCTGCCTGATCGTCATTGCGTAGCTGGCGCGGATGCTGTCTGCTACGGGATCGATCGCCTGTTGGCGCTCCAGATTGGCGATGGCTGTGATCTCCGGAAGATTGTCGGGGAGGAGGAGGTCCATCGTCAGACCGAGCCGATCGGTGATCCGGGTGACTGCCGCCGGGTTGCCTTCCACGTTGGACACTTCGTGAGAGAATGATGTTCCGAGAGAAAGGGCGTCGCTTCGATACCGCTGATGCAGCGCGACACCCGCTCGATCGGCAAGCCCAAACGGGAACGCCCCACCAGTCCGGAATGCGTCCAGTGCCACGAACGCCTCCGCGACATCGCAGCGGACCGAGCCCGTCCCCGCCCAAGACGTCACTCCGTTGTCTTGTCCGAGGGCTCCCTCAAGTTCGAACGACCATGCGGCCGGCACATCCCCGGCAAGTCGATGAGGATTCGGTCCGAGAGCAAGGTCAAGATCAAGATCAAGATCGGTTCCGCCCTGCAAGAGCAGGGATACAGAAGACGCCTGCGATAGGGCCGATCGGTGTTCGAGGTAGGCGATTCCCGATTGAAGTTTCTCCGGCCCGAACGTGGCTGACCCGCCGGCGGTTGCTTCGGTCGGTTCCGCGCTGACCACCGCAACCGCTTGAAAGAACGGCGCGGAAACGGAGAATCGGGCGCCAGTCACCGACGTTGGCAAGAGAGATGTCAGTGACGTCGCGAATTCGCCGATTCTCATCGACACCGATGGGGTCTCGTAGTCGATGAGAAACGAGGCGATCGAGAGCGGTTGTGGTCCAAAAAGCGACTCCAGCTGCAAACGAAACACGAGCTCATTCCCGGCAAGAATCTTCTCGGCGAACAGAGAGACGGAAGTCGGTGGCATCGAGATCCCGGGCGACAACGGAAGCGCTTGCCTCGATGCGATCTGCATCGTGATCGGGAAGGTGGTGGCAATCGAGGAGGGGACGCGGCTTGGATCGGGGGGGAGGATCTCGACCTCCACAAGACCCTGTGCAACGACTCCTTCGTGGACCGTCGATCGCGCCACGATCGGTACAAGGAACCGCCCCGGTGTCATGGAAGCGTCCACCTGAACGACCAGATCAACCTGGAGGATCTCGTGAACCGAAAGCGTCGCTGCCGTGGGCGACCACTCGATCTGAACCCCGCTGGGAGGAGAGACGGTGATCTCGATCTGCTCTTGAACGTTCCCGAGATTCCGAACGCCAATCCCGACCGTGCCTCTTCCACCGGGCGGCAGCACGGCTTCGCTTGACGCGACAAGCAGATCTGCGCTGGCGAGTACACGGACCGGAGCGACGACCTGGATCGACGTTGGGGCTGAGTCCGCTGCGGCCGGGGACGTCTCGATCAACAGGGCCGGCAAATACTCCGAGGCAAGGGCGGTTGGTGGAACGGCGAGGGTGACGAAGAGGACAGCTTCCTCCCCGGCATCAATGCGGAGCGATGCCGGCATGCCGAGTTCGTGCCATCCAAGAGGTAGTTCCACGGAGATCAGAACGTCGATTGGCGCCAAGACCGTGTTGCGGATCGAGAACACGTGTGTGACGAGTTCGCCTGCGGAGGCCGACTTGGGGGGGGAAAGGCGCTCGACATCGACCGGGGTCGCGGCCAATGAGACGCCGGTTGCCAGGGCGAGGATCAAGACGATCAGTACTCGACTCACGGAATGAAACATGGAGTGCCAAGAGTATCCGTCGAACGCCGCTCGGGTGGGGTCGCGACGGAACTGCGTCCGAGTCATTTGTCTCGCCGATGGACGAGCGATGGCTGCAGCGAGACCGTGTACCGGCTAGCGGACACGAAACGCCCGCACACCACCCGCAAGATGATCTCCACCGTAGTCCACGCTGACAATCGCCTGATAGACTCCCGGTGGCAAGGGAGGCGCATCGGACAAGTCAACCGAAGCCGATCGAGTCCCTCCTGGGAGGACCTGGAGATCCTCGGAGATGGCTTCTCGAACGACACTCCCTACCGTGTCAACGATTGAAACGTTGCCTGTGGCCGTCAGAAGCGTGTTGCCGGTGTTCGCGAACACGAACGAGACGCTTGGCGTGGCGCCGCCGTCTGCATCCACGAAGACGGATGTCACCTCACCCGCAGCGCGCCCGGTTCCCGGCACGGTGACGAATACCTTGATCGCCGTTCGGTAGATGCTGACCAGCTGGGCGCCCTCAACCGTGGAAACGGAGGGTGCGGCCTGGATGAACAGCGCCGACCAGGTCGTGCCGGACGCATCCTCCGGTGTAGCGATCGTGAACTCGAGCGAGCGTTGCTCTCCCGGAGCGAGCGTGAGGGAGGTTTCCGGGACATCGATCCAATCGATGTTCGAGCGGTTGACCGTCGCAAGCGTCCAGTCGGGATCGCCACCGGTGTCTGGTGCGATGGTTACGCTCTCGGAGAACACCTCATACACCGTGAGAGACGGGCAATCCTGGTGACACGTCAGCTCGATTTTGACCAGGATATCTCCCGTGGCTGACGTGGGGGCCACGGTTCTCGTGGCCGTGATCGGGAACAGGCTGGCCGGATCGGACGAGCCGACGAGCGGCTGGGTTCCGGCGATGCTCACCGGCTGGGGGCGATCGGAGGTTAGTGCCCCTTGCCAACCGGCACCTTCGAAGTAGTCGATCACCGACAGCTGCGTCGTTCCGGCCGCGGTGAGGCGGTAGCGGATCTGCACCGTTTCTCCCGCCTGGATCGACTCCGGAATCGTCCAACGAGCTCCGTGGACAGGGATCCCCCAGTCGTAGCTTCCATCCGGGTTCCGTAGCCATTCGCCGAGATGGATATCGAGTATCTCTGGTTGATCGGTATCGTTCAGAAGCAAGATCTCGTAGCTCTCCACACTGCCGGGGAGCTGTTCCAGATGGAGCGACGCCGGCAGAACCTTGAACGCGAAGCAGGAACTGCCCGCTGCGAGAAGAATCCCTGCAGCGACGAGAATAGTCGAGATCCTCCTTGGGTTCCCCACGATACCTCCTGTGCCGGTAGATGCTTGTCCGATTATACCCAGGCTTTGCCTAACCGGGGGGGTGTCCAGTGATGGCTGCCGAGTTGTCTAGAAGGAGGTTTCCTGTGGTAGAATCAATTCGCAACGTGTTTGCAGTTCCCGAAACGGCAAACCTGTCGCGAGACAGGGACGCAAAGCCGCGGATCTCCAGAATGGAGATGGCCGGGCCACCGAAGGATGGTGATGGCTTTGAGGCGAGGGTTGGCAGGCGTTGCCTGCATCCTCCTAATGTTGTCGAGTGTCGCTGCATCGGCGGCGGATGCGGACGTCTCTATTTCGTACACCGTTGCACCGTATGTCGCGCTATCGATCGGCGAGGCCCATCTCACCCGGCAGGATCAAACCGTGCTTGCGTTCCCTGCGGTAACGCAAGCGGACCGGGAGCGTGGCTTCATGGAACAAGACGAGCCGGTCGACCTCACGGTGATTGCGAATACGTCATGGACTCTGACCGCGGAACTCGTATCGCCGATCCGGCTGATCGGCGACGGCCTGAACTGCCACCAGGGTGCCGTTCTCTCGTGGACGACGCTCCCGAGCGGTGTGTACACGGAATTCCCTCAGGGTGCGGGGCAGACGCCTCAGCTGGTCTCCTCGGGAGATCGTGGCGTGCATGAGCTTCTCCTGCGCTATCGGCTGGAGTTCCCGACGCTGAAGCCGGAGTGCTCCATGAAGATCGAGTCGGTAGACGTCGTTGTCCTATATACCGTCGTCGCTGACTAGTCGAGTTCCAACCTGCGCCGATCAGGATCACGGGACGTCAACCGTCAACCTCGAAGTGTGTCCTTCCGGGAGACCCAAGCAGCAGCGCCTAGAGAGGGAACAGATTCCGGTACACCGTCTCCTGGAGCTCCCCGAGGCGCTCAAGCGCCGTGGCGATTCGGATGCGTAACTCAATCGGGAATGGTTCCGCGCGGCGGTTGCGAATTCTGTCCAGACGGATCTCGGGCGACGGATCGTTCCGTCTTTGCGTTTCGTCCAACGAGATGTACCTCAGGGTTTCGCGGGCACGAAGGATCTCGGCGAGTGCTTCCTCGGTGAGGTTGATCTGATTCGACAGCTCATTGAGTGTCGGCAGGCGGCCATGCTCCAGATGAAACGCGTTCTTGGCCTCGTCGACCTGCCGATTGATGTCTGCGAGCCATCGAGGGACCTGCGGCGCGGCGACGTGCTCGCGGATATGCTGACGGATCTCGCCATGGATCAGGTTCTCTGCGTACTGACGAAACGGCTTCCCGTGGGATAGTCTCCAGTTGCAGACTGCGCTCAACAGCCCAAGATAGCCCGCGTGGATCAATGCTTCCTGCGGGAAGCCGGTTGGCGGCAGTTGATCGACGATCTGCTCGACCCACGGCGTGGCGCTGGCGAGGATCTGCTCCTGCAATCGGCGCGCTTCCGCCGGATCAGTTGCTGTGCGGAGATCTTGAAGCAGCGCCTCGAGGGCGTGCGAACCACCGGACACTGGATGCTCGTCGCTTGGAGAACACATCGGCCTAAAACGCCAGTGCGAATCCGAACATCAACTCAACCAGGCCCGACATGTCGAATCGTACGGCCGTCGACAGGGTAATCCCGGAGAACGTCACGTAGGCGCGGAGACACTGTGCCTTGAAGCCGCCAGCATCAAGCGCCGTCAGGCTTGTGATCATCGCCGGTCCGAGTTCTGCCTCGATGCCCAGCTGCAGTTGCTCGAAGAGGAACGTTGAATCGAAGTCAAGAGCCGCCGTCCAGAGTGCCCCTAGGAACTCGATTGCCAACCCGAACCGCTGCGATTGGAACTGCACAGGAAGAACCGCCGGAGGAACCGGCGCAGCGAACAGGGTATGCGAGGTGAACCGTACCGGGAAGACCTGGAGGTCAACGACGAGCGCAAGTTCGTCGACCGTCAGCGGAATATCCAGCGCCAGAGCAAGGAGAAGCGCAATCTGTGGGTCATCGAACTGGAATCCGAGTTCCAGCGTTTGCCGAGATAGGCCCATCCAGGTGAATTCAGTGGTGCTTGACAGCAGAACCCCAAACGACGAGAAGGTGAACTGGAGATCCTGCTCCTCGAAGTAGAAGCCAGGGAGGATGGTCGGAGTCGCTTCGTCCGCATCGACGCAGAGGTGGTCGACATGGTCGAACAACTCGAGCAATCCGACCGCAAGTGGCGTTGCCGAGGCCTGGTAGCTATCGAGCAGATCCGTTGCTCCAAACCCGGTCAAGGAGAGGATGGAGACACCAAACTCGAACGATGTTCGGAACTCGAGAATCCCGGCCATGCTGTACACGGCGGGCGGCATGGCACTGATGTCGGCAAGAATGAGGTCGACACCCAAGGCGATGCCGAGAAACTCGGCGTCCATACCAAGCTGGTTCCATGAGAACGCCGGATCGAAGTCGATCCGTTCCGTCAATGTCACGGCTCCCAGTGCAACGCCAAGGATCAACCGTTCCGATTCGAAGCCGGACAGGCTGAATCGGGTGTCCGACGCCAGCGAGAACCAGCCGAGCTGGACGCCAAGCGACAGCTTCGCCCCGATGTCGTACGAGAGAGGGGGAACAGGGATCAACGAAACGTCGAGCGCGACCATCCCGCTGAAATTGGACATGGAGAACGCGGCTGGATCCGCTTCAATATCCGCCCAGCCTACGACACTCACTGCGGCCAACAGCAGGGCAACGGCCGCCCATGTTTTGAGACTGCGTGTCGACATCCTACCAACCTCCTCTTCTCGCAAACGGCGCAGCAATCCACCGCCAGAAAGCGTAACGGGTTCCCCAGCGCACCTGCGGGAAACCTGAGAAGGAAGGGGCGTGGCTTTGTCCGAAACGGGTGGGACAACTGTCGCCTGTCTCACCCGACTCGGACGGGTCGATCCAAGCCGAATCTAGCGCTGGATCCCCATTTTCGAGAGAACCAATCCGGTGAGCAGCTTCGGATAGAAGTCCGTCGACTTCTGTGGCATCTTCTCTCCTAGATCAGCGACGCTGCGTACCTGCTCGGGGGTGGTCGCGTTCAGCAGGATGAGCAGCTGCTCGCTGCCCTCGCGGACACGGGCCTCTCCCTCAGCCGGGTCCACGGTGTAGGTCAGATGGGTCTGCTCTTCAAGCGCTCTGGCGTCGATCCCAAGAAGCCTGTCGAGCACGGCGGCATGAAGGATAGAGACATCGAGCGCCTTGTACTCAATCGATGCATCTCCCGGGACGATGGACGCGATGTCAGCCGCTTCATCCAGCGCGAGCACGGCCCAGCGCTCCCCCGCGAAGCAACCGAACGCGTGCTTCGATCGGTTCTCGGCCAACGCGACCAGCGCGGCATCGCGGGTCGGGACATCGATGATGGCAAACTGCTGGGCGGCACGATCGAAGAACGACTGGATCATCTCGGGCGCAACACCGTGTACGAGTCGGTGAATCGGCCGGATGGTCATGCCTGGCTCATCGATGTTGAACAGCGTCATCATTCGAGAGTCGAAGGACTCCGGGGCGGAGGGCGTCCATCCCTGCTGTTGACACAACCTCATGTAGTTGACCGCCGTTTCGTAGCGATGGTGTCCGTCGGCGATATACAGCTCTTTGCTTGCCAGTGCTTCCTGAACCGCTCGAATTGTGTCAGCAGACGTGATCGCCCACACCTGATGGAGGTTTCCATCACTGTCATGCGCCTCGATCAACGGAAGCTCGCCCTGGATCGCCTCGGCGACGGCGGCGTCTGCAACACGCTGTGGGTCGGAGTACAGCATGAAGATGTGGCCGAAGTTGGCTTCGGTCGCCTGCATCAGTCGTAGCCGATCTTCTTTCGGGCCGCGAAGCGTCTTCTCGTGAGCATGGACCCGCTCCGGTTCCAGACGACCAAGAGCGATGATCCCCTTGCGGGTGAACGTTTTGCCGCCGAACGAGTAAGCCTGGTGGTAGGCGTAGATTGCCGGCGCCTCATCCCGGATCAGAACGGCTTGTTCCAGCCACGATGTCAAGTACGCTTCTGCGCGCGTATAGACATTGTCGGCCTCCGTGTCCGATGGCTCGATCCGACCTTTGATGATGCGGACGATGTTGTTGGGGTGACGATCGAGACAGGCTTGCTGAACGTCCGGGTAGACGCGATCGTATGGCGGTGCTACAACGTCGCTCATGTCGGCGACGATCTGCGGGCTGTACCGAATTCCGCGGAACGGGATGATCTGAGCCATGGAATCTCCTCTCTTCTTGTCCTAGGCGGACATGGTGTGAGCGAATTCAATCACGATCGACGCTGCTTCCTTGCCCACACGCGCTTGCGCTTCCTTGGTCGAGGCGCCGATATGCGGCGTGAGGGACAGAGTAGCCTGACTGAACAGCGGATCGTCCGACGCCGGGGGCTCCTTGGCGAACACGTCGAGCGCGGCGCCGGCGAGCTTGCCTTCGGCGAGCGCGCTAGCGAGCGCTGATTCGTCGACTACACCGCCGCGGGCGCAGTTGACGAGAAACGCGCCATCCTTCATCACGGCCATCTCTCTTGCCCCGATCGTGGCTCCCCGTTCGGGGTCAAACGGGATGTGCAACGACACGAAGTCACTCTGTGCAAGCAGCGTGTCCAGGTCGGTCATCGCCACAAGACCCGGAAGCGGTGATTGCTCAACGAACGCATCGAACGCGATAACGTTCATTCCAAGCGCGACGGCCTTCTTCGCCAGCAGCTGACCAATGCGCCCGATGCCGACGACTCCAAGCGTCTTGCCATCGATCTCAACGCCCTTGAGTGCCTTCTTCTCCCAGCCTCCCTGTTTCATGGATACCGTGCCGCGCCCGATGTGACGTGCCAAAGAGAACATATGCCCCAACGCCAGTTCGGCGACCGAGTTTGAGCTTGCCCCCGGCGTGTTTCGAACCGTGATGCCCTTGGTGCGGGCGTACTCGACATCCACGTTGTCGAGTCCGACGCCGGCTCGCACGATCAGCTTCAGTCGGCTTGCCGCATCGATGATCGGCTGGCGCACTTTGGTTGCGCTGCGAACCATGATTGCATCGTACGCAGGGATTTCGGCGATCAACTGATCCACCGCAAGGTCCGTCTTCTCATCCACGCTGAGTCCTGCTTCGCGCATCGAGGCCACAGCATCGGCTGCAAGGGGATCGGATACCAGAACGTGAAAAGCCATATCTCCTCCTCTCGGCTCAGAGGCCGAGTTCAACTTCGATCACGCGCAACAACCCCTCGATCTCGTCGATGTGGGTGTCGCCCATATGGGCGATTCGGAAGGTCTTGCCCTTGATATCTCCGTAACCGTTAGAGATGCGGATCCCGTGTTTCTCAACAAGCGCGCCGATCAGCGCGGGAACATCGATGTCTCGAGTGTTCTTCACGCACGTCAAGGTCTTCGACCAGTAGCCTTCCTCCGGGTAGATGTCGAAGTGCTTCTTGGCCCAGGCTTGCACGATGGCCGCCATCTTGTCGTGCCGTGCGAACCGGTTCTCGATCCCCTCGTCGAACATGTCGTCGAGCTGCGCGTTAAGGGCAAACATGTGCGGGATGGCAGGTGTGGAGGGGGTCTGATTCTTCTTGTGCGACTTGACCATGTGCTTCAAGTTGAAGTAGTAGCTGCGCGGTGGAACCGATTCGGCACGAGCGAGCGCACGCTCGCTCACCGCTGCGACGGCAAGGCCCGCGGGAAGCGCAAATGCCTTCTGAACACCGGCGAGGACGAAATCGAGCTTGAGCTTGTCCGTCTCGATCTTGGCTCCGGCCATTCCGCTCACGGCGTCGACGAGGAGGAAGACGTCGGGGTGTTGCTGGATCACTTCGGCGATCTCCGAAAGGGGGTTCATCATCCCGGTTGAGGTCTCATTGAAGACAAGCGTCACAGCATCATACTTCCCGCTGCGCAGCTGCTCGTCGACCATTTCGGGCTTGAAGGCGATGTCCCATGGCAGTTCGAACGCGTCACAGGGCACGCCGTTCCCAACCGTGATCTCGTGCCAACGTTTGGAGAACGCTCCGTTGACCAGATTCAGACACCTTTTGCCGACAAGGTTTGTCACCGCCGACTCCATCGCCCCGGTTGATGAAGAGGTGTATAGAAGAACGGGGTTCTTCGTGAACAGCAGAGCCTGCAATTTCGGTTGGATCTCTGCGTAGAGCGCCGAGAATTCGGGAGCCCGGTGATGGACCTGCGGAGTCGAGAGCTCCTTCAAGATCTCCGGCCGGACTTCGGTTGGTCCGGGAGTGAAGAGACGGTTGTGCATGGCGACCTCCTCGGGTTCGCAATGAGGTGTGTGGCAATGTCGGGGAATGATATCCAGCCGACCATAGAACCCGCAACGCACGACCGATCGCTCAACGCTCTCTGATGCCCTTCGGGTTCTCGGATTGCCCTGGGGTTCATCTCCTGCTACCGTAGGGCAGGATCGACGAGCAAAAGGAGTGGTCATGAACCCGGGATACATTGTGTTGATCGTAGCTGTTGTCATCGGTGGATGGGTCATCCTTGCATACAACGGACTGGTCCGGCTGCGGATTCGGGCCGAAGAGGCGTGGCGGGGCATCGATACTCAGCTCAAACGGCGATGGGATCTGATTCCGAATCTGGTGGCCACCGTCAAGGGGTATGCAACGCACGAAGAGTCCGTGTTCCGTGAGGTTACGGAAGCTCGTGCGCGGGCGGTGAACGCTAGCGGGCCGGCCGAACAGGCTGCTGCCGATGCTGGACTGGCGGGGGCGCTCAAGACGCTGTTCGCAGTGGCCGAGAACTACCCCGAGCTGAAAGCCAACACGAATTTCCTCCAGCTGCAGGGATCTCTCGAGACGCTCGAGCAGGAGATCGAGCGGGCCCGCCGCTACTACAACGCCGTCGTACGGGACTACAATACCCGGATCGCCGTGTTCCCAAACAATCTGATCTCGGGGCTGTTCCGCTTCACACCGCGGGATTTCTACAAGCTTGACGATGCGGAACAGCGCGAAGCGCCGGAAGTGAGCTTCAAGTGACCCGTGCCGTCTTTGGGCGCGCGATCTCCGCGATCCTACTCGGGTTGATCGGCTGCTCCTTGGTCGCCTCTGCGTCGCTGCGGGTTGGGGACTTCCGAGCCCAACTCGAGGTCCGGCCGCCATCCAGCTTGCGCGTCACGGAGACGCTCGTTGTCGATTTTGCCTCGGCACATCACGGGATCTACCGTGAGATCAAGGTTGCCGAGCGGTTGCCGTCCGGGGAGCGGACGGCGATTCGCGTGTCGATCGATTCGCTGTCACTCGATGGCGCGCCTGTGCCGTACACCATCGATCGTTCGGGGGAGATCATCACGCTCAAGATCGGTGATGCAGACCGGACCGTGATCGGTCGACACACCTACCAGATCTCCTATGATGTCGAACGAGCGTTCATCTTCTCGGAGGACTCGGTTCAACTGTACTGGAACGTCACCGGGAATGATTGGCGTATCCCGATCGATCACGCTTCGGCGGTGGTGATCGTCCCGGAGGCGGTCGACCCAGCGACGGTCCTGACTACGTCGTATGCGCCTTTGGACAGCTTCATCACCGGAGACGAGGCCGTGGTGGACGGACAGGGACGACTGGTATTCGAGGCGAGTTCGCTCTCACCGGGCGAAGGCCTGACAATTGATGTCCTCCTGCCGCGCGATCAGTCGGGGCTTGCTCCGCCGACGGCTGCAGACGATCTCCTGTGGTTCCTCCGCAACAACCTCTATGCGCTGATCCCGATTGCTGTGCTTGTGCTCATGTTCGTCGTCTGGTGGCGGCGAGGTCGGGATCCTCGAAAACGAAGCATTGCCCCGCAGTTCTCGCCTCCTGAAGACCTGCATCCCGGCGAGGCGGGGATCGTCATCGACGACCGGGCGGATCTGCGGGACATCTCGGCGATGATGATTGGGCTCGCCGTTAGAGGCTATCTGCGGATCCGCGCCGAGAAGACCGAAGGCAGCGATGAAATCGCGGATCACGTCTTCGAGAGGATCGATCGTGATTGCGAGGAGCTTTCCGCCTCGGAGAGGCATCTGCTTGATGCAGTGTTCGACGAAGGGCACGAGGACGAACGGGCGCTGTCATCGATGGAGAACAGCTTCTACCGCAAGCTGCCGACGATCAAGTCCAAGCTCTACGCAGGGCTCATCGCCAAGGGCCTGTATCCGAGCAACCCGGAGCGGGTACGTTCGGCGTATGTGACCGCGGGGATGGTTGTCGTGGCGTTTGGCCTGATGATCGTCTTCTCCTCATCGATCTATCTTGGCGTTTCGGTGGCGATAGGAGGTGCCGTTATCGCTGCGTTTGGACCGATCATGCCGCGCAAGACCACCAAGGGGGTCCGGTCGCTGGAAACGGTTCTTGGCCTTGCCGAGTACATCCGCCGTGCGGAGCGTGATCGCATGGCGTTTCATCATGCTCCCGAGCAGACACCGCAGCACTTCGAGGATCTACTTCCGTATGCGATGGCGTTTGATCTCACTGACGCTTGGAGTCGGTCGTTCGAAGGTGCGTTTCAGCAGCAGCCGAACTGGTATGTGGGTGCGGGGCCCGTGTTCCACGGACACCTGTTTGCGCTATCGATGATGCGGCTTTCGACCGGCATGAACCGCACGTTCGTCAGCGCTCCAAGAACATCCAGCTCCGGGCGATCTGCATGGGGCGGTGGCGCTTCGTTTGGTGGCGGGTTCTCCGGTGGCGGGTTCGGTGGCGGAGGAGGAGGAGGTTGGTAGACCTCTGGGGAGTCGATTGGTCCAGGCCGGGCAAGTCTGGTATGATGCTCGTGTGGTGGGGAAACCACGAGGCCGGAAAGGGTGGCGATGAGGAACAGCCTTCGCGCGATCTTGGCGGTTCTTCTCTATGTCTGTGTTCTTGCGATATTCGGCTGGACGCAGTCTGTAGAGAGCGGGATGTTGCAGTGGTGTGCGGACCGTCCGCTTGTCTGGGGAGACTTCTCGGGACCCGTCCCATCTGATGCTGGTTCATCGACGCCGGCGGAGATCAACATCCAAGTTCAATGGCGGATCTCCGTGGTCACCGAGTACGACTGGGGAACCCGCGGGTATGTCAGCCGAGTAGACCCTACGTCCGTTCAAGTCGTCAACTTGATGGATTGTCGCGGTTCGTGGTGTGTTCTGTCGCGAACATCGTCAAACACTCTGCGCCACGAGCAAGGGCACTTCGATCTTCAGGAAGTCTACTGCCGGAAGCTTCGTACAGCCCTGCCGGCGATTTCTGCTCAAGCATCGTCCGACTCCGCAGCGAAGCAGATGATCCAGCGGATCATTCAGGATACCGCCGGCTCGATCCTCGGAATGCTGGAATCAATGCAGGATCGCTACGACCGCGAAACCGTGCATAGCACCAACGTTCAGATGCAGGATCACTGGTGCAGCCAGATCAGCGATTGGCTCGCCCATCCGGAGATGGCTCCGTAACAGCTGCCAAACGGTTCGATTGTCGCGAGAGAACTCTCGAAGAACCCACGAAGCCAAGGACTTGCCTCCAGCAACTGCACTGAGCAGTTGCTGTCTGCAACTTCACTGAGCAGTAGCTATCCGCAACTGCAACGAGCAGTAGCTATTCGCAACTTCACTGAGCAGTTGCTATCCGCAACTACACTGAGCAGTTGCTGTCTGCAACT